>OLND01001450.1_pt1 | contig 24479 bp, 21 predicted proteins | sample 1672031 | NCBI WGS metagenome assembly OLND01 (sample SAMEA3136638, study PRJEB25190) | human gut metagenome | biome: human gut; feature: human-associated habitat; material: faeces | place: Austria | collected 2013 | reverse complement strand
CGAAGGTGACACCGTTACGGAATTCGCCTGCAGAAATCATATAGAAATTCCTCCATAAATAAATTATACATACCTGTTTATATTTTACAGGATGAAAAGCAATTTTGCAAGTCCTGTTCGGACTTTTTTGCGGGAAAATTGATATTTTTTGTCCAATTTACAGCGCTGCGTACCCCTGGACCAGCGCGGCGGCGTCCTCGGCCTGGGTCCCGGCGGATTCACAGATGATCGTCGGGGCCAAATGACGCTCCCTGAGCAGCGCCAGCAGCGGTGCGTGGGGCGGGCCGAACGCTGTATCCGCAAAGGTCAGATGGCACTTTTCGCCGCCCTTGGTGTAGGCAATGCGGGAAAAATGCGCGTGGAAATGCACGGCGCGGTCATCCCCCAGCCGCGCGGCCAGCGTGTCCAGCAGGGCGGCGTAGTCCGCGGCGGCGGTGGCGTCGGCAAACTGCACGCCGCAGCTGCGGGCGTACAGGTGCCCAAAGTCGATGCAGGGCGTAATGCGCGGGTCGACCTCGCATAGAGCCAGCACCTCGTCCAGCGTGCCGAGCTGGTTGACCTTGCCCATCGTCTCGGGGCAGAGGATGCAGTCTTCAAACCCGGCCTCGTCGCAGGCTTTGACAGCGCGGGCCATCGTATCCAGCGCCTTTTCCAGCGCCTCCTCCCGGCTCTGCTTGCCGCAGGAGCCGGAATGGAAGATGACGCGCCGCCCGCCCAGCGCCTTGACGAGGGCGCAGCTTTGCAGCAGGTAGTCGATGCTGTGCAGCCGCTTGTCCTCCTCGAGGCTCGACATACTGATGTAGTACGGCGCGTGGACGGACAGGGCAATGTCCCGCTCGGCACAGGCGGCGCCGAGCGCGGCGGCCTTGTCGTGGGCCAGCCGCACGCCGCGCCCGCACTGGTACTCAAATGCCGTCAGGCCAAAACCCGCCGTGTAGGCGGCGATAGCGGCGGGGTCAAACTTTTTGACTGTGTAGCTGTCGGCCAGACCGGCTGTGCCGAAGCGCGGGGTATCATTCATACAGTTTGCCGCCCTTCTGATAGTATTTGTCGATCCAGTACGGCTCAAACTTGCGCTTTAACAGCACAAATTTGTTCTTGTCGTGGTTCGTGCGGGGCATCAGGTAGAGGCACGGGCAGCCGTACAGTCCGGCGGCCATCCGGTCCGCAAAGATCTGGTCGCCGACCATGGCCATTTCGCTCTTTTTGCAGCCCAGGCGGCGGCGCGCCACCCGCAGGCCGATGGTGAACGGCTTGCAGGCCAGCGGCACCCAGTCCAGCCCGATGCGCTCGGCAAAGGGGCGCACGCGCTTGGCCGTATTGTTGGACACGATGGTCAGGCGTATGCCGGCTGCGCGCATCTCGTCCAGCCACGCCTGCACGGTGTGCTCCAGCACCTGACTGTTGTCAGCGGTCAGGGTGTTATCCACGTCGAGCACGAGGGCTTTGATGCCGTGTGCCGCGAGAAAATCCGGGCGGATGCACTCGATGGTTTTGAAGATGTATTCAGGGGTTAGAATCATGGTGGTGACCTTTATAAGGGTAATGAGTGGTTACGGCAGCGGCCAGCGGCGGCATGAGGGCATGCCGCCCTACGATGCACAATTCCGCAGGACGTAGGGCGGGGTGCCCTCACCCCGCCGCACCGACGCCTGCACGTAAAATAAAAGTGCAGGCCCGCGCGTAACGCGAACCTGCACAGTCGTTCGTTGTAAGATACCTTACTTAAACTTGCGCTTGCGGGCAGCCTCGGACTTCTTCTTGCGCTTCACGGAAGGCTTCTCATAAGCCTCGCGCTTGCGGACCTCAGCTAACACGCCGCTGCGAGCAGTGCTGCGCTTAAAACGGCGCAGAGCGCTCTCGAGGGACTCGCCCTCTTTGACACGGATCTCCGACATCTTCTTCCCTCCCTTGACCTGAGACAGGAGTTTGCCGGTCAAATACTATTAACCAGTAAAAAAGATTATACTATATTGACCCCCTGTCTGTCAACAACAATTTTCGCTAAAATGAAAATTTTTATATTGTTCATATTTAGGACTCTTTACCCCAGCACCGTGTGCCACACCCACAGTGCACCGTAGATTACGGGCTGATGCAGCATGTAGACCAGCAGCGTATTGCGCCCGATGGCACACAGAGGACGCAGCGCGGCGGGCGGCTCTCCCCTGCCGGGGCGCCACAGCCGCGCCAGAAACACACCGCACCAGAACAGGAACACCCACGGAAGGATCGGGAAGTAATCCGCCGATGCGAACTGCGTCAGATCCGGCAGACCCAGCCAGAACCAGTTCGTCTTGTACAGCCCCGCAGGAACCGCACAGAGCCGCCAATTCTCGAAGCCCAAATACCCTTCGGGCAGCTGGTTCGTCAGCGCAAACAGCGCCGCAGACGCCGCCAGGCCCGCGCCCGCGGGCAGGCGCTGCAAAAGCGGATAGACCAGGCAGGTCAGCAGCACGGCGGCAGCGTTCAGGTGCAGAACGCCGAACCAGATCGCCTCCGACGGCATGAACACCGCGGTCACAAACGTCAGCACAGCCGCGCAGCCCGCCACGATCAGCCCGTTCTTTGCGGGCCGCTTTGCCAGCGGGAAGCTGAACCCCGACAGCAGAATAAAGCTCCAACAAATATATTGCTGCCACACATGGCAGCCGGGGGCCCAGATGTTGTACCAGCTACTTTCGTGGCCGAACACATACACCCAGTCGTACATGGTATGGTAGGCCAGCATGTTCAGCAGCGCCAGCCCGCGCAGGGCGTCGGGCAGCCACATACGGCTGGTTTTGGTGCGCAGTACGGGCATTTTACCGCCTCTTTCCCAAAGATTTACTGTAACACTATTCTAGCACACCCGCGCGCGGCTTGCAATCGCGCGGGTTTTGCGGTACAATAAATCAGATAAGGGAGTGTGAAGGTATGAAGGACATCCGCCTTGTGGCGTTGGACCTCGACGGGACAGTTTTCAACGATAAAAAAGAGATCACCCGGCGCACGCTGGCGGCTATCCGCGCAGCCTGTGCACGCGGCGTGGCGGTGCTGCCCGCCACCGGGCGTACAGCCAGCGGCATCCCCGCGGCGTTCACGTCCATCCCCGGCGTGCGGTACGCGCTGACCTCCAACGGTGCCAGCGTCGTTGACCTGACAACGGGCGAGCAGCTGGTGAACCAGCCGTTCGGGACCGAGCAGGCATTGAAAATTTACGATCTTCTTGAGCAGTGCGGCGGCATGATGAGCATTTTCATCGGCGGCAAAAGCTACACGACCCGCGCAAACGCCGAAAACCACATGGACGTGGTGCCCGAAAATCTGAAAAGCTACTTCCGCACGACCCGCATTGAGGTAGACGACATGCACGCGACGCTGCGCACCCACGCGCACGAGATCGAAAAGTACAGCATGATTTACCACGACGAGGCCGAGCGCGACGCCGCCTGGCGTGCCATCGAGGCCGCCTGCCCCGGCGTGGAGTTGACGTCCAGCCTGCCCCGCAACATGGAGGTCAACGCCCCCGGCGTGACGAAAGGCAGCGGTCTGCTGGCGCTGGCGGCACACCTGGGCCTGACCCGCGCACAGACGATGGCCGTGGGCGACTCCGGCAATGACCGCGCGATGATCGAAGCGGCGGGTCTGGGGGTGGCCATGGGCAACGCCACCGACGATATCAGGAAAATTGCCGATGTCACGACGGATGACAACAATCATGACGGTGTGGCAGCGGCTATAGAAAAATACGTATTGTAAAATTGCAATAAAATATACGAGAGGTAAATTTATGAAAAATGTTCTGGTTGGTCAGTCGGGCGGCCCGACTGCCGTCATCAACTCCAGTCTGGCGGGCGTCTATGAGACCGCCAAGGCTTGCGGCGCACCCCATGTCTACGGGATGCAGTACGGCATCGAGGGCGTGCTTGAGGGCAAGCTCATCGATCTGGACACCGTGCTGGGCGACAAAATGGACATTGAGCTGCTCAAGCGCACGCCGTCCAGCTTTCTGGGCAGCTGCCGCCACAAGCTGCCCGACCCCACCGTTGACGAGAAGCCGTTTGTGCAGCTGTTTGAGCTGTTCCGGCAGAACGACATCGGCGCTGTGTTTTACATCGGCGGCAACGACTCGATGGACACGATCTCCAAGCTGAGCGCCTACGGCAAGACCGTCAACAGCGAGATCCGCTTTATCGGCGTGCCCAAGACCATTGACAATGACCTGATGCTGACCGACCACACCCCCGGCTACGGCAGCGCGGCGAAGTACATCGCCACGATCCTGAAGGAGGTCATCTGCGATTCCAGCGTCTACGACCTGCGCAGCGTGACGGTGGCAGAGATCATGGGCCGCCACACCGGCTGGCTGGCTGCTGCCGCCAGTCTGGCTGCCGGTCCGGACTGCAACGGCCCAGACCTGATCCTGCTGCCCGAGTGCCCCTTTGATGAGGAGGCGTTCCTCAAGCGCGTGGCCGAGCTGGAAAAAGAGCGCCACAATGTTATTATCGCGGTCAGCGAGGGCGTCAAGAACAAGGACGGCGTTTTCCTGTGCGACCTGGTCTCCACGGCAGGTCAGCTGGATGCCTTCGGCCACAAGGCCATCCTGAGCGGCACGAGCCGCTATCTGGCGGACCTGATCCGCGTCCGCCTGGGCTGCAAGACCCGCGCTATCGAGTTTTCTACGCTGCAGCGCTGTGCCAGCCATCTGGCCAGCCGCACCGACGTGACCGAGGCCTACCAGGTTGGCGGCGCGGCGGTGGAGGCCGCCATGCGCGGCGAGACCGCCAAGATGGCCGCCATCAAGCGCCTGAGTGACCAGCCCTACCGCGTAGAGACCGAGATGGTCGATGTGACGAAGGTCGCGAACTTTGAGAAGAAGGTCCCCGCCGACTGGATCACCGAGGACGGGATGCACGTCAACGAGAAGTTCGAGCGCTACGCCCGCCCGCTCATCCAGGCCGAGCTGTCGCCGATCTACATCAACGGCGTGCCGCGGCATATTCATCTGTGATTTTGTAAAAATAAAAACGGAGCACCGTATGAAAATGCGGTGCTCCGTTTTTTGCTGCTGTAGGGGTCGGCGTCCTCGACGACCCGGGAGGCTTGCGGTGGCCGCACACGACCCGGCGGGGTGAGGGCACCCCGCCCTACGTATACTCCGCGGACAGACGTAGGGCGGCATGCCCTCATGCCGCCACGGGGGTGTTGAGGTTACCCGGAAAGCCCGTCGGAATCCCTCCGGCCCTGCGGGCTACCTCCCTTTGACAAGGGAGGCTTAGACGCAAAAAGGACCCGCGTTTCCGCGGGTCCTTCCAAATCATATCAATACAGACGAAATCAGCCGGAGACCTTTTCCTTCAGGCGGCCGCTGGCCTTGAAGCCGGGGATGGCCGTCGGCTCCAGCTTGCTGGTGACCTTGGTCTTGGGGTTGGTGAAGTTCTTGGTCTGGCGCTCACGCATCTCGAAGCGGCCAAAGCCTGCGATGGTGACCTTGTCGCCGCTCTTGAGGACATCGCCGATGGTGCCGAAGATGCCGTCCATAACCTTCTCAACTTCAGCAGCGGTCATGTTGGTGTCGTTGGCAACCTTGGTAATCAACTGGGATCTCGTCATAATATTTTTAACTCCTATCCTTATAGGCACACAATTGCCCTGTATTATTACGCTATTATTATAGAGAAAATTGTGCGCAGAATCAAGAGTTTTTTCGGAAATCAAACGTTTTTCGGCAAAAACTATAAAATTTTCACGTTCATCTCGTTAAAAAGTGACATTTGGCAAAAAATGCACGTTCCATGCAAAAATATTCTTGACGGGCAAAGTCTTACAGCCCCATGCAGGCGCGTCGCCCACCACGCGCAGGCGGCGGCAGGGCGCATCCAGCTTGACGTACCGGCTGGTGCGGCCCCCGGACATGGCGTCGTCGGTGAAGGTCAGGCAGCAGGTGCGGTCCGCATCGGCATAAGCCAGCGTTAGCCCGCCGTCAAAGGCCAGCGAGAAGTCGCCCGCCGGAGCGGCAGTCAGGTCAAAGCAGACGTCCACGGCCTGTTCTGCGCCGTCGCGGCTGACGGCCAGGCAGACGTTGTGCCCGCGGCCCTGCCTGATGTAGTCGTAGTCACCGGGGAAAAGGTTCTCTCCCCCCACCGCCTGCGGGCGGAGCCCCCTCGCAGAGGGGGCCAAGAAAAAACAAAAACCGCATCCTTGCGGACGCGGTTTGTTTGCTGCTTACTTATTCCCCTTTCGCCGCTTCGCGGTGCAGGTTCGCAATGTCCACCAGCTCCATCTGGCTGATGTCATGGTCACCGCGCAGGGCGTCGACGAGGACGCGGGCAGTGTCCATGGCCGTGATGGTCGGGATGGACAGCTCCGTTGCCTTGCGGCGGAACTTGACGGAGTCACGGTGCGGGTCGCGGCCATGCGGACTCGTCGAGATGATGTAATCCACCAGACCGCTCTCCAGCAGGTCGATGACGTTGGGGCGCGCGCCGCTCATCTGGCGCACAACGCTGCAGGGCACCATCTCGCTGTTCAGGAACTTAGCGGTGCCGGGCGTGCCGTAGATTTTGTAGCCGTAGTCGTGCAGCTTCCAGGCCAGCTCGGCGGCCTCGGCCTTGTCGCTGTCCTTGACCGAGATGATGACGCAGGAGCCGGGGCCGGGCGTCTTGAACTGGTAGCCAGCCGCGACCAGACCCTTCATCATCGCCTCGTGGAAGGAGGGCGCAATGCCCAGGACCTCACCGGTGGACTTCATCTCGGGGCCGAGCATTGTATCAACGCCGTGCAGCTTTAAGAAGCTGTAGACGGGCACCTTGACGGCGTAGTAGGGGCTCTTGCCGTTGCGCCACAGGCCGGTGCCGTAGCCCATGTCCTTGAGCTTCTCGCCCAGCGTGCAGCGCACGGCCAGGTCGACCATCGGCACACCGGTGACCTTGGAGATGTACGGCACGGTACGGGACGAGCGGGGGTTGACCTCGATGACGTAGACACGATCATTCTGGACGGCATACTGCACGTTGACCAGGCCCACGACCTTCAGCTCGCGGGCAAAGCGGCCCGTGTAATCGACCAGCGTGTCAATGACCTTCTGGCTGAAGGTGTACGGCGGGTAGACGCAGATGGAGTCGCCGGAGTGCACGCCCGTGCGCTCGACCTGCTGCATGATGCCGGGCACCAGATAATCGGTGCCGTCGCAGATGGCGTCGACCTCGCACTCGGTACCCAGAATATACTTGTCCATCAGCACGGGATGGCTCATGTCAACGTGCTTCGTGATAACGCCCATGTACTCGATGACATCGGCGGAGTTGTAGGCGACGATCATGTTCTGGCCGCCCAGAACGTAGGACGGGCGCATCAGGACGGGATAGCCGACCTCCTGTGCGGCCTGCAGGGCCTCGTCCAGCGTAAAGACGGTGCGGCCCTCCGGGCGGGGGATGCCGCAGCGCTCCAGCAGCTCGTCAAAGCGCTCGCGGTCCTCGGCCTCGTCGATGGCGTCGGCGGGCGTGCCCAAAATCGGCAGGCCGATGTCGTCCATGTGCTTGGCCAGCTTGATGGCGGTCTGGCCGCCGAACTGCACAAGGCAGCCGTCCGGTTTTTCGGTCTCGATGATGTGGTCGACGCTCTCGGGGTTCAGCGGGTCAAAGTACAGGCGGTCACCGGTATCAAAGTCGGTGGAGACCGTCCCGGGGTTGTTGTTGACAAGGATGGCCTCGCAGCCGTGCTGCTTCAGCGTCCAGACCGCGTGGACCGAGCAATAGTCAAACTCAATGCCCTGACCGATGCGGATGGGGCCGGAGCCGAAAACAAGGACCTTCTTTTTATCGGGGTCGCTGCGCTCGGCAATGAACGGCTTCGCTTCGTTGTCCTCGTCGTAGGTGGAGTAGAAATACGGCGTCTTGGCGGCAAATTCTGCGGCGCAGGTATCGACCATCTTGAACGCGGCCTTCGGGGCCTCGGGCAGGGTGTCCACGCCCGCCAGACGCTTGATCGTTTTGTCGAGGAAACCGAACCTCTTGGCATTCAGGTACTTTTCCGTCGTCAGCTCGCCGTTTTTCAGGCCCATCTCAATGTCGGCCAGATGCTGCAGCTTGTCGAGGAACCACCAGTCGATCTTGGTGATGTCGTAAATGACGTCGTGCGCCACGCCGCGCTTGAGGGCCTCGTAGACGCAGAACGCGCGCTCGGAGTCCTGCACATGCAGGTGCTCGATGACTTCTTCCGTCGTCAGCTTCTCGAAATCGGGCAGCGTCATCGTGTCCAGGCCGAGCTCGGTGGAGGAAACGGCCTTCATCATGGCGTGCTCAAAGTTGTTGCCGATGGCCATGACCTCGCCGGTGGCCATCATCTGGGTGCCCAGGGACTTGTCGGCGTAGACGAACTTATCGAACGGCCACTTCGGGTATTTGACGACGACATAGTCGAGGGCCGGCTCAAAGCAGGCGCAGGTCTCGCCCGTGACATCGTTCGTGATCTCGTCCAGCGTGTAGCCGAGCGCAATCTTGGTCGCGACCTTGGCAATCGGGTAGCCCGTCGCCTTGGAGGCCAGCGCGGAGGAGCGGGACACACGGGGGTTGACCTCAATGACCGCGTACTCAAAGCTGTCGGGCTTCAGGGCAAACTGGCAGTTGCAGCCGCCCTCGATACCCAGCTCGGTGATGATGTCCAGCGCGGCGGTGCGGAGCATCTGGTACTCTTTATCGGACAGGGTCTGGCTGGGCGCGACGACGATGGAGTCGCCGGTGTGGATGCCGACGGGGTCAAGGTTCTCCATGTTGCAGACCGTGATGACGTTGCCCTTGGAGTCACGCATGACCTCGTACTCGATTTCCTTCCAGCCGGAAATGCACTTCTCAACGAGGATCTGATGGATCGGGGACAGGCGCAGACCGTTCGTGGCAATTTCGTGCAGCTTCTCGCGGTCCTCGCAGATGCCGCCGCCGGTGCCGCCCATCGTGAAGGCGGGGCGGACGATGACGGGGTAGCCGATGACCTCGGCAAAGTCCAGCGCGTCGTCCAGATCTTCCACAACCTTAGAAGGGATGATGGGCTGGTGCAGCTTCTCCATCGTGTCCTTGAACAGCTGGCGGTCCTCGGCGCGGTCAATCGTGTCGGGCTTGCAGGCCAGCAGGCGGACGCCGCTGCGGTCCAAGAATCCGTTGCGGGCCAGCTCCATCGACAGGTTCAGGCCCATCTGGCCGCCCAGGTTCGGCAGGATGGCGTCGGGCTTCTCCTTCTCGATGATGCGCTCGATGACCTCGGCGGTCAGCGGCTCAATGTAAACATGATCGGCAATGTCGGGGTCGGTCATGATGGTGGCGGGGTTGGAGTTGACGAGGACGGTCTCGACGCCCTCGGATTTCAGCGCACGGCAGGCCTGCGTGCCGGAGTAGTCAAACTCTGCCGCCTGACCGATGATGATGGGGCCGGAGCCGATGACCAGTACCTTTTTGATACGCGGGTCTTTAGGCATTGTTGATTACTCCTTTCGCGGCCAGCATACGGCTGACGAACTGGTCAAACAGAAATTCGGTGTCCTTGGGGCCGCCGTTGGCCTCGGGGTGGAACTGCACGGTGAAGCAGTTCCATTTCAAGTAGTCGACGCCCTCGCAGGTGCCGTCGTTGGCGTTGAAGTAGCTCATCTGGCCGACGGATTCGGGCAGGGTGTCCGCCATCACGGCGTAGCCGTGGTTCTGGCTGGTGATAAAGGTGCGCTGCTTGGCCGGGCTGGTGACGGGCTGGTTGGCGCCGCGGTGGCCGTATTTCAGCTTGCAGGTCTTGGCACCGGCGGCCAGGGCGGTCAGCTGGTGGCCCAGGCAGATGCCGAAGGTCGGGATGCCGGTGCTCAGCATTTCACGGATGTTCGCGATGATTTCCACGTTCTCTGCCGGGTCGCCGGGGCCGTTGGAGAGCATGAGGCCGTCGGGGTTGAGGGCGGCCAGCTCGGCGGCGGTGGTCGTGCCGGGCACCACGGTCACGCGGCAGCCGCGCTTCTGCAGGCAGCGCACAATGTTGTTCTTGCAGCCCAGGTCGAGCAGCGCCACGTGCAGCGGCGTGTCACCCCATGCACCGGCAACCGTCGGCTCATAGGTCACGGCCTCGCGGCAGGTGACGGTCTTGACGGCGTCGACAACGGCGTAGGCGGCGATCTCGGGCAGCAGCGCGGCCTTCTTCTCCGGCTCGGCGTCGGGGTCGAACTCGGTGGTGATCGCGCCGTTCATAACGCCGCTCTCCCGCAGGGTGCGGGTCAGGCTGCGGGTGTCGATGCCCTCAATGCCGATGATGCCGTTCTTTTTCAGGAAGGCATCCAGCGTTTCCTCACTGCGGAAGTTGGACGGGGTCTTGCACGCCTCGCGCACAATGTAGCCCCTGGCCCAAATCTTCGTGCTCTCGACATCCTCACTGTTCATGCCGTAGTTGCCGATGAGCGGATAGGTCTGGGTGATGATCTGGCCGTAGTAGCTGGGGTCGGTCAGGGTTTCCTCAAAGCCGACCATACCGGTTGCAAAGACGACCTCACCGATGGTGGTACCAGGGCAGCCTACGCTGACGCCGCGGAACACCCGGCCATTGGCCAATATCAGATATGCCTGCATAATTATCTCCTAATAAAAATAAGAAATAAGAAATAATAAATAATAAAGAATGTGGAGTTTTCTCCCCATGGTCGAAAACAAAATCCGTAGGGGCGGATTCTATATCCGCCCGTGCAGCTGTGCCACGGGCAGAGCTGCACGGACTTTTTTGAGCGGAGCGCAGCGACGCGATTCACCGCATTTATTATTTATTATTTATTCTTTATTATTTGCACAAGCAGCGCTTACAGGGTTTGCTTCGCAGCTTCCTTCATTTTGCGGCTGCCCAGGTGCACCAGCGGGAGCTTGCCCTCCTTGCAGATGGGGCATTCCTCAGGGGCGTAGTTGGGCAGGTCGAGCTTGAGGGCGCTGGCGACGATGGGGATCGGGGACGGGGCCTCGGCGCGGGTGCGGTCCACGACGCAGGCAATGCCCACGCAGATGCCGCCGTTTTCCTCGATGACGCGCTTGGTCTCGAGGCTGGAAACACCGGTGGTGACGACGTCCTCGGCGATGATGCAGCGCTCACCCGGGTTGATCCTGAAGCGCTTGAGGGTCATGACGTTGTCGACGCGCTCGGTGAAGATGGCGCGCTTGCCCATCTGGCGGCCCAGCTCGTAGGCGTAGACGATGCCGCCCATGGCGGGGCCGACCACGACGTCGATGTTCAGCTCCTTGAGCTTCTCGGCAACCGGGGCCATGACCTCGGCAGCCTTGTCGGGGTACTGCTGCAGAAATGCCATCTGGCAGTAAGCGCCGGAGTGGCGCCCGGAGGAAAGCAGGAAGTGCCCCTCTAAAAATGCTTCACATTCCTTTAAAACTTCAAGTGCTTCGCGTGCCATAATTTGTTCCTCCTGTATGTTATTCAACTTATAGTAGCATATTTTGTATAAAAATGCAAGCAAAATGTATATGGTGGGGCGGCTTCCCCCGCGGGGGAAGCTGTCGGCGGCCCGCCCGCCGACTGATGAGGGCCGGGCTTGCCGTTATAGCCCGTGAACGGGCGGATGAGGGGAAGGCAATCGGTGATTTACCGTGCGCACCCTCTGATCTCATCCAGCGTCTTGACGCCGTGGGCGTCCATCCACTGGCCGATCTCGTTCGTGATGCGGGTGCAGGCCTTCGGGTCCAGGAAGTTCGCGGTGCCGACTTGTACCGCCGCTGCACCGGCCATGATGAACTCCAGGGCGTCCTTACCCGTCAGAATGCCGCCCAGTCCCACGACGGGGATGCTGACGGCCCCCACGGCCTGCCAGACCATGCGCAGGGCGATGGGACGCACCGCCGGGCCGGACAGGCCCGCAAACGTGTTGTTGAACACGGGACGGCGCTTTTCCAGATCGATCGCGCATGCCTGGAAGGTGTTGCACAGGCTGATGGCGTCCGCGCCGGCAGCCTCAACGGCCTTGCACATCTCGGGGATGCTTTCGGCCTGCGGGCTCAATTTAACGATGAGCGGCACGGTGCAGACCTTGCGCACCGCGCTGACGACCTCGCCGGCGTCTGCCGCGCGGATGCCGAACGCGAGACCGCCCTGCTTGACGTTGGGGCAGCTGATGTTCAGCTCAATAAAATCCACGCCCGCGGCGCAGAGCATCTGCACGCCCTCGACGTTTTCTTCAATCGTGTGGCCGCCGAGGTTCGCCCAGACGGTGGTGCCGCACCGGCGCATGGCAGGCAGCTCGTGGTCGATGAAGTGCTGCACACCGGGGTTCTGCAGGCCGATGGAGTTCATCAGGCCCGACGGCGTCTCGTAGAGGCGCTCACCCTCGTTGCCGGGCTGGCCGTTCAGGGTCAGCCCCTTGCCGGAGATGCCGCCCAGCACGCGCAGATCCTCAATGCCCGCGTACTCGGGGCCGAAGCCGAAGGTGCCGCTGGCCGCGATGACCGGCCCGGCCAGCCGCTTGCCGAGAAAATCAACATGCAGGTCTGCCATCAGTCAAACACCTCCTGTGCGTTAAAGACCGGGCCGTCCTTGCAGACGGTGACCGGGCCGATTTTCGTATGGCAGGTGCAGCCCAGGCACGCGCCCAGACCGCAGGCCATCTTCTTTTCAAGGCTGGCCAGGCAGGGCACGCCAGCGGCGGCGCAGAGCTTAGCCACGCCGCGCATCATGACCATGGGGCCGCAGGTCAGCACAATGTCGTACTTGCTCACGTCCAGCAGGTCGGTGACCAGGCCGTGGTGTCCCTCCTTGCCGGAGTCGGTTGCGGCGTAGATGTCGCGGCACCAGGGCACAAAGCGGTCCATGCCGTAGGTCGTGTCGCGGAAGCCCACGAACAGGTCGGGGCGCACGCCCGCGCGGCAGAGCTCCTTGCAGAGCAGCAGCAGCGGCGCGGTGCCGATGCCGCCGCCGACCACGGCAATGCGCTTGTACTGCCCGGCCAGTGCGGCAGTGTCAAAGCCGTTGCCGCAGGGGCCTGTCACGGTCAGCGTGTCGTCCTTTTTCAGCGCGGCCAGCTTGTGGGTGCCCTCGCCCTTGACCTGATACAGGAAGGTCAGTGCGCCGGTCTGGTTGTCAAAGTCGTCAACGCTGATGGGGCGGGAAAGAATCGGCGTGGCGTCCGCGGCCCAGGCGCGCAGCATGTAGAACTGCCCGGCGTGGGGCTCGCGGCTGCGGTCCTGCCACTGGACCGTAAGGCGCATAATATCCTCTGCGACGGTTTCCTGACGCAGGACCGTCAGATTACAGCTTGTTGCATTCACCCTGAATATCCTCCCGCATACGCACGCACTCGTTGTAGGCAGCCTCGTCAAAGGCAACGCCGGGCTGCTTCTTGTAAGCCAGCAGGATGCCGCGGCTGGAGTTGACAACGCCGCCGTTGCCCTTGGTCAGGTACTGCGCGATGTCCGCCGCCTTGCCGCCCTGTGCGCCGTAGCCGGGGATCAGGAAGAAGGCGTCCTTGTAGGCCGCGCGGATGGCGGTGGCCTCCTCGGTGTGGGTACCGCCGATGACCAGACCGATGCTGGAATAGCCGTGCTCGCCCATGTAGTCCTTGCCAAGGGCGGTCAGGCTGTCGCCGACGAGGTCGTACACATGGCGGCCATCGTCGAGCTTTTTGTACTCAAAGTCCTTCGCGCCGGGGTTGGAGGTGCGGCAGAGCACGAACACGCCCTTGCCCTGCTCGGCGCAGTACGGCAGATACGGGCTGATGGAGTCAAGGCCCATGTAGGGGGCCAGCGTGATGATGTCGGCCTCGAAATCACCGGTAAAGTGCGCCTTGGCGTACATTTCGGCGGTCTTGGCAATGTCGCCGCGCTTGATGTCGGCAATGACGGGCAGGCCGGTGGCGCGGGCCAGCTTCAGCGTTTCGGCGTAGGCGCGCATGCCGTCCAGGCCCAGGGACTCATAATAGGCGATCTGCACCTTGTAGCAGCCCGTGACGCCCTTGGTGGCGTCGATCAGCGCACGGTTGAACGCGACGACGTTCTCCCCTGCCGTCTTGGCGGTGTCGGTGGTGGGCAGGTAGCTGATCTCGGTGTCCAGGCCCACGCAGACCGGGCCGTTTGCTGCGACGCTCTCGTAGAGCTTGTCCATGTTGGTAAGCATGCTGATTCCTCCGTTTGATGTATATAAATTGCGGCTCTAATATATAATGTTGGGAATCGTAGGGGCGGATTCCATATCCGCCCGCGGGACTGTGCCAGCGGCAGCCTGCACGGGCGCATATAGAATGCGCCCCTACGGGTGTTTTGTGCGTGAAGGGATGTTATTCCTCAATCTGAAACGTAACCTTCCCGCCTTTGATCGTGGTTACCACTTTTCCGTACAGCAGTGCGCCGTCGTAGGGGCAGTTCTTGCTCTTGCTGTGCAGCTCGTCGGCGTGGACCTCGTACATGTGGTCAAGGTCCACCAGCACGATGTCGGCGTCGTAGCCCGGCTCCAGCATGCCCTTGCGGTCGGCCAGGCCCAGCACGGCGGCGGGACCGGCGCTCATCAGGAAGCTGAGCATTTCCAGCGGCAGACGCTGCTCACGGCAGAGCTTGGTGTAGCAGACGCCGAAGGCCGTTTCCAGACCCACCATACCGGCAGCGCCCTTCTCCTTCTCCTCGGCGGTGTGGGGGGCGTGGTCGGTGCCGATGCAGGTCACGGTGCCGTCCTTGATGGCGTCGATCAGCGCGGTCACGTCGTCCGCCTTGCGGATGGGCGGGTTGACGCGGTAGGTCAGGCGGCTGTCGTCAAACCACAGGTGGTGCGGCGTGACCTCGCAGCTGACCCGCGCACCGCGCATCCGGCTCATGCGGACGGCATCGACGGATTCCCTGGTGGAGACGTGGCACATGTGCAGCCGGGTGCCGTAGTACTCGGCCAGATGGCAGTTGCGCACAGTCTCGATGTTCTCGGCCAGACGGTAGTCCCAGGGGCTGATCTCGCGGTCCTCGGCGTGGGACATGATGGTCAGGCCGCGCTCGGTGGCAATCGCGAACGCGCGGGCCATGACGGCGTTGTTCATGACGCCGTTGCCGTCCTCGGTGATGAACTTGATGTCCTCGGGCAGGGTCAGCAGATGATCCAGCGTTTTGCCGTCGAAATCCTTCGTGATGGAGACGGTCTGGTTTGCGTCGCACAGGCCGACGCGGGCGGCCTCGGCCTCGACGGCGTGGGCGATCTCGGCACTGGAGCAGACCGGTTTCGTGTTGGGCATCAGGTTGACGAAGGTGTACCCACCCGCGGCAGCCGCGGCGGAGCCGGTGGAGATGTCCTCCTTGTACTCAAAGCCGGGGGTGCGCCAGTGGCAGTGGGTGTCGATGAAGGCGGGCAGGACCGTGCGGCCCTTCGCGTCGAGCACCTCCTCCCCTTCCGGGACGAGCAGCCCCAGACCGACAGCGGCAATTTTTCCGTCGCGCAGCCAGACCTCAATGGCCTTGCCCGCGCTGTCCTTTGCGTTGCGGATCAGCATGGTGGGAACCTCCTTAAAAATAGGAAACTTTGTCATAGCTGAGAGTGTAGGGGCGAACATTGTTCGCCCGTCAACTTTGCGTGGTTGAGCTTCTGCGGGAAAGCCGCGCATGAGGCAAACGGCCTGCGGGCGAGCAATGCTCGCCCCTACAAAACCCCAGGCAAAAACATCCCGCAGGGATATTTTTGCAAAAAAAAACTTTTCCCAAAAAGGGAAAAGTCAAAAAGTCACACACAAAGCAGCAACGGGAAAGAACACTGTGCCGTGATTTTTAAAGACAGAAATAAAACGCATCATCCCGGCACACTCCTTCCTATGACTTTACCTACGTTTTACTTATTGTACCATGCAGGGACGGCGGTGTCAATGCAAACGGGCTTTTTGCAAAAGTAAGGATTTTATAGATTTTTGCGCTGACTTTTGGAGGATTTGACAAAATCCGCAAAAAGCCGTGCGCGGTGCGTACAGCATTGCACTTTGTCCGGCTTTGTGGTATATTTATAATAAGTATGGTAAATGGGAAGAGGAACGAACTATGGGCCTTTGGGAAGATGCAAAAAATATCCGCGATAAGGACCCCGCCGCGCGCAATGTGGCGGAGGTCATCATCCTGTACCCCGGCTTTCATGTGCTGGTCACGCACAAGATCGCACATTTTCTGTACAACCACCGGTGTTTCTTCCTGGCCCGTTTTGTCAGCCAGCTGGCGCGCCACCTGACCGGCATCGAGATCCACCCCGGCGCCAAGATCGGGCGCAAGCTCTTTATCGACCACGGTATGGGCATCGTCTTTGGTGAGACGACGGAGATCGGTGACAACTGCACGATCTACCACGGCGTCACCCTGGGCGGTACCGGCAAGGACACCGGCAAGCGCCATCCGACGCTGGGCGACAATGTGCTGATCGGCGCGGGCGCGAAGGTGCTGGGCCCGGTCTACATCGGTGATAACGTCCGCGTCGGCGCGGGCAGCGTTGTGCTGAAGAACCTGCCCGCCAACGCCACTGCCGTCGGTGTACCCGCGGAGATCGTCCGCGTCGGCAATATCAAGTGCTGCCCGGCGGACGATCTGGACCAGCAGGATCTGCCGGATATTGTCAACCAGCGCATCTCCGAGCTCGAAGCCCGCCTGAGCCGCCTGGAAGCCGAAAAGCAGGGTGAGTTCCCGCCGGATAAAAAAGAATAATAAAAACGCACGCCGTGAAATTTACGGCGTGCATTTTTTGTCAGTATGGCTTCCCCAGAGGGGGAAGCTGTCAGCGGCTCCGCCCGCTGACGGATGAGGGGCAAACTTACCGGGAATTTCCCACTGACGGGCAATAGGGCAAACACGCCCCTCATCCGCCCTCGGTCGGGGCCTCGGGCACCTTCCCCCACAGGGGAAGGCAATCAACTCATTTCAGATTCCGCAAATCCCCGCTCTCGCGGAAATCCTCGTAATCCAGCGACAGCGACGGGCTGTAATAGGGGTCGTGCAGAATATTCTCCCGCCCGTGCACGGCGTAGAGACGTTCATGCTCGGTGTCAAAGCGTGCTTTTTTGGCGGGATCGTTCTCATCGGAGCCGCGGGACTTGCTTTCGTAGTGGTAGAGCTCGGCGTAGGGCGTCCAGACAATGCGCCAGCCTGCGTCGCGCACACGCAGACAGAAGTCCACATCGTTGTAGGCAACCGTGAACTCCTCATCCAGGCCGTGCAGCTCGTCGTAAACGGCGGTGCGCACCAGCAGGCAGGCTGCTGTCACGGCGGAAAAATCCTGCACCGTGGCCAGCCGGAACATATACCCGCTGCCGCCGCGCTTGTGGTACTTGTGGCTGTGCCCGGCGTAGCCGCCCAGCCCCGTGATGATGCCGGCGTGCTGGATCGTGTCGTCGGGATAGTAGAGCATTGCCCCGCAGAGGCCGACGCCGGGCTGGCTGCACTCGCCCACCATCTGGGTGAGCCAGTCGCCGTTGATGACCTCGACGTCATTGTTGAGCAGCAGCAGGTACTTGCCCGCCGCGTACCTGCGGCCAAAATTGTTGATGCGGCTGAAGTTGAAGCCGCCCTTGTAAGTCACGACCCGTGCGCGGTCATACCGCTCCGGCAGTTTTTTGTAGTAGGCCGCTGTGGCCGGGTCGGTAGAATTGTTCTCAATGACGATGACCTCGAAATTCTCGTAGGTCGTTTTGACGTAGATGCTGTGCAGGCATTTCTCCAAATCGTCGGTGTGGTCTTTGTTGGGAATCAAAATTGACACGAGCGGCTGCGGCTCGGGAATGTCCCACACCACATGGCAGGTGCCCGGAAATTTGCCCGGCTCCACCCTGCCCTGCCGCCCTGTGGCGGCCAGATGGTCGGCCACGGCCTTTTGCGCAGCCTTTTCCACATAGGGCTTGGCCGCCGTGCCGCCGCTGGTGGACGCCGCGTGCACGCGCCAGTAATACAGCACCTGCGGGATGTGCAGCGGCTTGGCTGAGGGGTCACGGCGCTGCATTTCGTCGATGATACGGAGGAATAAGTCGTGATCCTGCGCGCCGTCACAGGCCGGGCGCTCACCGCCGACGGCGTCGAACAGCGATTTTTTGAACACGGCCAGATGGCAGATGTAGTTGACGGCCATCAGGTACTCGGGCGCATAGTCGGGCTTGAAGTGGCCGACGCGCGGGTGCTCGGGCGTTTTCTCAAACAGGGCCTCGTCGCTGTAGGCAAACGCCGCGCCGCTCTCGGCCAGCGCTTTGCTCATGCAATAGACGGCATGAGGCGCGAGCATGTCGTCGTGGTCGGCAAGGGCCAGATACTCACCTGCTGCGAGCTTCGCGGCCTCGTTCGTATTGGCGGCAATGCCCTTGTTCTCGATTTTGGCGTAGACGATGCGCCTGTCCTGCGCGGCGCGGGTGTGGACTGTCTCGCCCACGTCGGGGTGGGCACCGTCGCTGGCGTCCACCAGAACCAGCTGCCAGTTCGGCGCGGTCTGGGCCTGCACGCTGTCCAAAAATTGCTGCAAAAACTGCGGCGGTGTGTTGTACAGCGGCGTTAGAATGCTGATGGTCGGCCAGCCGTCGGCGCGGGCGGCTGCGTCGGCACGCTGGGTCTCCAGCGTCTGCTTCGACGGCAGATACCGCGCTTTTTTGCCGAAGAACCGCCGCTTAAAAAAGCCGACAGCCCGCCCGGCCATGACGCCGACGCCCTGTTCTTTCGTCAGCGTCCGTGCATAGCCGAACAGTTCTTTGATGCGTTTCGTTTCAAGGCTCATGGGATGGCTCCTCATAAAAGCAGTCTTTGTGCCAAAGGCGGGGGTTGGATTGAATGTATTCCGCAATCATGCGGTAATCGGTTTCATTGCGGATGACGTGGTCGTGAAAGGAACGCTGCCAAAGGTGCTTATCGAACGGTGCGGCTTGCCCGCGCTTGACAAGATGGATGTACTCGACGGTAGAATACCGTTTGAACGCCTGCACGATGCTGATAATCGTAGGGGTGGATTCCATATCCGCCCGTGCCCGTTCAATCTCGACCAACGCGTGAAAATGATTGGGCATCACCACAAAATAACGGCAATGGACCGCCGGATATTGGCCGATGATCTCCCGGAAAACGCGCGCCGCCATGCGGGCGGATATGGAATCCGCCCCTACGGGAGCCCGGTTCGGGCCAAACAACATTCTGCGTTGGTGCGTGCATATTGTGATAAAATAGGCGCCGTTTTGGCTGTAATCGTAACTCTGCAAATGGTGAGACTTCCGCTTCGGCAATACGGTTTCCATCACTTCAATCCGAAATTCTCAAACAGGTTGTTAAAATGGGGGTTGTAATAGGGGTCGTAATTGTCGATATACTGCTGATATTTCGCGTAGAAATTCGCCTTTTCGCGCTCATACCGCTTGGCGTTCTCGCTTAAGGTATCAAGGCCGCGGCTCTTGCTCTCATAGTGATAGGCCTCGGCGCGCGGGGTGTAAACGTTCAACAGCCCCTTCTGCCACAGCTTTAAGCAATAATCCACATCGTTGTAGGCGACGGCAAACTTTTCCTCGTCCAGCCCGCCAAATGCGCGGTAGAGCGACGCTTTTGTCATTAGGCAGGCACCCGTCACGGCCATATAATTCTGCGTCGTGACCAAGCGGTACATGTCACCTACGGCGGTGCGGGGGTAGCTCTTGTGGCTGTGGCCCGCGCTGCCGTTGATGCCCATCAGCACGCCCGCGTGCTGGATCGTGTCGTCGGGGTAGTAGAGCTTGGCGCCCACCGCGCCTACGTCGGGCCGCTGGCTGTAGCTGAGCAGCTCGCGCAGGAAGTCGGACGACAACACCTCAATGTCGTTGTTGAGCAGCAGCAGGTGCTCGCCCTCGGCGAAGGTCGCGCCGAAGTTGTTGATGGCCGAGAAGTTGAACGCGCCCTTGTAGTAGACGACGCGGCAGTCGGCAAAGCGGCTGGGCAGTGTCTCGTAATAGGCAAACGTTGCCGGGTTGGTGGAGTTGTTCTCGATGACGATGACCTCAAAATTGTCGTAGCCCGCGTTTTTGTACAGGCTCGTCAGGCAGCGGTCCAGGTCGTCAATGTGGTCTTTACTGGGGATCAGTACGCTGATCTTCGGGTGGCCGGTCAGCTCGTACCGCACCTGAAATGCGCCGGGCGCGTCGGGCACGGCCATGGCGTGGCCCGGCAGACCGAGACGCTTGAGCTGCGCGTCGATGGCGCGCTCCCCTGCCGCGACGGCGTAGGGCTTGGCCTCCATGCCCGCGGCGGTGGAGCCGGCCGCGGCACGCCAGATGTAGAGAACCTTCTTGATATGCTCGATGCGCTGTGCTTTTTCTGTCAGGCGCAGGATCAAATCATGGTCCTGCGCACCGTCAAACTCCTTCGACTCATACGCGCCCGCCGCGTCCAGCAGCGGACGGCTGAACACCGCCAGATGCGTGATAAAGTTGACCCCGCGCAGGTAGTCGGGCGCAAAGTCGGGTTTGAAGTGGTAGCCGCCCAGCTCCTTCAAATCGGCGGAGAGAACGATTTCATCACTATAGACAAAATCCGCTCCGGTGTTTTGTATCGTCTGCACAACCTCGAACAGCGCGTTCGGGTAGAGCACGTCGTCGTGGTCCAGCAGCGTGATGTACTCGCCGTGCGCCAGCGCAAATCCGCGGGTCGTGTTGAGGGCAATGCCGCCGTTTTCAATCGGCTCATACACAATTGTGCCGGGCACAGCCTTGGGCAGACGGTGCTCCAGCCGCTTGTCGGCGTCGGATGCGTCCACCAGCACCAATTCCCAGTTTGTGTAGGTCTGCTTGACGACGCTTTGCAGCATCTCGTCAAACAGCTTGGCGGGCGTGTTGTACAGCGGCACGATGATGCTGATCTTCGGCCCCTGCAGGTGCGCGGCGCGCTGGGCCTTCAGCTCCCAGCGCAGCGGAATGTCGGCGCGGTGCCGCCAGTCGTCGTGGTGCATCGCCAGCCCGACGCGGAATTTCACATCGCGCCAGAGCTGCTCGGCCCCCTGCTCCCGCAGGGTCTTGACGCTGCGCCCCGCGAGGTCCCGCAGGTGGGCGGGGTTCAAAAGCCGCCGCGCCATGCCGCCGACGCTGTCCTGTACGGCCAGGTCGGCAGGGCGCTCGTTGTTCGGTTTCGTGTTCTCGGACATAGCTTATTCCTCGGTGACTTTGGCCGGCATGGCGTCCTTTTTCTCAAACCTTCGGTACTCGGCGGTAATTTCCTTCGTCGCGCCGATGCGGCGCAGATGGCCGTGGTCGAGCCAGGCTACCTTGTTGCACATACGCTCGATCTGGTCAATGGAGTGGCTGACCAGAATGACCGTCGTGCCGCCGGACAGCAGCTCGGCCATGCGCTTTTCACACTTCTCCTGAAACAGGAAGTCACCGACGGACAGGATCTCGTCGGCAATCAGGATGTCAGGCTTCGTTATCGTTGCCACGGCGAACGCCAGACGCGCGACCATGCCGGAGGAGTAGTTTTTTAGCGGAACGTCGAGAAAATCCTGCAATTCGCTGAATTCGACGATGTCGTCGAACTTTGAGTCGATGTACTTGGGCGTGTAGCCCAGCACGGTGCCGTTTAAATAAATGTTTTCCCGTGCGGTCAGGTCCATGTCAAAGCCCGCGCCCAATTCGATCAGCGGCGCAATCGTACCGTTGACCGTGACCTTGCCGGCGCTGGGCTTGTAGACGCCGGAAATCACTTTCAGCAGCGTAGACTTGCCGCTGCCGTTCAGGCCGATGAGGCCGTAGAAATCGCCGGGCATAATATCAAACGATACATCGTCCAGTGCGAAGAACTCGTCAAACCGCACACCGCCGTGCAGCAGCGCGACGAAGTACTCTTTCAGGCTTTCGTGCTTTTCCTTGGAGAGGTTGAAGCGCATCGAAACATGGTCGATGGAGATGATGGGTTTCTGCTCTGCCATTTCGATGCCCCCTTACATGTACAGGACGAACTTGTCCTGATTCTTTTTGAACACCCAGATGCCGAGGCCCAGGCTCAGCGCGGCGCAGAGGAACGGAATCAACACCATGTTGGGGGTCAGCCCCTCGCCCCACATGACGCAGGAACGCACGGCGGTGATGTACCAGTAGATGGGGTTCAGGTTGATGACGTACTGCATCCAGCTTTCCATCTGGCGCGGGTCGTAGAAGATGGCGCTGCCGTAGACAAGCAGTGTGCAAAAGACCTCCCAGATATGCATGATGTCACGCACAAAAACGTAGAGCGTGGACAAAATCAGCCCAATGCCCAGACTGAAAATAAATAGCATCACAAGGGGATAAATGGCCAGCAGCACAGTCCCGATCGAGATGTGCGACCAGGTCAGCAGTGCGACGATAAACAGCGCCACGAGGCTGAAAAAGAAGTTGACGAGCGCAAAGCAGCACTTTTCCAGCGGGAAGATGTATTTGGGAATATAGACCTTGCGCAGCAGCGGGCCGTTCTTCAGCACACTTTCCATGGCCATGGTCGTGCTCTCGCGGAAGAAGTTGAACATCAGCTGGCCGATGATAAGGAACAGGGGGAAGTCCTCGATGCCCTGACCGCGCTGGTTGAACAGCGCACCGAACACGGCCCACATGACCAGACAGGTCAGCAGCGGGTTCAGCACGCTCCACGCCACGCCCAGGACGCTGCGGCGGTATTTCAGCTTGAAATCACGGGAAATCAGGTTTTGCAGCAGGTAACGGTATTTCCAGAAGCCTGCGAAGGTGTCTTTCAGTTTCTGCACGGTTTACCCTCAATATTTCTCAAAATATTCGAACTTCTGGGCGGCAAACGGGGTGTGCTCCTTGTCCTTGGCGCTGGTCTTGTGCTCGCAGCCGCAGTCGGGCCACTGCACATTGACCGTCGGGTCATCGTAGGGAATGCCGCCCTCGGCGGTGGGGTCGTAGACGTCGGTGCACTTGTAGCAGAACTCGGCCACATCGGACAGCACGACAAAGCCGTGGGCGAAGCCCTCGGGGATCCAGAGCATCTTCTTGTTGTCGGCGGACAGCGTTGCGCCCACCCACTTGCCGAAGGTCTTGCTGTTGGGGCGGCAGTCGACGGCGACATCGAACACCTCGCCCAGGGTCACGCGGACGAGCTTGCCCTGGGTGTGCTTGGTCTGGAAGTGCAGGCCGCGCAGCACGCCCTTGGTGGAGCGGCTCTGGTTATCCTGCACGAAGGGTTTGTCGATGCCCGCTGCGGCGAACTCGTCGATCTGGTAGGTCTCCATAAAATAGCCGCGGTCATCGCCAAAAACAGTCGGCTCGATGATCTGCACGTCAGGAATAGCGGTCTTGATGAAATTGAACTTGCTCATGGTTTGGAATCTCCTTTTTATATTTCATACGTCTAATACATAGCGATACAGGATATATTATACTCTATTTCACTGCGCCGGGCAAGATGGCGGAAAAATTTTGTCGCTGCTGTAACAACAGGACGGCTTTTCCGTCTTGTTAAGTGGAGGGCAGATATGGTATGATAGCCCGGAAGGTGGTGTGCAGAGTGACAAAACGCGAAGCCCGCGCATGGGCCAAGGCCCGACGCACGGAACTGGATATGGCGGCTGTGGGCCGCGGCATGGCGCAGGCGCTGTTCAGCCTGCCGCAATGGCAGAGTGCCGGGGCAGTGCTGGCCTTTGCGGCCATGCCGGATGAGCCGGACACGGCGGAAATACTAAGACGCGCGCTGGCCGACGGCAAGCGCCTGCTGCTGCCCCGTGTGCGGAGCAAAACCGAGATGGACTGGGTGGAGATACCGGCATTGCGCCTGCTGCGGCCCGGGGCGTTTGGCATTCAGGAGCCGCCCGCCGACCGGCCCGCCGCCGACCCGGCGGGATACGCCGCGGCGCTGGCCCTTGTCCCCTGCCTGGCCGCCAGCCGCGACGGGGTCCGGCTGGGGCGCGGCGGCGGGGATTATGACCGATTTCTGGCACACTATAAGGGAGCGGGGCTGCTGCTCTGCCCCGAGGCCCTGCTGCTGGACGAGCTGCCCTGCGACGACTGGGACGCGCGCTTTGCGCCCGAGAATATTCTGACCGAGAAAGGAATTTTACGATGAAAAAGCTGCTTTTTGCAACAGCCCTGCTGACCGCCCTGTTCCTGTCTGCCTGCGGCAGCCAAAAGGCTGACAGCAACGATCTTGCGAACCAACCTGCCACAAGACCCGAGGAAGGCGCGGAGCTGGACCCGGAGTTCAGCGTTGACGGTGAGGATACCGGTGAGACCGCCGAGCCGCAGCCGGACGCGGAGCTGAGCGAGATGGTGGATGCTATTTATAACGTCCAGCCGGTTGACCTGATGGGCATGGAGACGGTGGCCATCGACCTGACCGACGAGAGCTGGTACGGCTATCTGGCGGGGCTGACCGCGGACAATGTGGACAAGGTGGATGCCGCAGTAGTCAGCGAGCCGATGACCGGAAGCCAGGCGTACAGTCTGGTGCTGCTGCGCCTCAAGGACAAGGCCGATGCCCGCGAGATCGCCGATTCGATGGAGGAAAACATCAGTATGCGCAAGTGGGTCTGCGTGGAGGCAGATAAGGCCCGCGTGGTCAGCTTTGATG
>OLND01001434.1_pt1 | contig 24669 bp, 22 predicted proteins | sample 1672031 | NCBI WGS metagenome assembly OLND01 (sample SAMEA3136638, study PRJEB25190) | human gut metagenome | biome: human gut; feature: human-associated habitat; material: faeces | place: Austria | collected 2013 | reverse complement strand
GCGAAGCAGTCGTTCGCGGCGACCACCGAGATCGGCAACATGCTCGGACTGCCCGAGCTGATCCAACGAGGTGCGGACGCGTTCAACCAGTCCCTGGTCGTGACGTGCCTCGCGGGCGGCGTTATCATCCTGGTGGCGGCTGTTCTCGTGTGGAGGCTCATCCCTAAGGGGTTGAAGATCACCGAGGAAAGCGATGCGGAAGTCCCATCGGACGATCGCTCGCTGCCCGCATCGGGCGAAGGCCCGTCGGTTGACGGCGGCGATGTCGGTGCCGCCCAGCCTGAGCCTGCCGGGAACGCATCCGCCGCGAACCTGGACGACGTGAAGATGCTGCCCGGGGCCTTCCCCGTGCCTGTCGCGACCCTGTCCCGCGAGGGAGGCGCCCTGGCGCAGTCTGCGGCGATTGCCAAGATCATTGAGGATGCGGGGATAGGCGTGGTGAACGTGCCTCTCGACATCGCCACCTTGGATCGGATGGGGGAGATGTGCAACGACCTGGGGATCGACGTGACCACGGCGTTCATCGTGCTCGCCAAGAAGGCGGTGGAGGAAGGCCGGCTCCCGCTCGGCCTGCCCGCCGACGCGGGGTGCGGCGCCGAGGATCTGGCTCGCATCGAACGCAACGTGGAGGCCCTCGACGAGGGACGCGGGGTAATGCACGAGTCGGACGACCGGATGAGGACGTGGGCCCCCGAGGCATGGGCGGACTACCGCTCGTGGAAGAGCCAGGACGAGGATGTCCACCGCTTGGTCAAGACGCTCGTCACGAGCATCGAGTCCGACGGAGCGGGTGCGGGGATCGGCGATCCCCGGCCGCTGAAGGCAGGCGAGACGTCGCTCTGGACACGCCGCATAGCCGACGACCACCTGCTGGTGTACCGCATGGACGGCGACGACCTGCAGATCGTCGCGTGCAGAAGCCACGCCAACACCCCGGTGCAGCCGTCGTAGGAGCCTTCCCTCCCTCCTCTTCGGCTTGAGCAAGGCGGCCCTCCTATTCGGGAGGGCCGCCATTGCTTTGTAGGACACCCGGCTAATCGGACAGAGGGTTCGAATCGTCCGGTAAGAGCCGCTCGGTTGCCGGTGCAGCCTGCGCTTCGAGCTGCGTTTTGTCCGATTCCGCCTGTGACCCTACTTGCGCATTTGTCCTCGCGTCCGCCTTCCGCGCGGCACGCTGCGGCAGGTACTCGCTCACCACGATGCCGGCGAAGATGAGGGCGAAGCCGGCGAACAGCGGTGCCGAGAGCAGCTCGCCTAGGAACAGCACCGAGAACAGCACGCCGAACACCGACTCCGTGGCCAGGAACAGCGAGGCGGGCGCCGGGTCCACGTGGGCCACCGCCACGTTCTGCAGCAGCAGCGCGACGCAGGAGGCGAATACGGCCAGGTAGGCCAGACTCGTCCACGTGTCGGCGCCGAGCGCTGCGAAGTTCGGCATCGGCTCGAGCGCCAGTCCGGCCGCGAGGCCCAGCAGGCCCGCCACCAAGAACTGGATAACGGTAAGCAGCGTCATATCGCACCCGGGCGCGAACTTCGCCGTGTACACCACATGGAAGCTCAAAAATAGGGCGGACAGCAGCGTGATCAGGTCGCCGAAACGCAACGAGAACCCGGCCGCGCCCGCGAACGACACGCATCCCACGCCCGCCACGCACACCACGGCGGCAGCGAGGTTGAAGCGCGTGGGCCGCGGCCCGTGCAGCGCCCAGCCGAGGAACGGGATGATCACGCAGTACAGCGACGTGAGGAACGAGCTGTTCGACGCCGTGGTGTCGGTGAGCCCGGTGGAGTTGCTCCAGTAGGCCAGGAACACCATCACGCCCAGCACGGAGCCCTTGCACAGGTGCTCGGCGTCGATGCGCTTCCTGAAGCGGGGCAGCATGACCACGCCCAGGATGATGCCCGCGGCCGTGAAGCGCACGCCCACGATCCAAGCGGGCGGGAACGCATCCACCGTCGACTTGATGACGACGGTTCCCAGCCCCCAGATGGCGGCAGCCACCAGCAAGAACGCCTTGTACGTCCAGAGCGGCAGCGAAGCGGGTGTTTTCAGGATGCGGGCCATGGTCGCTGCATCATACCACGGCTGTTCCGACAGGGCGGCGTCCAGGTTTCAGCTTGCTGTTGAAAGAGGGCATCAGAAGCCTTGCCCGAACGGCGCATGCTACGATGGGGCGGTTACCATGACGAGGAGGCGAAACATGCCCACGTTCCGCGAGGTGCTGCGTGCGGCCGAGATCACCATCAAAGACAACACGTCCGGTCGCCGCATGCATGAGATAGAGAAGATACTCCGCGCCCATCACGCGTTCTCCGGCCTGACGCCCGAGAAGGCCACGGCCATTCTCGAGGATCTGGGACCCACATTCGTGAAGATGGGGCAGATCGCTTCGAATCGCAGCGATGTCATTCCCAAAGCCTATGCCGATGCGTTCAAGCAGCTGCGCGCCAACGTGGCGCCCGTGCCGTTCGAGGTGATCGTGCAGACGATCGAGGAATCGCTCGGGCACCCATGGCGCGAGACGTTCGCCGACATCGAGGAGAAGCCCCTGGGCTCGGCCTCGGTAGCGCAGGTGCACCGTGCCCGGCTGGCGCAAGGGCCGGGCGACCCGGTGGCGGCGGGCGCACAAGAGGAGCGGCCCACGACGAACGCGGCAGGAGGCGGCGCCGTAACGGCGCAGGGGCCGGTGGTGGCCGTGAAGGTGCGCCGCCCGAACGTGGTGGAGCAGATGGCCGAGGACATCACGCTCATCCGGCACGTGCTGGCGCTGGCCGACCTCACGCACATGACCGACGGCATCATGCTCACGCTGGGCGATTTGGTGGACGAGCTGGCGCGCACGACGGCCGAGGAGCTGGATTTCACCGTGGAGCTGGGAAACCTGGAGCGCTTCGGCGCCGAGCTGGCGAGCCAACCCCATGTGGAGAGCCCCCGCCCGTACCCTGAGTTCAGCACCGATGAGGTGCTGGTCATGGAGTACGTGGAGGGCGCGCACATCAACGACCTGCCCGCGCTGCGCGCCCAGGGCGACGACCCGGCCGCACTCGGGCGCCGGCTGGCGGAGAGCTACGTGACGCAGGTCATCGATGACGGCTTCTTCCATGCCGACCCGCATCCGGGCAACATCCTCGTGCGCGGCGAGGACATCGTGTGGATCGACCTGGGCATGACGGGCACGCTCTCCGCTTCCGAGCGCGCCATTGTGGGCCGGCTGTTCGCTTCCGTGGCGAAGAACGACCCGTACGCCCTGAAGGACGCGTTGCTGGCGTTGGCGAAGGCGCATGGCCCGGTGGACCACGGCCTGCTGCTTGGCCAGATAAGCGCGCTGCTGGATTCGTATGCGTCGATCGACCTGGCGGACATCAACGTGGGCACGGCGCTGCTCGACGTCATAGAGGTCATGCGCACGCAGAACCTCACGCTGCCGCCTTCGCTCACCATGCTCGCGCGCGGCATGGTGACCATCGAGGGCGTGCTGGTGGACATCGCGCCGGAAACGAGCGTGGTGGAGATCATCTCCGACCACGTGAAGCGGCAGGCGCTCAGCTTCGATTCCTTGGAATCGAAGGCGAAGAGCCTGCTCATGGCCTCGGCCGCTTCCGCCGAGGCGGCGACGCGGCTTCCTACGCAGGTGTCGCACACGCTGGACATGCTCGATCGCGGCCAGGTGAAGGTGGGCGCCGACCTGCACGTGCCGGCGGACTTCACGGCGGCGCTCTACGCGGTGAGCGGTACCGTGGCCATGGCGCTGATCTCGGCCGGCCTCTTCGTGGGCTCGAGCCTCATCGCCCAGACGGCCATGCAGCCCCAGCTGCTGGGCGTGCCCCTGCTGGGCATCCTCGGGTACCTGGGCGCGTTCGTGCTGGGCGTCTACGTCATCTGGCGCGTCCTGCTGACCCGCCACCAGCAGCGCAACGACGAGAAAGTGGAGTAGGGGGTTCCGCCGGCTTTGCGTGCGGATGTCGTGCAGGGCTCATCAACCACTTCGCAAAATTTCGTCGCCTGCACGGTACCGGTGGGAAAAGCCGGCGACTGAGAGAGTAGAGGGGGGCCCTCCGGAGAATAGGTTCGTTGCGGGGACGGAGACGGACTTTTGCTTTCCTGCTACCCTAAAGGAGCGGGCTTCGGTTGCTTGCAGCGGTCGCCAAGGTGGTCTCGGCACTTTGTTGAACGAGGGGAGTTATTATCCAAAGTGTCAAAACCCTCCCAAATGTGGTAGGGTTTTGACATGACAAAGTTTGATGACCTATATGAAGCGGCAATAGACAACTACGGTTTGATAACCGCTGCCGAAGCGCGAGCCATGGGCATCCTGGACAAGGAGCTTGCCAGGTATTCCAAAAGAGGCTGGCTTGAGCGCCGAGGCCACGGACTGTACCGGCTAGCACGGCATGTTCCCCATAAGCTCGACCCTTATGCCGAGGCTGTCGCCCTCGTCGGCCCCGGATCGGTCATATGGGGTGAGTCGGTGCTTGCGATGGGCGACCTTGCGTCGGTGAATCCGGGAAAGGTGACCGTGGCAACTCCTCGGCGTGTCCGAAGAAAGCTGCCGGAGTGGATAGAGGTGATCAGGCTTCCAAAAGGGGCTCGTGTGGGGTGGTACGAGGATATTCCCAGCCAACCAATTGCCGATGCTATCCGTTCCTGTGCAACTTCGGTGATGGGAGAAAGGCTTGCGCAAGCGGTCAATGACGCGAGAGGGGCGGGGCTCATTCGAGCGTCCGAGGCGGAAGATCTCAAGAGGGAGCTGAGCCTATGAGCAAAGCCAGGCCTAACAGCCGAAGGAACCTCGACATAGCGATAGAGAGAGTGTCGGTTGAACGTGGAGACCCCCTTCGCCTCCGGACAGCGCTGGCAAACGCCATTGTCGGTCAGATGCTTCCCAGCGGCACGGTGAAGGGCGGAGGAGCGTTGAAGTTGCGTTACGGGGATGCCGCCACCCGGTTCACGAGAGATCTGGACACGGCCCGGGCGTCCAGCATCGAAGCCTACATCGAAGAGCTGGAGAGGAACCTCGAACGAGGCTGGAACGGATTCACGGGGCGGGTGGTCCCGCGCAAGCCTGCGAGGCCGAAGAACGTGCCGGAGGGGTACGTCATGCAACCCTATAGTATCAAGCTCGAGTACAACCGGAAGCCTTGGCTCACGGTCGAGCTCGAGGTGGGACATAATGAAATTGGTGACGTAGATGCCCCCGAGCCAATTATGTCGCCTGACATCGCTGGAGTGTTCGTCGAGCTGGGATTTCCGGTGCCTGACCCCATAGGCCTTATGCCCTTGCATCACCAAATCGCCCAAAAGCTCCATGGGCTCACCGAGGAGGGAAGCGCGCGAGCCCACGACCTGGTCGACCTGCAGATCATCTTGGCGAACAGCGACATTGACTTGATTCTGACGCGAAAAACATGCGCAAGACTTTTTGCGTATCGCAACTTGCAGGAATGGCCTCCCTTCATACGAGTTGGGGAAGGCTGGGAAGCCTTGTACGATCGGCAGGCAGCGGATCTGAACGTCTTGCCTTCCGTAGGAGAGGCTGTGGCTTGGGCGAACGAGCTTGTTAGTAGGATAGACGCCGCCAAGATGCGATAGAGGGGCCGTAAGCTGAGAGGCTGCCCCAGCGGCTAACCTCGCAGCCTACGGAGGGGTGGAGGTGGGCCATTCCCTGATCTTCGCGCGCAGGGCCCCTTAAACACTTGGCGAAATTTCGTCGCCCTGCACGGTACCGGTGGGCAAAGCCGGCGACTGGGAGAGTAGAGGAGGGGCCCTCCTGCGAGAGCCCCTCCTTTGCGGCCGACGTGCTTTTGGTAAGTAGGTATGCGGTGGAGTCTACCCGAACACGACGATGGCGGCGGGGTCCTTCACGCGCAGGGCGGCCGTCTCCATGATGCGGAACGTGTGGTTGAAGTCGGCGAGCTCCAGGTAGCCAACCGAGAGGTCCAGGCCCACGGCCAGGTCCATATACTCGGGCTCGGCGCACACGAGCGCGGCCTTGCCGGGGGCGAGGGCGCTCGTCATGAACACGTTGTCGCCGATGAGCTTCTGGATGCGGTCGATCTCCAGCATGCCGGTGCTCGGCTGCAGGCGCTGCAGGTCCAGGAACAAATCGGGTGCAACCACCAGCGCATAGCGGCCCAGGTAGCCGGTCTTGGCCAGCTGCGAAACGGCGGCGGCCACGTCGGAGAAGCCGTTCTCGCCGGCCTTCCAATCGCCCTTCTTCACTTTCGCCGAGCCCTTCATGGTGAGCAAGCCGTCAGCGCCGAGGGCCTTGCTACCGTTCAGGACGAGGTCGTCCTCGCGGCGCGCGGCCTTCTTGGCGGCGGCGACGGCGGCGGACAGGTCGATGGGCAGGCCGGTTTGCGCGGCGAGCTCCAAGTCGCGTCCGAGCAGGGTGAAGTCCTCGTAGAACAGCGGCAGCTCCAGCTGCGTGCGTCCGACGATGCGGCCGATGCCGTCTTCCAAGATCTCTTCCTTGCCCACGCCGTCAACCGCGACGGTGGTGGCGCCGGGGCCCAGCGGCCCGAACACCTTCAGGAAGCGGCGGCAGGCAAGCTGCTTGCGCGCCGTGCCGATGACGGTGTCGTCGATGCGGTTCCAGAGCTCTGCCGACAGGTCGGCTGATTCTCGTGCCAAGTAGTCCATAATGCGGTCCTTTCGCTCATGGGAAAACGATACGCGGAGCAGATGGCTTGCGCCGGGCGGTCGAGCAGCTTGCCGCGCGGCCGCCTCGTAGCAAACAAATGTTTCACGTGAAACATTCGGTAGCCGTCAGGCGGGCGGTCGTCGGGAAAAGGTGCCGAAGCGAGCGTCCGGTGGGAGGGCGCGCCCCCAGGTTCGAACGAGTGTTTCATGTGAAACGCTCGTTCGAGGCAGGCGTTCGCTACTCTGACAGGTCGCCTACGGTGGGAGCGGCTGCGGGCGTCTCGGGCGCCGGGGCAATCTCGCCGTCCGTCACGATGCCAAGCTCGGCCAGCTGCTCCTGCACCTCTCCCTCGCCCTCCAGGAAGAACTCCGTTTCCTTGGGGTCCAGATGGCGCATGAGCGTGATGAGCTCGCCCATGTGGGCCTTCTCCTCGTCGCGGATGTCGGCCAGCACGGCCTTGGCCGCCGGGTCATCCGTGGCCAGGTAGTGCGCCTCGTACAGGAAGATGGCCTCGAGCTCGCCTGCGATGTCGATGCGCAGGGCCTGCATGAGCTCCGCGTTCGTCATCTTGCGGTCGACGTTGCCGGAGAACGGGTTCGGGAAGTTGGGCATGATGGTCCCTCTCTTTCGCTGTGCCGCGGCGGTGCGGCCGACCGTCCGAAGCGCGAAGCGCTCGGACGAGCAGGCGATCCGCCGAGCGGCGGTTGTCTCTCTTACCTTGGGGGATATGGTACTGCGGATGTCAGCAAAAGTCTCGATAAATAATCTTCCTTATTGAGAACTTCTCTCAATAAGCACAATTCGGCAGCTCGAAGAAAGCCGGCACGCGTGCTGTGCGGCTATTTCTGCTCCGTAGCCTGCCGGGTAGCCAGACGGCGGTAAGCCACCAAGCCTGCCGCCACGAGCGCGAGGGTGAGCACGACGGTGACGGCGGCCACGGCGTAGTTGCCGTCACCCAACGCACCGGCAGCCAGCGTGGACGAGACGATGGAGGGAATACGGCCTATGGTGGTGAGGGCCACGATGCGCCAGATGGGGCTCGTTCCAAGCCCGGCCACGTAGGTGAGCAGGTCCTTCGGTGTGCCGGGGATCAGGAATACCAGGAACAGCAGCAGCTCGAAGCGGCGCGCGTCGCGCAGCCACCGCACCGACGCTATCTTATCGGGTGGAAAGAACAGCCCTACGAGGCGCATGCCGAAGGTGCGCACCAGCACCATGACCAGGGCGGTACCCAATGCGCTGGCCACGAGGCACCACAGCGTGCCCTCCCAGAAGCCGAATGCGTAGCCCGCGCCCAGCTCAAGCGGCTCGCCCGGAAGGAACGCGAGCACCACCTGCGCCATGTTGGCCACAACAAACAGAATGCGCCCTAGCGCCCCGGCGTCATCAACCCACGCGCGGAACCGCGGGGCGTCGCCCACGAACGCCAGCAGCTCCGGTCCGAAGCGCACGCAGAGCGCCGCGAGGGCGGCGGTGAGGCACAGCAGGCCGGCGACGACGGCGATGCGCTTCCGTACGATCGCCCGGTGCCCGACGGAACTTTTCTGCGAAACCGCTTCCGTCGAGGCGTCGTTGCGCGCCTCGCCTGCGACGGCGGGCTTGCGCGACCTAGCCGTCGCGACTGGTCCGTGCGTTTCGCCTGCCCGCCTTGGCACGTTGCCCGCCGTCGCGTCCGCCTCAGCGACCCGGTGCGCCCGGCGCCCTGCGGCGTCGCCGGGTGTCGGGCGCGGGACGGCGGGGGCCAAAGGGGTCGCGGTGTCTTCCATGGGATGCTCCGTTTCTCGGGTGCGTTCGGTACGCCTCCGATGCTACGGGGCAAATATCTACTGGCTGTCAACGGCGGGAAAAATCAAGGCAAAGCGCGCCGTCGCCCGTGCGCCGCCCTCGGCGCGGTTTTCCAACGCCAAGTCGCCGCCATGCTTGTCGCAGAGCAGCGCGGCAATGTTCAGGCCCAGACCGAAGTGGTCTTTCGACGGCGTCTCGCTGAAGAATGGCGCGCATCCCCGCTCCAGCGCCGCGGGCGAGAAGCCGGGCCCGTCGTCCTCTACCGCGAGCACGAGGAACCCATCGCGCACGTCCAACCGCGCGTCAACGCGGCCGTCGGCGAAGCGGGCGGCGTTGCCGACGAGGTTCTCGGCCACTTCCTCCACCAGGGAACGATCGACGCCGAGTACGGGGCGCTCGACGTTGCAGCGCGCGCTGATGGAGAGCGCGAATGCGACGTGCGGGCCCGTGCCCCGGTTCCCGGCTGGCGCCTTGCCCGCCTCCACGGTCGCCCGGGTCCCGCCGGCTTGCGCGCAGAGCGACCGGCCGATATCTTCCACGGCGTCCGCCACGGCATCGAACGGCTGCGCATCCGGCCGCACGGCGCGATCCTCCAGCTTTTGCAATCCGCTCATGGCGGCTACGTAACGCTCCAGGCGCTCCACCTGCGCGGCGAGCGAGGCTGCAGAGGATGCCAGCTGCTCGGGGGACGCATCGCCGGCCTGCAGGTGCGCCTCCAGCAGCTCCACCTTTCCCTTCAGGATGGTGAGCGGCGTGCGCAGGTCGTGCGCGAACGCGGCGTTCAGGCGCTTGCGCTCCTCGGCCGTGCGCCACAAGGCCCGCTGCGATGCGGCCAGCGAGGTGCGCATCGCCTCGAACGATGCTGCCAGCCTGCCCAATTCGTCGGAGCGGCCGTATGCCACGGAGAAGTCGAGGTCCTGGTCGGCGATCTTCGCCGCCGCCGCATCGAGCGTGGAGAAGCCCGGCGCCAGCCGCATGCGGTAGAACCGCCGCGCCGCCGCGAAGATGCATGCGCCGAACCACAGCGGGAACATGAGGAACGTCAGCAGTCCGAACAGCGTGGAAAGCGCCCGTGCATCCTCCGAGGGTACCGTGTGCGCGTAGTAGCCTATGGGCGATACGAGAAGGTCGCCGAACTGCGATGACTCCGACGCATCGCTCCCTGTCTCCGTGTCGAGGAACGCACGGTACGGGTTATCGGGGTTTTTGGCCGCCCATTCGTCGAACAGCTTGCGGGCGCGTGCGTCGTAGGCGGGAACGTCCCGCACCGCGATGCCCTCCTCGCCCTCGAAGGAGGAAAGCTCGCTGCTGTCCGCAAGGTACCCTTCGAGAACGAGCTCTCCCCCTTCGCCGGTTTCCACCCGGTACGCATACGGGTAGCTCTGGGCGCTTTCCACCAGCAGGCTTGCCGGAGGGTTGTCGATGGGCAACGGCTCACGCCCGTCGTCGGCACGCTGCACGAACAGCTCGTTGCCCTCCTGGTCGATGGCAAGCGAGCGAGCGGGCACGAGCGCGTTCGTCCCGGTATCGTACAGGTAGAGCCCCGACGTCTCGTAAGCGTCGGCGGTCACTTCGTTCTGCAGCGCGGCGAACACCGATGCGGTGACGGAGGACAGGACGAGGGCCGCCACCAGGAACACCAGCATGTAGCCCATGAACGAGGTCTTGAGCGATGCGTTGCGCCACCGCTCGCGCAGGCGGGCGATGCGTCCGGAACGTGCCGGGTAGGCCGCACCCGACGGTCCGCCCGGATGCGTCGGCATGTTGGCGACCGGGGCGCCGCCGGCCGTCTCCGCGCCCTGCCTTCCTCCTCTGGCGCGCCGCTTCCTCATGCGCGCCATCGGTAACCCATGCCCCATACCGTCTCCACGGGATCGTGCTCGGCGCCGGCCGCAGCCAGCTTCTTGCGGATGCGCCGGATGTGCTCCGTGACCACCTGCGAATCGCTCTCGCTCTCCCAACCGCCCACGCGCTCGTGGATGCGGTCGCGGTCGAACACCTGCCCGGGATGCTTCGACAGGAACGCCACGATGTCGAACTCGCGCCGGGTGAGCTCGACGGGAGCTCCCGCCACCGCTACCGTGCGGGTCCGATAGTCCACGGCAAGGTCGCCGTCGAAGCGCACCTCCGTCTTCACCTGCTGGCGCTGGTCGCGCGCGAGGTGGGCGTCCACCCGCGCGCCCAGCACGGCGAGCGAGAACGGCTTCAGCACGTAGTCGTCGGCCCCGCAGGCGAAGCCCTCGAGCGCGTCCACGTCCTCCACGCGCGCCGTGAGAAACAGGATGGGGCAGGTCAGGTGCTCGCGCAGGCGGCGGCACACCTCGAACCCGTCCAGGCGCGGCATGCCCACGTCCAGCAGCACGAGGTCGGGCCCGTGCGCGGCCTGCTCGAGCGCTTCCTGACCGCTTCCGGCCGTGAGCACGCGGAAGCCCCGGCCGACGAAGTATTCCTGCAGCATCTCCACTATCTCGGGCTCGTCGTCGGCGACCAGCAACGTTGCCTGGCGCTCGCACTCGGTCATAGCAGGTTCTCCTTCGGGATGTCGGTCGGCCGCTCACGTTGGAGCGCTCGAAGGCCGAGCATAGCACGAGAATGTCGACAAACCATCAACGGCCGTGCTTCCTCCATCGTTCCGCACCCCGCTTCGCGCAATTCGGGCGAAGGCCCTACCGGTCTGCGCGCTGCTTCACGATGAGCACGGGCACGGCGGCCTCGCGCAGCACGTGGCTGCTCACGCTGCCCAAGATGCCGCGCAGGGCGCCCAGGCCGCGCGAACCCATGACGATGAGGTCGCAGGCATGCTCGTCAACGTAGGCCACGATCTGCTCGCCGGGCACCGTCTCGTCCAGAAGCTCAACCGTTATCTCGTTCATCAGGCCCTTCAACAGGCCGTCGATCTGTCGGTGGAGCGCCGCGTCCGCTTCGGCGAGCACCTCGTCGTAGTGGGCGTGCAGCAGCACGGACGACAGCTCGTCGGTGGTGTTGCGGCCTTCCTTCTCCAGTTTCTCTATGACCAACTGCTCCGTGTCGACTATCTGCACGATGCGCAATGCGGCCCCCGGGTCCTCGCGGGCGTAGCGCACGGCCTCGGCCAGCGCGGCCCGCGCCGATTCCGATCCGTCGTAGGGAACCATGATGTTGTCGTAGAGCATGGCCGCTCCTCTTGCCGGGCGCCCGTCGTGGGCGCGATCACGTTGGCTCCAGTATAGCAGGGCGGCTATCGCAGGTTCTCCCGCAGCCGTGCCGGGTTTTCCACGCGTTCGCGACGTCGCGCCGCAAGGCCCGATCCGCAAACGCAGGCGAGGGCCGAAAGGGCCGCGGCGCAGAGAACCGCTGTAGTTGCGGCGGCGTCGCCTGTGGGGGCGAGCTTTTGCGCGTCGCCGGGCTTGGGCGCGGGCAGGGGAGCAGGATCCGCCCCGCCCTTCACCGTGATGCGACCGGCGCCGTTCTCGTTCGCGTAGGTGGAGTCTGCGGCCACCACGCCGCCCAGGTCGTTCTGGATGAACGAGATGAGCGCCTCGTAATCGAGTCCCTGTTCCGCCACCAGCACGTTCGCGTCCTCGAACATGGAGAACCCGTCGCCGCCGTCGCGAAGCAGGTAGGTGATGGACGCGACGGTGTACGTGGCGCCCAGGTCGATGGGCTGGCCGTTCACCCGCACGTTCTGCACGCGGCGCGGGCCGTCCGCGCCCGCGAAGGCGCCCTCGGCATCCAGCTTCACGGGCGAGGGGACGTCGGTGCGCACCTCGAAGGAGAGCCCCGAGGTTTGCAGGAAGGAGCCGCTCGGCTCGGGCAGGTTGCGCACGCCCATTTCCAGCGCGTCGACGATGGCCTGGCCCGTGGCCTCCACCATGCAGAGCGCGTTGGCGAACGGCAGCACCGCGATGGCGTCGCCGTAGGTGACCTCGCCCGGCGCCACGTCCGAGCGGATGCCGCCGCCGTTCGCGAGCCCTATGTCGGCGCCGAGCTCGGCGCGGAACGCGTCGGCTACGAGGTCGCCCAGGTTCGTCTCGCGCGTGCGAACGGCCCAAGTGAAGCCGTCGTCCTCGTATGCCCGCAGCTTCACCTCGGAACGGGCCACTACCGCATCGAGCGTTTTGCCCAGCTCGTCCTCGATACCCTTGATGAAGGCGGCGGTTCCGGCGTCCTGCGTCACGGGCGGCTTCACGAGCTCGGCCGAGATCGTGTCGGTGGCGGGGTCGATGACGATCTTCCCGCAGGTTTGCAGCTGCGTGCCGGTCTGTGCGAGCACCACCTCCTCGCCGTCCTCGTTCGCAACGCGCCTCTCGTACTGCTCATGGGAATGGCCGTCGATCACGACGTCGATGCCGGAAGTGTTCGCGATCACCGTGCTTGCGCGCCACTGCGCGGCGACGCCCCTCTCGCCCAGGTGCGCGAGCGCCACCACGTAGTCGGCCCCGGCGGCGCGCGCGTCGTCGACGGTCTGCTGCACGCAGTCGTAGAGCTCCTGTCCCGTTTCATCCTGGCAGAATCCGTAGGCCAGGTTTCCGTCGGCGTCCTTGAAGTGGGCGGGATTCGATGCGGTGAGCGTCTCGGGCGTGGTGATGCCCACGTAGGCAACCTTCGTGGGGCCGTAGGCTTCCATCACATAGGGAGCGAACTCGGTTTTGCCGGCTGACAGGTTGTCGAAGTTGCACGACGTGTACGCCGCGTTCGACCGGTTGACGAGGTAGCGCAGCCGGTCCATGCCGTAGTCGAACTCGTGGTTTCCGGGTACGGCCACGTCGTAGCCCACCTGGTTCATGATGTCCACCAGATACGACCCTTCGGAGAGCGTGCCAATGGGCTTGCCCTGCACGGCGTCGCCCGCGTCCACGAGCGCGACGTTGCCCGCACCGAACGCGGCCTCGGTCTCCTTCTTGATCGCCGAGAGGCCCGCGTAGCCGATGCTCGTGGCGTTGCCTTCCTTGTCGAAGGTCTCGTCCACGCCGCAGTGCACGTCGTTGGTGTGCAGGATGGCGAAGGCGCGCTCGGGTGTCTGCACGGTGTAGGCCTTCAGCGTGGCGTTGTTGAACCAGAAATCATCGCTCGCGCCCTCTCCGCCCATGTCGTCAAGGGCGAGGTCGTACCAGTTGTCGATGCCGGTGGGCTCGTCGGTGTAGTAGCTCTGACCGGGCGCGCACTCCGTGTATGCGACGTCGTACGAACCGTCGTCGCACTCGGCGGATATCTGGTACGTCCCATCGGAAAAACGGATGGAGGACACGACCGAGAATGTGTCGCCGGGCTCTACCTCGAACGCCGCATTGCCCAGCTCGAAGGTGCGATACCCGGCGTAATCCAGGGCCTGGGTCGTGCTCCACATGAGCTCGCCGCTTGCGGGGTCGAGCCTTCCCGTCTCGGTGACGATGGCGGAGGGGTTCTTGTATACGGCCAGGTCGATCGTGCTGCCGGCCTCGTTCACGAGGGCGCTCACCGCGCTCACCGTTTCAAAACCGCGCGCTTCGAACACGTTGGCGAACTGCATGGGCGTGCTGCTGTACCACCATCCGTCGCCCATGCCCGCGCCGTCGTACTGGTAGATGCCGTCGTAGACGTGCTCGGTGCTCTCGGCGGCATACGTCGCATCCTCGGCATCGAAGAACGTGGGGTTGCAGTACGTGGTGTCGTAATAGGACAGATAGAAGTAGCCTTCGTTGCCGGAGTCCGTCCCCCAGCTGTTCTTGACGACCCAGGCGCCGTTGCCTTCGGGCGGTATCTGCTTGCCCTGCGGGAGATTGTCCCTGGAAAACGCATCGTCCCAGCCGACGATCGTCACCAAGTGGTCGGTGAGTTGGGCGGCGGGCTGGCCGAGCAAGAGCGGAAGGTCGGAGTAGCGTGCGCTTTCGGCGTCGTTCCAGTATGGTGAGCCGTCGAATTGGAGCATGCTGTTGTACGCGATGCCGACGGCGCCCCGCTCCATGAGGCAGGCTTTGATTGCATCGACAGCGGTGGCGTCGTGGTTGTAGCCGTATGCGCCGGTCGCAGCGTCGTACGTGAAGACGTTGGGCTCTGGCAGGAAGTAGACGTTCTGCGCGTGCACGTCCGAGCGCGTGCGCATGGCGGCGTCGGGCGCGCCCATGCCGGCCTCCGCCTGGTGCGGAGCCGCCTTCTCGTTTATGGCGCCGTACCAGCGCATGAGCGTGGCGGCCGATTTCGAGCGGTTGCCGCCGTTTTCGAAGGCGTTTTTGCCGCCATCGGCGAGGAACGTGTCGCCGGCCGCCCAATTGCTGTCGTCGGCGTCGTCGTCCACGCCGTTGTAGGTGAACCAGGCGAGATGACGCTCGGTGAGGTCGACATCGGCGGCGTTGCCGCGCATGAGCAGGCCAGATTCCATCGATGCCAAGGCGCTGAACGCCCAGCAGTCGCTGTAGTCCCCCTGGTCCTTCACGCTCGTGACGAACGAGGAGCCGTTCACGTCGCGCAGGTCGAACTTCTCCGGCAGCGCGTGCGGGTCGGACAGAAGTGTGACGCCCGCGTTCGGGTTGTACGCCGAGCCGTCGAACGGTACGAACTCCGGCCCCCGTTCCGTCTGCATCACGGTGCCGGCGGGGTGTTTCGTCGACGTAGCGGGTTCCGCATGGGCGATGAGCGGCATGAGCGCACAGGCGAACGCGAGGGCAAGGGCCGCTCGCCCGATGCGGCCAAGGCGGGCGAGCAGGCTTTTCGGCGGCGTGATCATGGGCATTCCTTCCCGAAGGGAGAGCGTTGCCCCTATCCTACACGGCAAACCCGCCTTAAGGAAGGTCGGGCTGGCGGTTCGGCTCGCATGCGGGCGACTTCGTTTCCGGCGCCGCGCCCGCGGCATCGGCCGGGTCCTCCAGCCGCCTTCGCAGCAGTTGCAGGCCCCCCACCACCAGGCCGCCCGCCGCGAAGAACAGCGGACTGAACGTCGTCAGCTCCATGGCCGGCTGCGGCACTGCCAGCGTGAGAGGGCCCTGCGCGATGGAATACAGCGAGCCTGCCATCATGCCGAGGACGGCGTACACGGTCTGCGAGCGGAACCGCTCCAGGCAGCGCCGAATGAGCCGCACGAACACCAGCACGCCGGTTGCAACGCCCGCGGCGAACACCAGAAGTACGGGCAGGTACGCCATATCGAGGCCCATCACGGCGCGCACCGCCCCCATGACAGGAACGTACAGGCCGAATATCAGCAGCAGCGTGGAGCCGGAAATGCCCGGCAGCACCATGGCGGTGATGGCCACCATGGCCGCGAAGAATACGTAAGCGGCGAGTCCCAGGTCAAGATGCTCAACCCCCACGCTGATCCCGGTGCCCGCCGTGGGGTTCAGCAGCGCGACGGCCACGACGAACGCCGCGCCCAGCACCGCGAACGCAAGATTGCGCGCACGTCCCTTCAGCACGCGCTTCTCCTCCAGCGCCACGATGGGGATGGCGAACACGATGAATCCCATGAACAGCGAGCTGACCTCGTAGATGTGCGAGTCGAAGAAGCTGGTCAGGGCCGCCGCCGACAGGCCGAACCCGACGATCCAGCCGAACGCAAGCTTCACCAGGAAGGAGAGCGCCGCGACCCTTGCCGGCCCCTTGCCGTGGAACAGGTCGTCGAGCGAGCCGATGAAGCGGTCGTAGAATCCCAGCAGGAATGCGATGGTGCCGCCCGACACGCCGGGCACGCTGTCGGCCAGCGCCATGCAGAATCCGCGGATGAAGTTGATGAGGAGCTCTTTCGCCTTGCGCATGGGGGCCTTTCGCGTCGTGTCGTGGGCGCCGCGGCGTGGCGGCGCAACGCGATCGCTGCGTCTGGTGCAGGATAACGGGCGGAGGGCGAAAGACCGGGGGATTTTGCGAGAATCTTACAAAGGGAAGGGGGACGGGGCCGCCCTCGACACAAGCTGCCCATAACTTCGCCGGGCTGGCGCCTCCGGGCTTCGGGCGGGCTCGAGCCGATCGGGCACTTGGCGCGGGCTTGCGGCAACGGCGCAGTCCGGCGGAGCGAGATGCGGAGTGGCGGTTCGGGTTGGGCGGTCCGGCTTTTACGCCTGCTTGACGGGACAGGTGGTGCGCAGGTGCGGGCGGCTTGCGGCTACGGCGCCACGAGCTCGAAGCTCGTGCAGGCGTCGGAGCTGTCCAGCAACGTGCGGCCGCCTTTCACGAAGCGGAAGCGCGCAGGCACGGCGGGGCTCTCGCGGATCGGGCGCGCCATAGATCCTTGCGCGGGCGCCTGCAGACGGTGACCGCCCGCCTCCGGCAGCTCCACCCGCAGCGTCATATCGCCTTGGCGCACCTCTACGGCCCTGTCGCTGGCCTCGCGGATGCGCACCCCGCGGTACGTGGCGAAGCGGTGCTCCACGCCCGCTATCCACACCACGCCGATGCAGCCGGTGAAGCGCAGGCCGGCGAGTGGGATCTCGGCCAGGGCGAGCATGACGGATGCCGCGCAGCCGAAGTCGGTGCTCTGTATCCAGGTATAGCCGCGGGGAAAGCTGTGCCCGCGGTCGCCTTCCATGTAGCCTTTGGCGTTCTCGAAGCGTAGCGTGCGGCCGTTCAGCTCCACCTCGCCGTCCACGCGGTGGCGCATGCTGAACACCGTGTGCTTCGTCTCCAGGGGCAGGTAGGCGAACGGCCCCATAATGTCGGAGCGCAGCGGCGTGAGCTCGCGGTAGCGCAGGCGGCCGACCAGCTCCAGGTCGGGGGCCTGCACGTCCAGCATCATGCCGATGGGCGAGAACAGGCTGCGGCCCACGCGCATGCTGCGGGTTCCCGTTTGGCGGAAGTCCTCCAGTGGGAAGGGGAGGTAATGGGCGCCGTTCGCCGTGACCACTTGGATGAACGCCTCGTCTTGGGCGCGGCCGGGGATGACGGCTAGGATGTCGCCGCCCTGCTGCTGCTTCATGTACCAGCCTTCGTAGTACGGTCTCATGCGCGCTCCTCGCATCGGCATCGGGGAGCGACGATGATATCATCGCCTCCGCCGCAGTCGCGAAGCCGTCACGCCCCCGTTCGCGAAGCGATGACCGAAAGGAATGCCGCGCTGGCAAGCTCTGGGACGAACAGGCCGAGGAGCGGTTCTTCACGATGCGCTAAAAACGCACGGGATGCTGGGGGGGGGCGTGATCGAGGCTGCGACGGAAGAGGTGAAGCGCGGTCGCCCAGGCGGGGAGGCGTCGGACAGTGACAATAGTGAACAACGTTCACAAATACTTGCGCTTTTCGCTATCGCGTCTATAATGAACGCCGTTCAGTAATATGAACAGTGTTCATTTTGGAGAAACGGAGCGTGCCATGTCATTACAACTTATCTTGGCGACAACCACTATCAGCCTCGCCCTCGTGTTCTACACCATCGGTGTTTTCGACGAGCGCCGCCACTCGCTGACGAAGCGCAACCTCGTGCTGTTCTGGACGGGTTTCGTCTTCGACACCACCGGCACTACCATCATGACGCTCATGGCTCAAAGCGGCGGAAACGCCGCGTTGGGAATGCACGCCGCCTCCGGCGTGCTGGCCATCGTGCTCATGGCGGCCCATGCCACCTGGGCTACCTTCACCTATCTGCGCGGCAGCGAGCGCGCAAAGCAGCGGTTCCACACGTTCAGCATCGTGGTCTGGCTGTTCTGGCTCATGCCTTACACGCTGGGCATTCTGCAGGGAGTGCCCGCTCTTCATCTGGCGAACTTGCAGGCAGGCATCGGCTCCCTCGCGGTCGTGTCCGTTGCCGCCGCGGTCATTGCCGTGAGCACGCTGCGTTCCCGCAAGCACCATCACGATCATCGGAGGTAGCGCAGCTTGCACGCAGGCAGGTTACGGAAGGGGTGGCCCCCGCTGCGGGATACGCCGCAAGGAATGCCGGTGTGGTAAGGTGGGTCGCGGCGGCAGGTTCTGAGGTCGCCGCTTTCGACGAGCATGCTGCCGGCGGGCGAAAGCCGGCCGGCAGTCAATTTGTTCCCGGCGTGAGGAAAGGCGTTCAACATGGAGAGCAAGCAACCGTCCCCGATCGACCTTCTGGTGGAAGCGCACGCCGGGCTGGAGAGGCAGGGCCCCGGCTGCGCTAAGGAGACGGGTAGGGCTCTCGCCTTCCTCGGCGATCTCGACCTTATTGCGAACGCGGCTGACTTGGGCTGCGGAACCGGGGCCCAGACGCTGCTGCTCGCGCAGCACCTGAAGGGATCGGTTGTCGGCCTGGACTTGTTTCCAGCCTTCGTCGACGTCCTGAACGGGCGGGCTCGCGAGCAAGGTGTCGCCGACCGGGTGCGGGGCGTCGTCGGCTCGATGGATGACCTGCCATTCCAGAGGGAGTCGCTAGACCTGATCTGGTCGGAAGGTGCTATCGACAACATAGGTTTCGAGAGAGGTCTGGCGTATTGGCACGGCTTCCTCAAACAGGGAGGTTATGTCGCGGTTACCTGCCCCTCCTGGCTCACGGACGAGCATCCTGCCGTCATCGAGCGGTTCTGGGCCGATGCCGGAAGTAGGTTGGATTCGGTGGCCTACAACATCGAGGCGCTCCAGCGATGCGGCTACCAGTTCGTCGCCGCGTTCGCCCTGCCGGAGACGTGCTGGACGGACGAGTACTTCACCCCGCGCGAGGCGGCGCTCGAAGGCCTGCTGCGGAAATATCCCGGCAACGAGATCGTGGAGGCCTTCGTCGCCGACAACCGCCACGAGGTCGAGCTCTACCTGGAATACCAGCAGCACTACGGCTACGTGTTCTATCTCGGCAGAAAGAGGTAACGGGATAATGATCCGGCGGGCCATGCTCGCCGGATCGGCTACTTAGACTTAGCGCGTTCCTGCCATCTTTCCGGGTCTCTATAGCCCAAAGCACCGGGCGACACATCGAGACCTCGGCAATGCGACACAGCAAGTCGAATCCCACGTTGACGCGTCCCGCCTCGATGCCGCTCACAAGTACGACCGAGCTTTGCCGACTATGTCGGCAAAGCGTTCTTGGGTGATGTTCTCGGCTTCGCTATATTTTCTTATTCGCGACCCGAGAAGTTCTTTTCGAGATTGAGCATCCATATCCGTCCACGATATGAAGCAACTCGGTTTCCTTTATATGCGATCACTGATATCCACACCGATTAATCTAAAACGGACACGCTTCAGCCGGGAATGTAAGAGTTGGTATTAGCTCAATCAAAATGCGCCGTATAGAGAATGATGCCTTTCATTGCAATTTGAGCATTGGCGGGAAGATAGCTTCCGCTAGTCCTTTTTAGTAATGCCAGCTACGGGCGGCTTTCCGCCCTTCTACAGGTTGCGGGACGTGGCGAGAAACTCTCCGCCTACGGAAAGCTTAGAAAGCCGCCGTCGAAACGGCGTGCACCAACCTGATGCTCGGGGGGGGGTGTCGCGCCTGAGGCTGTCCGGGCCACGTCGGGGCACCTCCCGCGTCGGCCGTTCCTTTGTTTTGCTCGGTGAACAGTGGAAATGAAAGAGAAAGCCGGGCGACTCTGAACAAGTTCCCGGCTTAATCTAAACAACGTGTTCGATTTGTCGCTGGGGCTGTACGACCCCGCTAACTCTGATCGATGGTTCAAGATGCTCTCAGTAGATCACGGCCCCGGAGAGCACGGAACCGTGATGAAAACCTTCACTGATTCGCTGGGCGTCGAACATCAGCGGGGCAAGGACTATCGGTGCCTCAAGCCCCACATGCCGAGGCGCGGCCAGGCAGCTATCCTATGCACGCAGGTGGTGGATGCGAAAACGACTCAAGGCAGTTAGGCCACTTGAACTTCGACACGACGATGAACATCTACACGCATTTTGAGAAGGAAAACGACCGCATTGCAAGCGAAGCGTTTCGGAACGCGCTATCGTAGAAATAGACGTAGCCAAGAAACGAAGAAAGCGCCGGAGGTAGGTGATAACTCACCGTTCGGGCGCTTTGCTAAGTACATATTACAGCGGAATCACCTAATGTCAATCACGGTTCCGCTACGGTTCACATAAATCAGACGCTTGATCGCTTTGACCTTCGCGCAGCCGTTCCTCAGCTCGCGTTCTATGATCCCATCGGAAGCACCCTTCATGCGCCGGGAATCGAAGATGATGTTCGCTGCTTGGTGGCTTGCCTTGCGAAGGTTGCGCTCAATCGCCTTTGGATTGATAGCTTTAGGAGCCTTGATCTCCCATGCTGCGCCGTCAATGATCACATTCGCAGACGTGGTTCGGTACTCCTCGCTGCGGCGGATGAACTCTACGGTCATGCCTGCCATCGCGAGCGACTTGGCCGTCTCGTATTCGTGCGGCCAGACGTTGAGGTCTGGTGCAATGATGATCTTTCCCCTAGGTTGTTTCATAACGATCATTATACGACTGCTAAGGTTGCTGAAGGCTTCAACTTGCACGCCGTAGGCTTCTTGCCCGAGAAACTTATCAGGTCGCGAACTTCGACGTCGAGAGCCATGGCGATACGGTGAATCGCGCTGATGCTGATATGGAGCTTGTCAAGCTCGATGCGTGATATGTACGCTTTTCCTTTTGAGCTGCCTATCATGAGAGCGAGTTTATCCTGCGCCATTTCCTGTTCCAAGCGGAATCGTCGTATTCGCATAACGAGCTTCTGCAGGAAAAGAAGGGTTCGTGGGAATACGCGACGAAGACGAAAAGTGGCCTCAATAGTGATGGACTCGGAACGCTTCTTTTCGGAAATGATAGCAAGATAGTGATCGTATTAGGACGATGGACAATAATAATTTTCCCGCAGTTTTCTCTGCGAGTAGATTGAAAGACGGGAAAAAAGAAACAGGCCAGCCAAGTTTCCCTAGCTGACCTGCACTTTTTCTGGAGCCAACGAGCGGATTCGAACCGCTGACCTACGCATTACGAGGACGTAGAACGGGCGTTCCTATGAATGAATCGAATTCCAGCCAGTTTATAAAATACCAGATCAATAAGATATATTGATCTCAATGAAACTCGATTGAAACAAAATTTTCCCCGCAATTTTCCCCGCGTATAGTTGACTACGGGGAAAATTCGGGGTACCCTGACCCCATCAAAAGGGGTCAGGGTACCCCGAATTTCCACCATTGCAGCGAGGTCGATCATGACAATGCCTTTTGAAATACGCGGAGACGGTTATCTTGAAGAAGTCAAACCAGGCGTCTGGGACTGTTACTTTTCGCTAGGCTATGATCCAAAAACCAAGAAGTACAAGCGCTCGCCCAAGCGTCGCTTCCACTGCAAGAGCAAGACGGAGGCAAAGCGCTTAAAGGCCGAATTCAAAGCAGAGCTTGAACGCAACCAAGGTAGGCCCAGCAAAGCGCGGGGCATCACGTCCTATGCGCGCGATCTGTATGAGCGAAAATCCGATGTTGGCCCGCGCGGCAAGGAACGGCGCGACCTCGATCTGAAGCACATCGACGAGCTGCTTGGAGAGCGCGATATTCGGGCGCTTGCTAAAAGCGATATAGAAACTGTCTACGCGCAGGTGCGCAAATCCCAAAGGTTCTCCGAAAGCGAGCTTGCGCGCATCGACATGAGGCTCCGCGAGATAATGCGCGCGGCGATGGAAGAGCGCATTATCGACGCGAACCCCATGGCAAGCATAAGCAAGCCCAAGCCCCGGCCCCGCGAAAAGGAGTACCCTTCTCGCCAAACCCTCGCACGCCTTAATTCTGTGCTGCTGCACGAGCAGAAGACCAGCAACGCCGCTTGCATATGGCTCATGCTTCAAACCGGGATGCGCAAGGGCGAAGCGCTGGGCCTCGGCTGGGAATACGTCGACCTTGAGAATGCCCGGATTAGGATTCGGTGGCAGTACACCAATGACAAGGTCATCCGACCGCCCAAAAGTGCATCGTCCCGCCGTTTCGTCACTATCAGCGATGAATGCGTGGAATATCTGAGGCAGTGGAAGGCCCAAGTTGAAAAGACGTTCGGCAAACTTCCGAGTGTGGAAACCGTGGCGGTGAACGAAGCGGGCCGGGAAGAGGCTATTATTCTCCATCCCGTCGTGTTCGATTCGTCGCTGGGGCTGTACGACCCCACAAACTATGATCGATGGTTCAAGATGTTCTCAGTAGATCACGGCTTCGGCGAGTATGGTACTGTGACGAAAACCTTCACGGATTCGCTGGGTGTCGAGCATCAGCGCGGTAAAGACTATCGAGGCCTCACGCCCCACATGCTGAGGCATGGCCAAGCAACTATTCTATGCTCGCAGGGGGTGGATGCGAAAACGACGCAAGGCAGGTTGGGTCACTCGAATTTCAGCACCACCATGAACATATACACGCATTTTCAGCAGGAGAACGACCGTATCGCGAGTGCAGCGTTTCAAAGCGCGCTATCGCAGGAGTAGGCAGCTTGAGCCGGAAATGAAGAAAGCGCCGGAGGAAGTGAAATGCTCACCATTCGGGCGCTTTGCTAATTCGTACTCTAACATGCATCACTTGATGATGCAAACTTCTCCGCTGCGATTCACATAAATCAAATGCTTGATGGTTCTCAACTCGCAACACCATTTCCGTACTTCGCGCTCGATGACCATATCAGGTAGTTTTTTCATCCTGCGAGCATCGAAGATAACGTTCTTCGACTGATGCAGCGCCTTTCGCAAGTTCTTCTCTATGACCTTTGCTTTGTCAGATTCAGGGGCTTTGATTTCCCAAATCAGCCCATTCATAATCACGTCTGCGGACGTGGTTCGGTATTCCTCGCTGCGACGGATGAACTCCACGGTCATGCCGGCCATCGCGAGCGCCTTGGCCGTTTCGTATTCATGCGGCCAGACGTTGAGGTCTGGCGCGGTGATGATCTTTCCCCTTGATTGTTTCATGGCGAACATTATACGACTGCTAAGGTTTCTGAGGCCCGCAACTTGCGCGCCGTAGGCTTCCTACCCTAGAAATCTATGAGGTCGCGAACTTTGACGTCGAGAGCCACTGCGATACGGTGAAGCACGCTGATGCTGATGTTGGACTTGCCTAGCTCGATGCGTGATATGTACGCTTTCCCTTTTGAACTGCCAATCATGAGGGCGAGTTTATCCTGCGTCAATTCCTGCTCCAAGCGGAATTGCCGTATTCGCATACCGAGTTTCTGTAGGTAGTCCTCTTCCACCCTTGGAACGATATGCGGAGCAGAGGTTGTAAGGTAGACAGATGCATCTACCTCATTCGGTGATTTTCAAGGAGGTTCTAATGGGAGGGTGATGGGGCTAAAAATCTATGAGGTCGCGAACTTTCACGTCAAGAGCCGTAGCGATACGGTGAAGCACGCTGATGCTGACATTGGCTTTTCCGAGTTCAATACGCGATATATACGCTTTGCCCTCTGTGCTGCCAATCATCGAAGCGAGTTTGGTTTGCGACAGCTTCTGTTCCAACCGGAACTTGCGTATTCGCATTCCGAGTTTCTGTAGGTAATCCTCTTCCACTCTTGGAACGATATGCTCTACAATCGTTCCATAGTAGACAGATACGTCGCTCAATCAGATGGTTGCTTGAGCGACGCTTGAACGATAGCGAAGGTAGCAGGAGGTCTCCATGAATATATTCCCAAATGGCCACGTGTGCCCGCTTGCGGTCGAGCGCAACGAAACCCGATGCTCCGACCCTACGGGGAAGCCCGACGGGGCTTGTGCCATCTGCCGTGCGACGCTCATGCACGAACTGGGAGACGCAATGCTGGATGGGGATGCGTCCTTCTTCGAAATGCTCTTTGTCGGCCACGTTCTCGAAAAAGAAGGGTTTGTGGGAATACGCGACGAAGACGAGAATATCCAGTTGGAACGTGTGCAAAGCAAGCTGGACGAGCATCCCGGAGACTGCGCAATCGGTGCCATTTCCCCAGTGCTCGGGGGTGGGTACCGCCTGTTCATTGCGATAGATGACGATCATGAGATTTCGGAGGTCTTCAATTCGCTAGAAGACGCAATCGCCAGCTATTTCGACCACAAGCCAACTATAGAGGAATTAGCTAAGGGAGCGCATTCCGAAGAATGAGCGACCGATGAGGGGCGGCTTTCCACCCTTCCCACAGGCTGCGGGATATGCCTTGAAGTCCCTCCGCCTATGGAAAGCGTGGAAAGCCGCCTACGACGCTGCGAGCGCTGCCGACCTGAAGCCTGGGCGCGCATGCCGCGCCCAGGTAGTCCGGGCTTCACCCGGACGCCTCCCTACGCTTCGCTGTGGTCGGCCCGCTCCGCGCTCCGCTCGATGCCTCCCAAGGGTCGGCATCGCTCCGCGCTGCGCTCTCGCTGCACTGCGCCGTACAGTCCGCTGGACTGTACGGCTCCGCTCCGCTCGCGCCGCCGTGCCCC
>OLND01001416.1_pt1 | contig 24879 bp, 18 predicted proteins | sample 1672031 | NCBI WGS metagenome assembly OLND01 (sample SAMEA3136638, study PRJEB25190) | human gut metagenome | biome: human gut; feature: human-associated habitat; material: faeces | place: Austria | collected 2013 | reverse complement strand
GGCCCAGCCTGCCCCGGTATATGGTACCCAATCTCTACCACAAGGTGGCGGTGATGCCCCACAATCCCAACGGAAAAATCGACCGTCCCAAGCTGAAAGAGGAATGGATTCATGGAAACGATCACCGCCTATGAGGACCTGGCCCGACTGGTCACCGGACACTTCCACCGGGGCGTGCGGACCAACACCATGGTCAGCCCAGAGGAATATGGACCGGCCATTGCCGCCGGCACCCTTCGGGCGCAGGCCACCCCGGCGGGGCTGCTGCTGCTGCGGGACCGGGGGGACCACACCCGCCTCACCTTTTATCTGGGGGATCTGACCGTTCCCCTGGGCGCGGAGCTGCCCCGTCCCACCGTCACCGAAGTGGCTTTCCGCCCCCGGGACACAGGACTTCGGGAGACCGTCTCCTATCTGACCGCCCAGGGCTTTGTCCCTGTGCTGGAGCGGCTTCGTCTCTCCCGCCCTGCGGGAGAGACGGGAGAGCCGGCTCTCCCCCTTTCTACCCCGGCGCCGGAGGCGCTCTCCTCTGTGCAGGCCTTTTTGCAGTCCAATTTCTCCCCCCTGACCGGCTGCCTTCCCAACCGGGAAGAACTGGACCGGGACCTGCGCCAGGGCCGGGTACTCACCTTGGAGGAAGGGGGCGCGATCACAGGTCTGCTCCACTTTTCCCTGGTAGGGAACACCGGAGAAATCCGTCATTTGGCGGTCCGATCCGATCTCCGGGGCACCGGGCGCACCCGCCCTCTGCTGGACGGGTATCTCCGCGCCATCGGCGGTGTCAAAAGTGTTGTGTGGACCCGCTCTGACGATCTGGCCGCCCAAACCGCCTATCAGCGGCGGGGCTTCGTCCCGGACGGACGCCGCTCCGTTGTGCTGTGCTATCCTGAGAAAGAAGGTATGAAACCATGAAAGAAGAACTTCTCCAAATCTTGACCGAGGCAGTGCCCGGCGTGGACTTTGAGGCTGAAACCGCCTTGGTAGACGACGAAATTCTGGAATCCCTGGACATTGTCACCATTGTCTCTGAGATCAAAGACGTCTTTGACGTGGAAATCACGGTGGATGACCTGGTCCCCGAGAATTTTAACTCTGTGGAGGCCATTCTGGCCCTGATCCAGGCCCGAAAAGCGTAACCATGTCCTTTACCACACTCCCCTTTCTGGTCCTGGTGGCCCTGTCGGTGGCGGCGTATTACCTGCTGCCCCAGCGCGTCCAGTGGATGGCCCTGCTGGCGGCCAGCATGGTTTTCTACTGTGTGGGCGGGGGCAAGACCGTCCTCTATGTCTTCTACACCGCTGTCATCGTCTATGGGTCGGGGCTTCTCCTGGGGCGGTTCAACGACCTGCGCCGGGCCGCCCCCAAAGAGGAGAAAAAGGCGATCACCGCGCGATACAAACCCTATCGCCGGGCTGTGGTTCTGGTCGCCTGCCTGGCGAACTTTGGCCTGCTCTATGTGCTGAAATACTGGAACTTCACCGCGGACCTCTTCCAGCCCCTGGCCGACCAGCTCCGCCCCGGGACCCAAATCCCCCTGTCTGAGCTGGTTCTGCCCCTGGGCATCTCCTTTTTCATGTTCCAGTCTGTGGGCTACGTCATCGACGTCTACCGGGACAAGTACGCGCCAGAGAAGAACTTCGCCAAGCTTCTTCTCTTTGTCTCCTTCTTCCCCCAGATGGTTCAGGGTCCCATCAGCCGGTTCAACGACCTGGCGCCCCAGCTCTTTGCCCGGCGCAGTCTGGATTACACCGATCTAAAGTACGGCATCCAGCTGATCCTTTGGGGGTATTTCAAAAAGATGGTGATTGCGGACCGGGCCGCCGTGCTGGTGAACACCGTGCTGGACGACCCCTGGTCTTACAGCGGCAGCATTCTCGCGGTGGGTGTTCTCTTCTACTGTATTCAGCTGTACGGGGATTTCTCCGGCGGCATTGACATCACCCGTGGGGTGGCCAGGCTGTTCGGCATCGACCTGGCGGAGAACTTCCGCCGCCCTCTGTTCTCCACCTCCCTGACCGACTTCTGGCGGCGCTGGCACATCACATTGGGGGCCTGGATGCGGGACTACCTCTTCTACCCTCTCTCCCTGTCCAAGCCCTTTGGCAAGCTGGGTAAGTTCACCCGGAAGCATCTGAAGGGCAAGCTGGGGAAAATTCTCCCCACCTCCCTGGCCACTTTCCTGGTCTATTTTGTCATCGGCATCTGGCACGGCGCCAACTGGCGGTATGTGGCCTTCGGCTTCTGGAACGGCGGAATCATCACCCTTTCCCTGCTGCTGGCCCCGTATTTTTTGCGCTGGAAGCAGGCCCTACGTATCAACGACAAGTCCAAAGGCTGGCATCTGTTCCAACTGGTCCGCACCAATCTTTTGGTCTTTTTCGGCCGCTACATCACCCGGGCGCCCCGGTTCCTCACCGCGGTTTGGATGGTGAAGGAGACCTTTCTCCACCCCAACCTGTCCGACCTTTGGAACGGCACCCTGATGACCCTGGGACTCGGCGGCGGAGACTTTCTGATCCTCTTTTTGGGCGTGGCTACCCTGCTGCTGGCCGAATGGTATCAGGAGAAAAAGGGCCCCATCCGTCCCATGCTGGAACGGCAGTCCCCCTTCCTGCAATGGGTGGCCATTCTGGTGCCGCTGGTGGTCCTGTTCTGCTTCGGCGTGCTGCGGGCCGACTACATCTCCTCGGATTTTATCTACAAGCAATTCTAACAACAGGAGGTTCCCATGGATTCCAAACGATGGCTGGCCTGTTTTCTGGCTACGGTTCTGTTGCTGGGGGCTGCCGTGGTCGGGTTCAACTACTGGGTGGACCCCTTTGGGGTCTTTTCCCATAAGTCCCTGGAGTGGCCCTCCTACGAGATGACCATAAACCCCCGCACCGCCAAAATCACCTATCTGAAAGACCATCACCAGGACTATGACTCCTATATTTTAGGCTGTTCCTCCACCAGCTCCTTCCCGGTGGAGTCCCTCAATTCCTACCTGGACGCCAGCTTTTACAACATGATTATGTACGGTGCGGACATGCTGGATGTGGAAGAGCAGGCCTTCTACCTGGTGGAGAACTATGAAGTCAAAAACCTGGTGGTCAACGTCTATCTGGACAACGCGAAAGACTACAACACCGAGCCAGACCCTCTGTCCTACGCCATGCCCCCGGAGACCACAGGGAAAAACGCCGCCGCGTTTTTGTCCAAATACCTCTTCATGGACCCCCGCCACAGTCTGGACAAGCTGAAGGCCCTGCGGAAGGACACCTACCTCACCCAAACCTTCGATGTCTTTGACCCTGTTACCGGCGCCTACGACAAAAAAGTACGGGATGCAGAGCCCATCGGAAATATGGACCGATACCTGGAGGCATATCCCGTTTTCGCCAACTACCCTGAGGCCACCAACACCACCAACGAGGAGGCCATCACCGGAACCCTGGAGAGTCTGACCCGCATCCGGGACCTGTGCCAGGAGAACGGGATCAACCTCATTGTCCTCTGCGCCCCGGTGTACGCGGATTACATGGACTATTTTTCCTGGGATCAGGTGGCCGACTTTTACACCCGTCTGGCCCAGGTCACACCCTACTGGGATTTCTCTTACAGTTCAGTCAGCTTTGAACCCCGATACTTCTACGACGAGACCCACTTCCGCAACTGCGTGGGTGAGATGGCTCTGGCCCGGATATTCGGGGATGACTCCCTGTACATTCCCGATGACTTCGGTGTCTATGTCACCTCGAACAACGTCCAGGAGCACCTTGCGGACATGGCCCAGGCCGCGCCTCTGGCCACACAGTCCTATACCGCGGAGATTCCCGTGCTCATGTACCACCATATCGACCAGGAGGGCAACGACTCCACCGCCATGACCCCCGCGCTCTTCGAGGCCCAGATCGCCGCCCTGGCCCAGGCAGGCTACACCGCCGTTTTCCCGGACGACTTGGCCGCCTATGTGAACCAGGGCAAGGCCCTGCCGGACAAGCCCATCGTCATCACCTTTGACGACGGCTACCTGAGCAACTACGAATATGCCTGGCCCATTTTGGAAAAGTACGGCATGGTGGCCACCATCTTTATGGTGGGGTCCACCACGGGAAATACCGAGCACTACAAAGACACCGCGTACTCCATTACCCCCCACTTCTCCTACGAGCAGGGGGCGGAGATGGTGGCCTCCGGGGTGATCTCCCTGCAGAGCCACACCTATGACATGCACCAATGGGGCCCCTACGAGTCCACAGACCAGCCCCGGGAGACCATCCTGCCCTTAGAGGGGGAATCGGAGGCGGACTACCGGGCAGCCCTCTCCGCCGACTGTCAAAAAATCCGGCAGGCCATTCAGAACGGCACGGGGGAAGAGAACGTCCACGTTATCGCCTATCCCAGCGGCCGGTACAATTCCCTTGCCCAGGTCACCTTGCTGGAAAACGGCTTTGACATCTCCTTCACCACCGAGGAGGGCACCAATACCCTCATCAAGGGGCAGCCCCAGTCTCTGCTGGGCCTGCACCGCTACAACATGAACCAGTCTGTCTCCGTGGAACAACTGATGGAATGGGTTTCCCCGGCACGGGGATAGTCCCTCTCTAACCGTGAAAGAGCCCCCAGCGCCCTTCTGGCGCTGGGGGCTCTTTCGGTTTTCTTCGCCGCAAAACCCTGATTGATTATTCATACTGGGACCAGTCGGGGGTCTCCCGCAGCTGGGTCCAGGTCTCATAGATGCCTGTGGTGCGTTCATAGTCGTGGCTGTTGGTGGCCTCTTGGATGGCCAGGTAGTACCACTGGCTGGGGTCCTGGTTGTCCGGCCAGGTAACCATGTCCTTCAGCAGGTCCTCCGGGCTCTGGGGATTGCGCTGGAGGACCCGGTTAATCATGGTCACCGCCTCAGCCCGGGTGATGGCCTTGTCCGGCCGGAAGGTGTTGTCCTCATAGCCCATAATCCAGCCCAGGGACACCGCCCGTTCCACTTCCTCCTTGGCCCAGTGGCCCACCAGATCGGGGAAGGTGGCGCCGCCCGCGTCCTCTCCGGTGTCAAACCGGGCGCAGATGGCCGCGAATTCCGCCCGGGTGATGGGAGCATTGGGGACGAAGGTATCCGGGGTCCGGCCCTTCAAGACGCCCAGCTCCGCCATGGTGGAGATGGCCGTGTTGTACCAGTCGCCGGCGCTGACGTCAGAAAAGACGTTTTCGGTGGTCAGGTTCTCCTGGCGCACCTGGTCCTGGAGCAGCCGGAAGAAGATGGTGGCCACTTCGGCCCGGCTGATGTTCCCGCCGGGGCGCACTGTGCCGTCCTCATAGCCCACCACATAAGCGTAGTGGTCCTCTCCATTGAGCATGCCGGGGACATCCGTCTCTTCCCAACCGGCGTAGACGGTTTTGTTCGAGGTCATCTTGATCTCCGTGATGGCCTGGGTCAGTTCCTTGTCGGCATACCAGCCAGTGAAGGTATACCCCTCCCGGGTGGGCACCTTGTCCAGTTGGACCACGGTGTTGCGGCGGTACCGCTCGCTGTCGTACTGGGTGCCGCCGTTGGAGTCGTAGGTCAGGGTGTAATACGTGGGCCGGCTGGGGCCGCTGCCGCCGGTGTCTTTTTCATAGACCAGGGCAAAGGGAGAGAAGGCCTCCGTCTCAAATTTGATATACTGCTGATTTCCAATGGATATTGGCTTCAGATCTTCATACAGCTCTGGCGGATTCGCTTGTAAAAGCCCATCAATCTCCTCCGTCGTCCCGTAGTTTCGATCCAGGGCATCAAAGTGCACAATATAGAAGGGTTCCGCCGTGTCGGCATCCGCCGGCACCGGCCAGTAAAGGGTCATTTTCTGCCCTTCCCCCATGGTGACCACGGCGTTGCCGTTGCTGGTGTCCACCAGGTCCAGGTACTGAACGGCAAACAGGTACTCTCCGGCTGGAATGTCCTTCATACCGGCAATGTAGTCGGTCAGCACCTGGGTGTCCAGCACATCATCGACCAGCAGTTTGACATTCTCTTTGTCTGTAATCTCTACTTGACTGTCGTTGACATAGTAGGTGACATCCGCCGGTGCCATCGCGGTCACCTCGTTGCCAGAGACCTCTGACTCCTCAGATACAATCTCTGTGGAAGCAGGCTCCTCCGTGGTACCCCGGACAGTAAGGGTGCCAGTCTTTAACTGAATGGGATAAGAGCAATCCTCCATCCCCTCTATTCCCGAGAAGTTAGCCTGAACATGCCCCTGATCCAGCTGATTGAGATACAATGCCATGGTATACTTTGTATTCAGGCAGTCTTCGTCAAACACAAATTCATCGCTGACAACTTCTTGCCCCTCCTTGTCAGTAAAGGTAAGACGCACGGGGTCCTGGCCTTTTGCGGGAACCATGCGGTAGACATAGCGGGCAATGCCGTCCACCGGGTCCAATGTACTGGAACCATCGGGAGTATACGGCTGTATCGACCATGTTCTTGTTGTCCCCTGACCATCGTTATAAGTAAACGTCAAATACTTCGAAAGGTCCACTGCATTTGCTTTTCCTTCCAGCGCCGCATTGATCTCGTCCGGCACGGTAAACAGGAAGCCAGGTTCCGGCAGACCCTCACTGTTGGTGGTTTCCCCACTGTCTATATCACCTACCACGCTCTCATAACCGTCTCCGCCCATATAAACTGTAATATCCGCTGGCTGGATGATCACCGGCTCCGTTTTGTCAACAAACCATTCATTCTGGATTCCTCCCCCAGAAACTGTACGGCTATCGGTAAAATAGCCTTCTGCTTTCCCAGTTTCAGAAACCGCAAAGGGCGTTTGTCCTGAATATTCGGACATACTCCGAAGAAACACGTCTCCTTTTACATAGGCCGCATCTTTCGCCCCGTTGTCTTCCGTGGACACATACGTTGCGCCTTCCGACACAGCAACGGTCCCCGTTACAATGAAATACACGGTATCACGCTCTGCACTCACCGGCTTGGGCATTTTCAATGTCCCTGCCGTGGTAAACGCCCCTGCGATCTCATTGATTTGCAACAGGTCGAGGGTGCCGCCCTCTGCAATGGTAACAGTCTCCACATTGTTAAACAGGGTTTTGGAGGTCTGATGCTCCCGCAGGCATCCTCCATCCTGGACGATAATCTCAGAAAAACCGACAATCCCAGTGGATGTGTAGTCTCCCTTGACAATGACTTTGGTCTCAGGAACCATATTTTCGGCATTTCCAATTTCATAATTGTACAGATATTGTGTCTGTTCTGCATTTCCGCGCACCGCACCGTGCAGTTGGTCCGTGTCGTCCAGTGTGACCGTTACCGATTTCTCTTCGGCAATTTGTCCGTCTTCGCCCAGCGTGTATACATCGGCACGGCTGCCGTTGAGCGTGATGGAAACGTCGCCGCCGATCTTCGCTTTTTCCTCGGCATCTTTTCCTTTTCCTGTTGCAAAAATATCTGGACACGAAGTGATGGGGCCACCGGTTAATGTAATTTCTACTGCACCGCTTACATTGCCTTCCTCACCGCCGCCATGAATATCTCCGATTACTTCTTTGCTATCCAATATGTTTATGCTCACATTTCCGTTTACATTAGCCTCGTTACCGCCACCCCAAACAGTATCTGAAGCGATCGTGCTGTCTTTCATTTGAATGGTAACATTTCCTTCCACTGTTGCTCCATCATAACCTCCGCCATAGAGAGCCGCAGCATTGTTGGTCATGTCAATATTTTGGGCAATAATCGCAACTTCGCCCACTGGAGCTGTCTCTCCACATCCACCGCCATAAATCGGGCGGCCAAACCCGTTATTCAATGCAGAGAGATCTATTGATACTTTCCCCGTTACTGCTGCGCTCTTTTTGTTGGGATATCCAACCTCTCCTCCACCGTATATGGCATTATCTGTTACAGAGTTAGCAAATTTTAAGTTAACATTTCCCGTAACAGTGGCATCTTTGTCTTTTGCATATCCGCCGCCGCGGACATGTTGTACTTTACCGCAGTTTTGGATGGTCAGGTTAACATCTCCAGTGACCGTTCCATTATAGCCTCCGCCATAGACTCTGGTTACCGGAACAGAAGCATTGATGGTGACGGATGTCCCTGTGGTAATGTCTTCATTAAGGCCACCACCTATAATATAACAACCGGATGCCTCCTCCTGGCGCTCAGTATCGGGATTATATTCTGCATTCGCATTGTAGAGTATCTCAACCTTCTCCCCTATCATCAGCGGATTTCCGTTGGCTACAATAACATAATTGCCAATGTATGGACTGGATGAGGTTATACCTTCCTCCTCATAATACACATCAAAGCTCACTCCATCAATCGAAAGCGGGCCGCTCAAATTGATATTTGGTGTACCCTCAGATATCGCATGATAATGGAATTTCAGAACTGCGTCCTCGTCCTTCCCTACCAACTCGGTCTCTACCGTGGGGCTTGTCCATGTATCAACACTGACAATCCCAACAACCACAATTTGAACAGGTCCTCCTTTGCCGTTTGCTATCTCTGTTGCATGATCCAGCGTTGTTGCGTTTTCCTCACTGGTTCCGTCCTTATCATTACTTCCTGATTCTGAGACATAAAGTACGCTTGGCTCTGCACTTCCCAGCGGTTTTCCTACCGCCAAAGCATACGGCGCCAGAGACAGCACAAAGCACAGTGCCAACAGCGCCGCGGTCCATCGCTTCTTCATCTTCGTTTCCTCCTTTGTCTTCCCGGCAAATCTTCCTTTCTCCCGGGGCTGTCAAAAGGTGTACCTTTTGATAGCATGCAAAATACAAAGGAAATGACAGGTCTTTTTAGGCGAATACTCCGAATTTTCCAACAAAATTCTTGCATCTTTCGATGTTTTATTGTAAACTATTGCATATAAAAACAGCTATCAAAAGGTACACCTTTTCAAATTATCCCATGGGTCTGGAGGGTGTCCCTGCTTGAGACGGAGGGAAAAAAGGCTTGTCCTTTTTGGGGAAACTGGCTATAATAAAACAATCCATAACCCTGGAAGGGAAGGAGTGACAGCCCATGAGCCGGACTGGATTTATCCATGACAAACTGGACATCAAGTTTTTGATCCTGTATCTGATGGCCCGGGTGGCCTCGCCGGTGGATTTTGCCACGCTGGCGGACCTGACCTTTTGTGATGACGGGGTGGAGTATTTTGACTTTGCCGCGTCGGTGGCGGAATTGGTGGAGACGGGACACCTCCAGCTGGAGGGAGAACGCTATACCATCACCGAGAAGGGCCGGCGCAATGGGAAAATCTGTGAGAGCAGCCTGGCCTTCTCCGTCCGGCGGAAGTGTGACCGGAACCTGGCCCGGGTCAACGGCGTCCTCCGCCGGGACGCCCAGGTGCGGGCGGAGATCCTTCCCCGGGAGGACAGCGGGGTCACCCTGCGGCTGATCCTGGACGATGACAAGGGGAATATTATGACCCTGGACATGCTGACGGTGTCCGAGGAGCAGGCCGGCCAGCTGGCAGAAAACTTCCGGGCCCAGCCGGAAAAGCTCTATGAGAGCATTCTGCAAACCCTGTTGGAAAATCAGGAGGAATAACCGGCCCCTGCGGCAGCAGGGCCCTGTAACCGATGAAAACCGACCAGCGGAGTATCCTCTGCCGGTCGGTTTTTTGGTTCTGTTCCGTTGTCATTCGGGGGAAAGGGAGGGGGAGGGCCCCTTGTTCTGGCGTTGAGAAATGCGGTGGAAACGCATTCAGACGCCCGAACCCGGCGGCACTGCTTGGATGTTTCCGTCGGATCGGCCATTATTTTTTGGTGTTTTTTCGGGAAAAGAAAGAAATTCCGAGCTTTTTGTGGCAATGTTGGCCCCAATTTGGTATACTACGATTATATGGAGTGGAGCCGGCAGCTTGGCTCCGGCCAAAAACCCGGGCCGCTGCCCGGCGGGGACATGCCTCCGCCGGCGGTGTGCCCCGAAGGAGGACGACGTGTACAAACCCACCCACGCGGCCCAGCCGGACCGGCGCCCCCTGTGGGAGGCCCTGATTCTGGCGGCCCTTCTGGCCCTGTTTTTGGCCATCCAGCTGCCCAAGCTGGACAGCGTCCCCTGGGACCAGTATGAGTCCTGGCGTCAGTCGGACACGTACAGCATCGCGGTCAACTATGTCCAGTACGGTATGGATCTGCTCCACCCCCAGCTGAACTATGACGGGGTGTCGGAAAACTACGCCCAGCTGGAGCTGCAGATCGTCCCCTATCTCTCCGCGCTGGTGTTTCAGCTGACAGGCACCATGACCCCGGTGGTGCCCCGGCTGCTGTGTATGCTGTTCTTTTTGGGCTCGGCCTGGTTCCTGTACCGGCTGATGCGAGGGATCTCCGGCCGGTGGCCTGCACTGGTGGGGCTGGGGATCTACCTTTTTTTGCCCCTGTCGATGATGACCGCCCACGTGATCCAGCCGGAGGCCTGCGCCCTGTTTTTTTACTGTGGCGGGGTGTGGCTGCTCTGGCGTTTCCAGCAGACCAGGCGGCTGGCCTTCCTGTGGGGGGCCTCAGCCATGACCGCCGTGGCCATTATGGAAAAGACCCCGGTGGCCTTTGTGGGGCTGGTGTTTCTGTATGTGCTCTTTTCCCTGGGGGGCCTGGCCTGCCTGCGCTCTCCGGTGTTCTACGGCTGCGGGCTGCTCACCCTGGGGCCGCCGGTGGCGCTGATCCTGTATACCTCCCACCACTCGGTGTTCCGCTTTGTGGATGGCATTGGCCTCAAGCACATTTTCAGCAAGGAGATTCTCTCCATCTTTACCGCCGAGGGGCAGCAGTTTTTCTGGGAGGCGCTCCCCTCCCGCTTCGGCTGGGGCGCGGTGATTTTGGGCTGTGTGGGGCTGTTTTTTGCCGTGCGGCGTAAGCTCCACTTTTATGGGGTGTGGGCTCTGGCCTTTGCCCTGGAGTGTGTCACCATTGTGGCAGTGATTCGCTTCCCCTATTATCTGGTGTTCCTGCTGCCGCTGTGCGGCGCCCTCTCTGCGGTGGCGGTCCAGTCTTTGGCGCAGATCCGCCTTCCCCTGGCGGCGGTGGCCTGCGCGGCGGTGGCGGTGACGACGGTGCAGGGAAACCTGGCCCTGTGGCCTCAAACCCAGGCGGACCCTGTCATTGCGGAGGTGGGCCAGTTTATTCAGGAGAATACCCAGCCTGATGAAGGGATTGCCATCGGCGTGAATAACCCGTCCTACCTGAACGCCGCCAACCGCCGGGGGTACCGGGCAAACATCGCCTATTATGACTACATTCCCACCGGGCCGGAGGCGGAGGTCACCTATTTTATCGAACACGGCGTGCGCTGGTTCGTGGTGGTCCAGGGGTGGGTTTACAATGACGAGGACGGGGCTTACCGGACCTATCTGCGGGAGCAGTTCCCCGTGGCGGCCACCGGGACCAACTGCGTGATCTATGATCTGCAGGGAGAGTGAGGCGTCGGCAATGATGCGTTGGGTGCAGGCGATCTGGCACCGCTTTGAAAAAATCATTCGTTATCTATTTTGTTCTATCATCTCCACCGTGTTTGATGTGGCCATTGTCTGGTGCCTGTACCATTTGGCGGGGGTGTCCCTGGTGGTGGCCAACACAGTGGGCGTGGTGGCCGGGTTTCTCATCAGCTATGTGCTCTCGGCCCGGCAGGTGTTTGAGACCCGGTATGACGCGGCCTCCTTCGCCATCTTTTTTGCCACCTTCCTGATGGGGCTGGTGTGTGCCGACGGGCTGATCCTGTGGACCGAACACCTGGTCTCCCCCTTCCTGCCCAAGGGCTGGGCGTTTTTGGTGAGTAAGGGGGTATCCATTGTGGGGCCCTTCTTCCTGATGTATTTTGTGCGGAAATATGCTTTCCAAAAGCTGGAGAGTAAGAGAAAGGGGTCGTAGGATGCCAACCTTGTTTGTCTATCTGCCCTGCTACAACGAGGCGGGAAACCTCCGGCGGCTGACCGAGGAGTGGCTGGCCGAGGCGGAGGCGCTGGCCCGGACAGGCTACCAGCTGACAGTGATCCCGGTGGATGACCGAAGCACCGATGACACGCTGGCCATTGCCCGCCAGCTGGCGCAGGAGCAGGCGCGGGTCCGGGTCATTGCCCACGCAGTCAACCAAAACCTGGGGGGTGTGGTAAAGACCGCCATTGGGGACTTCCTCCAGGTGTCCCAGTCGGGGGACCTGATGTGCCTCATGGACGGGGACGACACCCATAAGCCCCGGTTCATCCACGGGATGCTGGCGAAAATTACCCGGGAAAAACAGTGCGTCATCGCCTCCCGGTATCAGCCGGGGGCCCGGGTCCAGGGGCTCCAGGCCAGCCGAAAGCTCTTCAGCGACGGCGCTCGCCTCTACTACACGTTGGTCCTCCACGTCCCCGGGGTGAAGGACTATACCTGCGGCTACCGGGTGTATACCCGCCCCGCCCTCCAGGCAGGGGTGGCGCGCTATGGACAGGCGCTGGTGGAGAAGAAGAGCTTTGCCTGCATGATGGAGCTGCTCTACAAGCTCTACCGCTGCGGCTGTACCTTTGCCGAGGTCCCCTTTACCCTGTACTACGACAGCAAGGAGGGGGAGAGCAAGATGAACCTGGGCAAGACCATCCGGGACAGCTTCCTCACAGCTTTGAGGCTGCGGGTGCGGGGATGAGATCACAGGAGAAAGCCTGGACAAAAACCAGTGGAAAAAGAGAAAAACCGTCTGACAGAGCAATGCTCTGCCAGGCGGTTTCTGTATGGTGCCATTAAAACAGCGGCGCGAACAGCCGGTAAATGGATTGGAGCAGCCGGTGGAACAGGGGAAGGGTGCGGCAGTCGGCCAGGGTGATCTCCTGGCAGACCTCCAGGGTCTGGAGAAAGTCGTCCCGGACCGAAAGGACGGCGGGGTCGCCGCAGAGCCAGACGCCGTTTTCAAACTGGAGATAGAAACTCCGGTAGTCCAGGTTGCAGCTGCCCACCGAGGCGTAGAGATCATCCGCCACCACGGTCTTGCTGTGGATAAAACCGGGGGTAAACTCGTAGATGCGAGCCCCCGCCTCCAATAGCACGGGGTAGTTGGACTGGGTCACGGCGAAGACCACCTTCTTATCAGGGATATGAGGGGTCATGATTCGCACATCCACCCCGGACCGGGCGGCGGTGCACAGGGCGGAAGTGATGGTCTCGTCAATGGCCAGGTAGGGGGTGGTGAGGTAGAGGTACCGCTTGGCCTTGGTGATCATTTGCAGATGGAGGTCGGCGCAGACGGTGTCGGCGGGGTTGGGGGTGTCGGTATAGGGGACCACGATGCCGCCGGTGGTGTTCAGGGGAGGCAAGGTCCGGGGACGGAAGAGCCGGAAGTCGGACCGGGGATTCTGGTGGTCCCACATGGTCAGGAAAAAGACCGTGAGGCTCCACACCGCCTCCCCCCGGAGGCGGAGGGCGTTGTCCTTCCAGTAGCCGAAGCGTTCCTTCCGGTCAATGTATTCGTCGGCCATGTTCAGGCCGCTGACAAAGCCGGTCACCCCGTCAATGACGCAGATTTTCCGGTGATCCCGGTTGTTCTGGTGAATGGAGAGCACCGGCAGCAGGGGCTGGAACACCCGGCAGAGGATGCCCCGGGCGTGGAGCTGGTCCGGGTAGTTGATGGGCAGGGTGGCGGCGGAGCCTACCCCGTCGTAGATCACCCGGACATCCACGCCCTGGGCGGCTTTGCGGGTGAGGATGTCCAGGACGTCCGACCACATGGACCCCTCGGCGATGATGAAGTATTCCAGAAAGATATAGTCTTTCGCCTGTTCCAGCTCCTCCAGAAAGTTGGGGAAAAAGGACGCGCCGGAGGAAAAATACGCGGTCTCCGTGTTGGTGTAGGCCGGGCACAGGGCGGCGTGCCCCAGGTACCAGGCCTGCTGCATGGCGTCGGGCCCATACCGCATCAGGTCCGTGGTGGACAGCCGGGAGGGCAGCTGGCGCTTGAGGGTCCGCCGGGTCTCCTCCCGGTGGTAGTGGGGGTCGCGGGCGCCGCCCAAGATAATGAACATGACCCCGCCGATCAGGGGGACCAGGAGGATGGGGATGATCCAGGCAATTTTATAGGCCAGCTTGGATTTCCAGGTGGAGATGAACAGTGCCATCACCAGGCTGACCAGCACGCAGATCCAGTAGAAGTAGACGAAATACTGGGAAAAGAGGACCAGCAGCACCACATAGATGGCAAACTGCAGGGCAATGCCGGCGGCAATGAGGAACATGCGCTGCCGGCGGGGGGAAAAGGCGCTGTGAACTTTTTGCTGGACTCGTTTCATAGGGATGGTAGGCCTTTCTTATGGAGAGGGCGGAGGGTCATTGGAGCACCACATTTTCCTCCCCCAGCAGCTCTTTCAGCTCCTGGAGCAGGGCGGGGTGGAGCAGGCACCGGGCCCCCAGCCGGCGCTTGGAGTCGGCCAGATAGAGCACGGCGGTCTGCTGGCCGGGGAAGAGGACAAAGAGGTTGCGTACCCGGGTGAGCAGGGGATCGTCGCTCCGGGCAAAGCGCAGATAGAGCTTCCCGGAGAGGGGAGCGGCAGCGCCGGCCGGTTCCGGGACCTGGCTGAGGGGGGTGACCCGATCACACATGAGCTGGGGGGCTTTCTCGTCCCGGACGGAGATTCTGCCCTCTGTCAGGATGGGCAGGTTGACCTGGAGGTAGCTGCCGCTCTCCTCCAGCACCCGGGAGAAGACCAGCAGTTCCAGGGAGCCGGTGTCGTCCTCCAGGGTCACATAGGCCATGAGGGAGTTGTTCTTGGTGGTCTTGGTCTTGGCCGCGGCCACCACCCCGGCCAGGAGGATGCGCTGGCCGTCCTGGAACTGGGTGGGGCCCTCCTCCTGGGCGAAGTCCTCCAGCACCGAGGCGATGGGGACCGCTCCCTGGGCCCGAACCGTATCCCGATAGGCGTCCATGGGGTGGCCGGAAAGGTAGAGGCCGGTGACCTCCTTTTCCATGGTCATCAGCTCCTCTTGGGAGAACTCCGGCAGGTCCCGGAGGACCAACTCCACGGGTTCCGGCTTTTCCTGCCCCAGGGAGAAGAGGTCAAACTGTCCCTCCAGGTTTTTCCGGCGGTTCCGGGTGAGGCTGTCGATGAGCTGCTCATAGGCGTCCAGCAGCTGGGACCGCCGCACGCCCATGGCGTCAAAGGCCCCTGCCCGGATGAGGCTTTCTAGCACCCGCTTGTTCAGGTCCTCGTCCAGCAGCCGCTGGCAGAAATCCGGGAAGGAGGTAAACGGGCCATCTGCCTGGCGCCGGGCCAAAACCGCGTTGGTGAAGCCCCGGCCCACCCCCTTCAGGGCGGCCAGGCCAAAGCGGATATCCCGCCCGGCCACAGTGAAGTCGGGACCGGACTGGTTGATGTCCGGGGGGAGCAGGCGGATGCCCAGGCTTCGGCACTCGGCGATGTATTCCGCGATCTTTCCCTGGGAGTCCAGCACCGAGGTGAGTAAGGCGGCCATGTACTCCCGGGGGTAATGGCACTTAAACCAGGCGGTTTGGTAGGCCACAATGGCGTAGCAGACCGCGTGGGCCTTGTTGAAGGCGTAGTTGGCGAAATCGGTGATCTCGTCGTAGATGCTCTCCGCCACGTCCTGGGGGATGCCGTTCGCCGTGCAGCCGGTGATTCCCCGGTCCGGGTCCCCGTGGAGGAAGGCCTCCCGCTCCCGCTGGATGTCTTTCATCTTCTTTTTGGACATGGCCCGGCGGACCATGTCGGCCTGTCCCAGGGAGTACCCCGCCAGCCGGCGGAAAATTTCAATGACCTGCTCCTGGTAGACGATGCAGCCGTAGGTGTTGGAGAGAATGGGAACCAGGGAGGGGTGCTTATAGGAGACGCTGTCCGGGTTGTGCTTGGAGGAGATGAACCGGGGGATGGATTCCATGGGGCCCGGCCGGTAGAGGGCGATGATGGCGGTGATGTCCTCAATGTCCTTGGGCCGCAGCCCCACGCACACCCCGGTCATCCCCGCCGATTCCATCTGGAAGACGCCGCAGGTCCGGCCGTCGGAGAGCATTTGGAAGGTCTCCGGGTCGTCGTCGGGAATGGCGTGCAGGTCAAAGTCGGGGGTATGGCTGCGGACCATCTGCACCGCGTCGTCCAGGACGGTGAGGTTGCGCAGGGCCAGGAAGTCCATCTTCAGCAGTCCCAGCTCCTCCAGGGTGGTCATGGTGTACTGGGTAACCACGGCCTCGTCGTTTTTGGCCAGGGGAACGTAGGTGTCCACCGGGTTGCGGGTGATGACCACCCCGGCGGCGTGGGTGGAGGCGTGGCGGGGCATGCCCTCCAGGCCTTTGGCGGTGTCGATGATCTTTTGTACGGTGGGGTCACTCTCGTACATCTCCCGCAGGGGCTTGGACAGGGACAGGGCGGAGGCCAAGGTCATGTGCAGGGAGTTGGGCACCTGCTTGGCGATGGCGTCCACCTCGGCGTAGGGGACGTTCAGGGCCCGGCCCACGTCCCGGATGGCCCCCTTGGCGGCCATGGTGCCGAAGGTGACGATTTGAGCCACGTGGTCGGCCCCGTATTTTTGGTTGACATAGTCGATGACCTCGCCCCGGCGGCGGTAGCAGAAGTCCACGTCGATGTCGGGCATGGAGACCCGTTCCGGGTTCAGGAACCGCTCAAAGTACAGGGAGTACTTCATGGGGTCCACGTCGGTGATGTCCAGGCAGTAGGCCACCATGGACCCGGCGGCGGAGCCCCGGCCCGGCCCCACGGGAATGTCGTGGGACTTGGCGTAGCCGATGAAGTCGGAGACAATGAGGAAATACTCCACAAAGCCCATCTGCCGGATCATGTCCATCTCGTAGGCCAGCTGTTTTTCATATTCCTCGCTGCCCTGGGGATAGCGCCGGGCAAAGCCCTGGCGGCAGAGGGTCTCAAAGTAGGCGTCCCCGTCGGTGTAGCCCGGGGGAAGCTTGAATTCTGGCAGGTGATAGACCCCGAACTGAAAGTCCACGTTGCAGTCCGCCGCGATTTTGGCGGTGTTTTCCAGGGCCTCGGGCCAGTCGGGAAAGAGGGCTGCCATCTCCTGCTCGGATTTCAGGTAAAACTCCTGGGTTTCAAACCGCATCCGGTTGGGGTCCTCCACCGTCTTGCCCATCTGGATGCACATAAGGACGTCCTGGATGGCGGCGTCCTGCCGGGTGAGGTAGTGGGCGTCGTTGGTGGCCACCAGGGGGATGCCCGTCTCCTGGTGGAGGGCGACCAGGCCCTGGAGGACCTGCTTTTGCTGGGGGATGCCATGGTCCTGCAGTTCCAGATAGTAGCTGTCCGGGCCAAACAGGTCCCGCATGGCCAGGGCGTGGGCCTTGGCCCCGGCGTAGTCCCCGGCCAGCAGCAGCCGGGGGAGCTGGCCGGCCAGGCAGGCGGACAGGGCGATGATCCCCTCGTGGTACCGGGTGAGCAGCTCCCAGTCCACCCGGGGCTTGCCGTAAAAACCCTCCGTGAAGCTCCGGCTGACCAGGGCGGAGAGGTTCCGGTACCCCTGCTCGTTCCGGCACAAGAGGACCAGGTGATAGGGGCGGTCGTCCACCTCATGGACCCGGTCGAAGCGGGTCCGGGGGGCCACATAGACCTCGCAGCCGATGATGGGCTTGATGCCCTCCTGCTTGGCTGCCCGGTAAAAATCCACCGCCCCGTACATGACCCCGTGGTCGGTGACGGCCACGGCGGTCTGCCCCAGGGCCTTGGCCCGGGCCACCAGGCCGTCAATCCGGCAGGCGCCGTCTAACAGGCTGTATTCCGAGTGAACATGCAGATGGACAAAAGACACGGCAATCCCTCCCTGGGTTTAAGCATTCTCCCCTCGCATCTCCTCCACGATCTCCATGGCGGTGATGATGAGCACGTCGCAGCGGTTGGTGAGGGCCATATCCCGGGCCACGGGGGTGGCGTCGGTGGCCTGGATCCCGGCCTTCAGCAGGGGCTTGCATCGCAGGTCCCCGAACTTCTCCTGGAAGCGCTTCTGGAATTCCTTGGCCAGGGCGCCGGTGCGGCGCTTGCTGCCCACAGGGTCCTGGGGGTCCACCGGGGTGAGCATGCCAAGGGTGAGAATGGCGCCGGTGATGGCCCCGCACAGCTCCCCGGTCTGGGCGCCGGCGCCAAACCCGCCCCCCATGTCGAAGCTGGCCTGCTGGGACAGGCCGGTGAGATCGGAATAGGCGGCCAGCACAGACTGGCAGCAGTTAAATCCTTTGTGATGATATGCGACAGCTTGTTCGTAACGGTTCATAGAATATAGACTCCTTTTCTTTCTCTTGTCAGGATAGAACATGAAAAAACAGACAGACGGACTCCGAGACCTGTCACAGGGGGCTCAGGGGGCGGTGTCCTGGGCGCTGAGCTGGATGAGCTTCCGCAGCCGGTGGCTCAGAGAGGACTTGGTCACAGGGGGCTCGCACAGGGCGGCCAGCTGGGCCAGGGAGAGCTCAGGGTGGGCCTCCCGAAGCTGGGCGGCCTCCCGAAGCTTGGGGGAGAGGGTCTCCAGGGCCCCCCGGTCCCGCAGAATCTGGATGGCCCGGCGCTGCTCCAGGGCGGCGTCCACGGTCTTGTCCACATTGGCGGCCTCACAGTTGACCCGGCGGTTGACCCCGTTGCGCAGGAGCTTTTCCGCCTTGGCGTTCATCAGCTCCATGGCGGACACCGGGGCCCCAATGGCGGTGAGGAGGTCCTCAATGGCCTCGCTCTGCTTAAAATAGGTGATATAGTTGGCCTTCCGGGTGGTCTCCTTGGGGGCGTAGCCCAGCTCCAGCAGCAGGGTGTCCAGCTCCCGGCTCACCCGGAGGTGGGTGGTGGCCAGCTCCAGGTGATACCCCTTCTGGGGATCGGTCACGGAGCCGCCGGCCAGAAAGGCTCCCCGCAGGAAGGCCAGCCGGCAGTGGGTTTCCTCCAGCATGCCGAAGTTGATGTGGTGGGCCGGGCCGCTGGGGTCAAAGGCGCACAGCTCCCACAGCAAGGCCAGCTTCTCCGGGGCGGAAATGGTGAAAATCCGCTTCCCGGGGGTGTCCGGGTCCCCTTTTTCATCAAACTCCACCCCGAAAGCCTTTCGGAACAGCCCGGGCAGCCGCTGGGCAAAGGCCGGGGACTCTGTGACGATCTTCACCTCGGACAGGGAAAACCGGTTGCAGTACAGCAGCACCCCGCAGGCCTCCGCCTGGGCGCAGCACTTCCGGCCCAGCTTTCCCCGGCACAGCTCCGCTTTCACCTCTCCCGCAAAAGACATAAACGACCACCTCCCAAACAGACGCCCCAAAGGGGCGCGCACAGCGGAACCAAAGGGTCCTATCGGCTGATGTCCCGGTGGGTTTCCTCCACCCGATACCCCTTCTGCCGGATGAACTCCGTCAAGGCGTGGGCAACGGCTACCGAGCGGTGGTGTCCCCCGGTGCAGCCCACGGCGATGACCAGGGAGGACTTCCCCTCCTCCACGTACTGGGGCAGCAGGAAGGCGAAGAGTTCTTCCAGATGCCGCATAAACTCCGTGGTCTGCCGGTAGCCGAAGAGGAAGGCCCGCACCGCCTCTTCCAGCCCGGTGCATTCCTTCAGCTCGGCGATATAATAGGGGTTGGGCAGGAAACGCACATCGAAGACCAAGTCGGCGTCGATGGGAATGCCGTACTTGAAGCCGAAGGAGGTGACGGAGACCGTCATGCTCTCCTCCAGCGCCCCCATGCCGAACAGGCGGAGCAGCTCCCCCCGGAATTTGGACAGGTTGAGCCCGGTGGAGTTGAGAATGTGGCTGGCCCGCCGCCGGACGGGCTCCAGCGCCAGGCGCTCCAGCTTCACCGCCTCCGGCAGGGAGTAGCCCTGGCGGGTGAGGGGGTGGGTGTGGCGGGTCTCCTTGTACCGGCGGACAATGTCCTCGTCGGCGGCCTCGATGAAGAGAAGCTGATAGTCCAGGTGCATCTCCCGCAGGCCGTCCAGGGCCTGAAAGAGCTCGTCAAAGGTCTGGCCCCCGCGGATGTCGGTGACCAGGGCCACCCGGCCGTATTTGCCGGTGCCCGCCCCGGCCATGCACAGGCCGGCGAAGTTGGTGATGAGGGCCACAGGCATATTGTCCACGCAGTAAAAGCCCAAGTCCTCCAAAAAGGCGGCGGCGGAGCTTTTGCCCGCCCCGGATAAGCCGGAGATGATAATGAATTCCATACGAGCTCCCCCCTTTGAAAAGCCAAAAAACAGGAAAAACACACAATTTCGATTCTTTTAGTATAGCATAGGAAATGATCTGACTGCAAGCCCTTGCGCAGGGGAAGTCCTTGGGGTAAAATAAGAAAAACAGAAAGGGGGAAGCCCACATGGAACAACAGATGTATCAGTGCCCCAAATGTGGCAATACCAGCTATGAGACCGATCAGTTTCAGGCCACCGGCGGAAATTTTGCCAAAATTTTTGACGTGCAAAATAAAAAATTTATCACCATCAGCTGCACCAACTGCGGCTATACGGAGATTTATCGGAACCAGACCTCCACAGGCTGGAACGTGCTGGACTTTTTGATCGGCGGATAAAAAAACAGAGGTGGCCCAGCCACCTCTGTTTTTTCCACGGGGTTATTTGGAGGCGTCTTTGGCGCTTTTTGCGGTGTCCTTGGCGGCGTTGGTCATGCCATCCAGGGTGTCCTCCGCTGCGTCTCCTACGCCCCGCGCCGCGTCTTTGGCCGCTTCGCCCACGTCCTTGGCGGCATCGCCGGCGCCCTTGGCGGCGTCCTTTACTGCGTTGCCGGCCCCTTTGGCCGCGTCTTTGGCGGCGTTGCCCAGGTTCTTCCCGGCGTCCTTCATGTCCTCTTTGGCGCTGCCCCGGGTGCCGTCGGCGCTGTCAGTGTGGTAGCCGTCCACACGGCCGGTCTCGTCCGCGTGGTAAGCCCCGTTGCCCCGGTCCTCCAGGGGACCTCTGGCGTCGCTCTGCCGCTGGATGGCCCACTCCTGGGAAGCGGCGTTGGTGCCAGTCCAGCGGTTGGCCGCCGTGCCGGCGGTTTCATTGCCGCAGGCGGTGAGCGCCAGGCCGAGGGTGAGGATGAGAGCGGCGGTCATCAGTTTGCGAACCATACCTTCCCTCCGTTGCTTCATTTCGTAAAATTACGGCGCAAGGCCGTGGGAGTAGTATGTGCCAAAATAAAATTTTTAATAAATCATAAAAAAACCAAAATTACCACTTATCTTTTTTGACAGAATGTGTTAAAGTCACTGTATAGACGCTCGGAATCGAGTATCCTAAAGACACAGGATTCCTCCTGTTCCGAACGAGTAGAAGTCATCAAACATAGATTCACATTCATTTTTTGAAAGGAGCTTTATTATGGAACTGAAAGGCAGCAAGACCGAAGCCAACCTGTGGGAGGCATTTGCCGGCGAGAGCCAGGCCCGGAACAAGTATACTTATTATGCCAGCCAGGCCCGGAAGGACGGCTTTGAGCAGATCGCCGCATTCTTCGAGGAGACCGCCGGCAATGAGAAGGAGCATGCCAAGCTCTGGTTCAAGGAACTGGGCGGCATCGGCACCACCGCGGAGAACCTGATGGCCGCCGCTGAGGGCGAGCATGAGGAGTGGACCTCCATGTACAAGCGCATGGCCGAGGAGGCCCGGGAGGAGGGCTTCCACCGCATCGCGGATATGTTCGCCGCCGTGGGTGAGATTGAGAAGTCCCACTATGAGCGTTACCTGAAGCTGGTGGAGAACCTGGAGAACGACGAGGTCTTCAAGAAGTCCTCCGTGAAGGTCTGGTACTGCCGCAACTGCGGTCATCTGGAGTATGGCGACAAAGCGCCTGACGTATGTCCTGTGTGCAGCCATCCCCAGGCGTTCTTTGAGGTGAAGGCAGAGAATTACTAAGGATTGGAACAAAAAAGAAGCCGCGGAAGCGGCTTCTTTTTTTATGCTGGAAAGGACAGCAGCTATCAAAAGGTGTACGTTTACAAATTGCCGAAATGATCCCTTGCCATTTTTATAATAGCCGAAAAAATCTCTTTTTTCAAGGCATTTCTCCCCCATTTCCATTTCGATTCTTTTGTTTGTAAACGTACACTTTTTGAAACAAAAGGAGAACACAACATGAAACGACGACTGTTGCCCCTCTGCACCGCCTTGGTGCTGTGCCTTCTGCTGGCTCCCGCCGCGTGGGCCGCTGTTTACCCCTACCCTCCCATTGAAACCCTGCACATCGGCAGTCACGACGGGACGGAAATCCAAGAAGATACCTATTACCTGGTCCGTGGCGAAACCGTCACCACTCAGGGTGCCAACGCAGACAACTACAATATTTATTACAAGGACGGGACGCTCACCCTGCGCGCGGCGGCGCTGCCGGATTACCTCCTTGTGCCTGGAGAGACCACCATCCACTTGGTGGGAGAAAACACCATTGGCACGAAAGACTCCCCCACCGACGTGGGCATCCAAGGCGTCACCCCCGGGGCCATCACCATCACTGGCCCAGGCTCCTGCTCCATTCACAGCAGCGCAGAAGGCATCATCACGGTACAGCCCGACAGCGCCACAGACCCCCAAGTGACAAGTGACATCCGCCTCCAGGGCGGCACCATAAACACCAACGGGTCCTCCATCTCCACCCGGTACGGCGGCATCTGCATCACAGGCAGCGCCCAGGTGACGGCCGGCTCCCTGTCCACGGGAGGAGACCCCAACACGGAGGAAGCCCAGCGGGCAAGAGATCTGGTCATTTCCGACCGCGCATCCGTCACTGCGGAACGCCTGTCCGTTTTACAGCAGATTCAGATCACCGGGTCCGCCACCGTCACCGTGGAAAATCCCGCCGGCATTGCCATAAACGGCAACCGCGGGATTGCCATTTCCGACCAGGCCCGCGTCACCGCCATCGGCACCACCGGCGGTCTCAACGCATTCTCCGGCCCAATCACCATTGACAGCACCGGAAAAACCATCGCCCAAGCCACCGATACCACCCGAAATTATGCGGCCATCTCCATGGGACAGGGAGATTCTGCCTTGTCTCGTCTGACCATCTGCGGGGAAACCGCCGTATCCGGCGCTGTCGGCATCGGAAGTTCCCAAGGCAGCATCCTCATTGACGCCAGCGCGCTGGAGATTACCGCCACGTACGCCGGCATCATAAACAGCACCTCCTCTTCCGAGACCAAGATCACCGTACAAAACAGCGCCCAGGTCTCCATCACCTGCTCCGGCCCCAAGGGCATCTCTGCTTCCTCCGGCACGGTGGAGATTGCCGACAGCACGGTGACGGTTCAGGCCGCCTCTTCCGCATACACCGCCCTCCCTACATTAACCTATACGGACAGCTATCAGGTGACAGCTGGCGCAGAGGCCGGCAGCGCCAGCAAGGTTGACCGAGACGACCTGACCGCCAGCGTCTTCCAAAACCCCTATGTGCAGATCACCCCTGTCACCACCATCCCTGTGGAACAGGTAATCCTGGATCAGAGTACGCTCTCCCTCACCACAGGCGGCACCGCAGCCCTTCAGGCCTCTGTTCTCCCGGCGGATGCCACCGAGCCGCGCGTCACTTGGACCTCCAGCGACCAGACGGTTGCCGTGGTGGACCAGGCCGGTCTGGTCACCGCGGTCGGGCCGGGAACCGCCACCATCACCGCCAGGGCAGGGGAGGCCTCCGCCGCCTGCACCGTCACGGTGAGCCGGCCCGCCTCCTCCGGCCCCACCCGGTATCCCCCGATTCTGACAAAGCCTGTACACGGTGCCCTCTCCGTCTCTCCCACCCGGCCCAAGCGGGGCGACACCGTAACCATTACCCCTGTCCCCGACCAGGGCTACCAGGTGGAACAAGTGACAGTCACCCAGCGGGACGGCACCGCCCTTCCGGTGACCGACCACGGGAACGGCACCTACACCTTCTCTCAGCCCAGCGGCCGGGTGACCATCACCGTCACCTTTTCCCCCCTCCCCTGTGACGGTGGGGACACCTGCCCCGCCCGGGTTTTCTCTGATTTGGACCCCACCCAGTGGTATCACGAGGCCATAGACTATGTCCTCACCCACCAGCTCATGGCCGGGGTCTCTCAAGACCGGTTTGCCCCCCAGGCGGTCACCACCCGGGCCCAGGCAGTCACCCTTCTCTGGCGGCTGGAGGGGTGCCCCGCCGCAGACACCGGCCTCTCCTATGCCGATGTGGCCGACACCGCTTGGTACCGCGAGGCGGTCGGCTGGGCCGACGCCGCGGGGATCGCCCAGGGCACCAGTCCCACCACGTTTTCCCCTGACGCTGCCGTTTCCCGGGAACAGATGGCGGTCTTTTTCCTTCGGTATGCCCAATATAAGGGATACGACACCACGCAAACCGCGGACCTCTCCGGGTATCAGGACGCCGGACAGATCAGCGGCTATGCCCGGGACGCCGTGGCCTGGGCCGCAGAAGCCGGGCTTCTCACCGGGGTAAGCCAAGACACCCTGCTGCCCCAGGGCACCGCCACCCGGGCTCAAACCGCCGCTGTTCTAATGCGGTTTTGCACCAACCCGGCCCACTAAGTCCTTCCCTCCCCCGCCAACAAAAAACCGGCTGACCAAAGTTTGGTCAGCCGGTTGCGCCTGTTCCGCGCCGCTCCAAGGCCTTCCGGCCCGCTTAACGGCAGCAGCTGCAGCTGGCGCCGCCGCCGCAGTTTTCCTCCTCTTCCATCCCCGGCAGGGTGCTGGGGGGGAAGAACTCGCCCACAGGGAAGCGAATCTGGCGGAAGATCTCGCAGGGATCGTCGTCCCCATCCTCATCGCCGCCGGCACACTCCCGGGTGGGCATGCAGTAGTCGTACATGGGGATGAGCAGCTGGGAATCCCGCTCCAGCCGGACCATGGAGAACTGCCCCAGGGTCACATAGAGCCGCCGGCAACCCCCGTCGAAGGCCAGCTCACAGTCGAAGCAGGCGCTGATGCAGGGGGGAATTTCCGTCAGCTCGTTCTCCGCGCAGCACCCGCA
>OLND01001409.1_pt1 | contig 24946 bp, 20 predicted proteins | sample 1672031 | NCBI WGS metagenome assembly OLND01 (sample SAMEA3136638, study PRJEB25190) | human gut metagenome | biome: human gut; feature: human-associated habitat; material: faeces | place: Austria | collected 2013 | reverse complement strand
CCTATGACCCTCTGCTTGTAAGGCAGATGCTCTCCCAGCTGAGCTAAGACCCCATTATGTTGAGAAGAACACGCTTCGTTCTTCCGGTTTCATAAAGAAACCGACGTACTGAAAATCCTCCACTTCGACCGCATCACCGAGCAATATCGGGGCGAGGACGGCAATTACGTGATCGGCTACATCCGCCTTTCGGAGCTGCTCGCCAAGCGGGAAGTACTGCGGGGCAAGGACGTTTTCATGGCCGATTTCCAGAGCTTCTTCCAAGAGCTGGATCGTTAGAGCCAAAAGACAGGCCGCCATCGAACGAACGCCTCCCGAATTTCAGATTCGGGAGGCGTTCGTTTTTCAGAGCCACAAACTATTTACTCGAACGGGACCATCGCCTCCGCCGCATCGTAATCGGCATTGGTGAAGACATAAGTCCAACGCTCTTTAGGTTGACGACCGTTACCCCTCAAATCCTCGAATACATAATTATCATCGATCGAAGGGTCGTAATGTGCGTCGTAATTCGGAGGGTACGACCGACCGTCGTCCTGGTAATAACGGACACCATAAGTGAATCCAAGCCTCCCATCGTCGAAAATAATCGTCATTTTCCAAATGTAACTTGAAGGAACGGGGCAAACACCCATACCATTATCCATCGCAGTAAAACTTTCTCCAGGCAGTATCACTTCATTTTTGAACTCACACCCTAAATCGGATTCTACGAAAAGAGTGATCTTATGATCGCTGTCGTTGACCCACACAAAATAACTGATTGCATTGTAATCGGTATTGCAACCTGCCGGAGTCCCTGCGGTAAATATCGCCGACAACGCAAAAAATAAGAATTTCCTCATAAACCCATTTTTATATATAACCGTTACGTTGAAGCCAGCTACGCTCGTAAAAAAGAAATTCATTTATTTGATTTTCTGTAAAATATGACCCTGTATACTTACGAAGTGCACTTTCAAAATCATTCCAGGTTCTATAGGCTCCAAACAAATTCACCACGAATTGAGGCATCTTAATTTGATCGTAGCAGCGAGAAGGATAGCCAACACCCTGGTTGTAATCATCCACCAAATCGACAAACAAAGGAGTATAATAATTATTGGTTGTATTTTGATAATCCCATTCTTGCCTTGCTTGACCTGTTATATCCGAGTTTAGAGATGTTTTTTTCCAACCCTGATTTAAATAATATGCTTCTCCCATATGCCATCCGGCATAAGAAGCATAACTTTCGAGCAATATATTCCAAGTACCATCGTACGCACTGAATGTGCCGCCACGCAAATGAAATTGACAATAATGTCCCAATTCATGCAAAGTGGTTCCTATTAGTCTCGGATGATTATTCCTGTTACAATTGCCAACTTGTATAAAAGGCATTCTCCCCACAGAAGTCGGCCAATAATTAAATCGGCCTTGCCACCCACCAGGATCAACGGCTAATGCAACTATTGATATTCTGTTATTAACAAAAGTAGAAATTATAAAATCGTGTTCGCCATAATGATAAAAATTGACAGCACGATGAATTTCGTAGCGGGGATCCGGAGCCGAAGAAGAGTTAATATTAAAGTTCAAATCTTTACCACTTCTTAATTCTCCATAAATTCCCTTTATTTCCTCTATCCGTCCTCCTTCCTCAGAACCCTTGACAATCGTCCATTTTTCGTGCTGAAAAACAAAACTTACCGTTGCCTGATTGTCGATCAGCTTATTATTGATAGCATAATATCCCGTTTTGTCCGTATAAACCTCATCAATACTCGAGCCCAATGTAAACCGGATTTTCAGATTCTCCAACGGCACATAACGCTTTAAATGAGTATCGTAACATAGTACTTTTCCGCGCGGGAATCCACCTGGTAAATGTCTCTCTTCATCTAAAGCCAAAGCAATGGCTTCTTGCTCCAAAATTTGTATTGCCTCCGCACTCAATCCATTCTCACCAAGAGTAATATATTTAGGGAGGAAAACTTCATAAAGGATTTCAAAATCCATTTCAACAGGGAACGTTTTTTCGACAGGCCAAACGGCATATAATACAGGCAATATAATTGTCACAGGCTCCACTGGTCCATCCTTAATCATACCGCCCTCGTAAGTCACAGAATAACGCCTCTCCTCATCTTCCTCGCAAAACTGTGTCCGGAATTTCGAAAACACAAGACTCTGGGTCGCCTCATCAGGTAATGACGTATAATTGAAAGGCGTATACGCGATCTTGATCTGCTCGTCCAGTTCAAGGCTTCGTTGTTCCTCTTCCGTTTTTGGAAAAATTTTCAAGGCATAGTGGGTAGCTTTCAGTTTCAACTGCGTTTTGGCAGTTGCTGAGAATTCTTTTCGCACACTCCGCGCGCTTGCTGCAAACTCATCAGATGCCCTGACAATTTTCGATTCACCCGATACTATATTGTCGTACGCCTGCTGAAAGTTCTCAAGCCTGTACGGATCATTCTGCGGCCGGATCCAAGACTGTGTCTCTATGATACACCGCATCCGCCAACTCAATTTCGGTCGTAACAGTAGCTAACATTTGTTTCGGCGAAATTTCGTCCAACAAATCTTCTTCATAATTAGCACAACCATAAGTGCCGATTAACAAGATACCACCAATTAAAAATAGTAATAATTTTTTCATAAGCATAATATTTAGGATTAGATGGTCAAAACATAAATGCCGTTCATGTGTATTGCAATATATTATATAAAATTTGAAAATCAAAATTATCCGAAAATAATATTTACTCTCTTTTTTATACTTATTTGTTTGTGAACATACGGGTAATAACCTATCTTTGCGACGGAAATTTCGTTTAACATTCTATTATTCCGACATGCCTCTTACCAATAACGTAATGATTGTCAGACACAAGTTGCTGACCAATCTCATCAAATTGTGGAAAGACAACCAGCTCGTCGAGCGAATCGACCGCTTGCCGATCGAATTGAGTCCCCGTACCTCACGGGTTTTGGGTCGCTGCTGCGTACACAAGGAGCGCGCCGTGTGGAAATACAAATCTTTCCCGCTGATGGGTTTCGACATGTCCGACGAAACCGACGAACTCACCCCGCTGTCCGAATATGCCCGCAAAGCCCTGGAACGCAAGGGGCAGCAACAGAAAGACAATATTCTCTGCGTAATCGACGAGGCCTGCTCGTCGTGCGTACAGACCAACTACGAGATCACCAACCTCTGCAAGGGCTGCGTGGCCCGGGCCTGTGCCACCAACTGCCCGAAAAACGCCATCGAATTCAATCGTGCCGGCAAAGCGGTCATCAACCACGATATCTGCATCAGCTGCGGCATCTGCCACAGCAACTGCCCCTACCATGCCATCGTCTATATGCCCGTACCGTGCGAAGAGGCCTGCCCCGTAAAGGCGATTACCAAGGACGAACGCGGCGTGGAGCATATCGACGAGAGCAAATGCATCTATTGCGGCAAGTGCATCAACAGTTGTCCGTTCGGAGCGATCTTCGAAGTTTCGCAGGTGTTCGACGTGTTGCAGCGTCTGCGCGAAGGAGAAAAGATGGTCGCCGTCGTCGCTCCGGCCATTCTCGGACAATACAACGCCCCCACGGAAAAAGTATATGGCGCGATCAAGGCCATCGGCTTCGAGGACGTGATCGAAGTAGCGCAGGGCGCCATGGAAACCATCCGCAATGAAGGTGCGGAACTCGAAGAGAAAATCGAGGAGGGACAGGCGTTCATGACCACCTCCTGCTGTCCTTCGTGGATCGAACTGGCCAACAAGCATATCCCCGAGATGAAGCCCTTCATTTCGAGTACCGGATCGCCGATGTATTACGCCGCACGGATCGCCAAGGAGAAACACCCCGACGCGCAAGTGGTCTTCATCGGCCCGTGCGTAGCCAAACGCAAGGAGGCACGCCGCGACGAATGCGTCGATTTCGTGATGACCTTCGAGGAGATCAACTCCATTTTCGACGGTCTGGGTATCGAAGTCGAAACCACCGATCCGTTCCCCATTCCGTTCGTTTCGACCCGGGCCGCCCACGGCTTCGCACAGGCCGGAGGCGTGATGGGCGCCGTACAGCTCTTCCTGGCGGACAACAACCGGCCGAAGGTCGAAGGCATCCAGGTCTCCAACCTGAACAAGAAAAACGTATCCCTGCTCCGCGCCTATGCCAAATCGGGCAAAGCCCCGGCCAAGTTCATCGAGGTCATGGCCTGCGAAGGCGGATGTATCACGGGTCCCAGCACCCACAACCTGCACGATGCCGGTAAACGGCAATTCGCGAAGGAGCTGGCTAAACGCTAAATCCGACGGGGCTATGAAAGAGCTCGTCGATCAGTTGAAACGCAACCGCACCCTTTCCCCGGAAGAGTTGCGCCTTCTGCTGACCGATGCGTCCCCCGAAGAGAGAGAATACCTGCACAGGGCGGCCCGCGAGGTCGCCCGTGTGCATTTCGGAAACGGAGTTTTCGTTCGGGGGCTGATCGAAATCAGCAATTACTGCCGCAACGACTGCCGCTACTGCGGCATTCGACGCAGCAATCGTCTGGCAGAACGCTACCGTCTGACCCCGGAAACCGTACTGGCCTGCTGCGAAGAGGGCTACCGGCTGGGATTCCGGACATTCGTACTTCAGAGCGGAGAAGACCCGGCTCTGAACGACGAACTGCTGACCGGATTGATCCGGGAGATGCGTCGCCGCTGGCCCGACTGCGCCATCACCCTCTCGCTGGGGGAACGGACAGAAGCCTCCTACCGGGCGTTGTTCGAAGCGGGCGCGAACCGTTACCTGCTGCGGCATGAAACGATCACTCCCGATCACTATCGTTGGCTCCATCCCGTCCGGATGTCCCTCGATCACCGCATCGAATGCCTGCACACCCTCAAAAAGATCGGCTACCAGACCGGTACGGGCATCATGGTCGGCAGCCCGGGACAAACGGTGGACGATCTGGTCCGGGATCTGCTTTTCATCCGGGAGTTCGAACCCCAGATGATCGGTATCGGACCTTTCATCCCGCACCGCGACACCCCCTTCGGCCACGAACCGGCCGGAAGCGTCGAACGAACGCTCACCCTGCTGTCGATTCTGCGGCTGATGCGTCCCGCAGCACTGATCCCTTCGACCACCGCGCTCGCCACCCTCTCGGGCGACGGCCGGATGCGGGGTATTTTGGCCGGTGCCAACGTGGTGATGCCCAACCTTTCGCCGCCGGACGAACGGTCGAAATACAACCTCTACGACGGCAAGGCCGCCTTCGGTGCCGAAGCTGCCGAAGGATTGGCCGCTCTGGAGCGGGAGCTCAACGAAATCGGCCGCCACATCTCGTGGAGCCGGGGAGATTATCAAGAATAGCTTATAAAAACACAAAGATATGTACCAAGTCGCATCCTCCAAGGCGGAGGAGTTCATCCATGACGGAGAAATCGTCGAAACGCTGGCTTACGCCCGCGAAAATCGTGCGAACCGCCCCCTGATCGAGGCGATCCTGCAAAAAGCGGCCGAAGGCAAAGGGGTCACGCACCGCGAAGCGGCCGTGCTGCTCGAGTGCGAACTCGAAGACCTGAACCAACGCATGTTCACGCTGGCCAAACAGATCAAGGAGAAAATCTACGGCAACCGTATCGTAATGTTCGCGCCGCTCTATCTGTCGAACTACTGCATCAACGGCTGCGTATATTGCCCGTACCACCAGAAAAACAAAACCATTCCGCGCCGCAAGCTCACCCAGGAGGAAATCCGCCGCGAGGTAATCGCCCTGCAGGATATGGGTCACAAGCGTCTTGCCATTGAGGCTGGTGAGGACCCGGTCAACAACCCGATTGAGTACATTCTCGAGTGCATCAACACCATTTACTCCATCAAGCATAAAAACGGTGCGATTCGACGTGTTAACGTCAACATTGCAGCGACCACAGTCGAGAACTACCGCAAGCTGCGCGATGCAGGCATCGGCACCTACATTCTCTTTCAGGAGACCTACAACAAAACCGCTTACGAAGCGCTCCACCCCACCGGTCCGAAGAGCGACTACGCCTACCACACCGAAGCGATGGACCGCGCGATGGAAGGCGGCATCGACGACGTAGGCATCGGTGTACTGTTCGGTCTGAACACCTACCGGTACGATTTCACGGGACTGCTCATGCACGCCGAGCACCTCGAAGCCCGCTTCGGCGTCGGCCCCCACACCATCAGCGTACCCCGCATCTGCCCGGCGGACGACATCGACACCAAGGACTTCCCGGATGCCATTTCGGACGAGATCTTCCGCAAGATCGTAGCCGTGATCCGCATCGCCGTCCCCTATACTGGCATGATTATCTCGACCCGCGAATCGCAGCGCTCGCGCGAACAGGTGCTGGAAATCGGCATTTCACAGATCAGCGGCGGCTCGCGCACCAGCGTCGGCGGCTACGCCGAAACGACGCATGCCGAGCAAGATTCCGCACAATTCGACGTGAGCGACCACCGTACGCTGGACGAAGTGGTGCGCTGGCTGCTGGAACTGGGCTACGTGCCGAGCTTCTGCACGGCCTGCTACCGCGAAGGCCGCACGGGCGACCGCTTCATGTCGCTGGTGAAAACCGGAAAGATCGCCGACTGCTGCACGCCCAACGCCCTGATGACCCTCAAGGAGTACCTCGAAGACTACGCATCGCCCGAAACCCGGGCCTTGGGTGAAAAGATGATTTCGAAAGAGGTTCCGATGCTCCTCAACGAACGTGTGCGCCGCATCACGGAGAAGAATCTCGCAGCGATCGCCGAGGGTAAACGGGACTTCCGTTTCTAAAAATTTTCGCACGATGAACGAGCAAACTCCCCGCGCCGAACGGCTGCATATCGCTTTCTACGGGCGGCGCAACAGCGGCAAGTCGTCGCTGATCAACGCCCTCACGGGCCAACAGAGCGCCGTCGTTTCCGCGACGCCGGGCACGACGACCGACCCCGTACTCAAGACGATGGAGATACACGGGCTGGGACCTTGCGTACTGATCGACACGCCGGGGTTCGACGACGAAGGCGACCTCGGAGCGCTGCGTGTGCAGCAAAGCCGCAAGATGCTGGACAAGACCGACCTGGCCGTCTTGCTCCTCTCCGGAGCCGTGCCGCAGAACGACGAAATCGAATGGTTCCGGCTCCTCGAAGCCCGTCATATTCCGATCGTAGTCGTCCGCAGCAAGGCCGACTTGTTTACAGGTATGTCCGATGCGGAAGCCGAAGCGCTTTTCGGACAACGGCCGCTCCGGGTCAGCGCCTCGGACAGAACGGGACTCGACGCCCTGCGCGAAGCCCTGATCCGCAACCTGCCCGAAGACTACAACCAGCCCGAAATCACAGGCAGCCTCGCCTCGACAGGCGACGTGGTGATGCTCGTTATGCCGCAGGATATCCAGGCCCCCAAGGGACGCCTCATCCTGCCGCAAGTCCAGACGATCCGCGAGCTGCTCGATAAGAAGTGCCGCGTGGTCTGCTGTACCACCGACCAGATCGAAGGCACGCTCTCGTCGCTGGCCGCACCGCCGAAACTGATTATCACCGACTCGCAGGTTTTCTCGACTGTCTATGCGCAGAAGCCCGCCGCAAGCCTGCTGACTTCGTTCTCGGTGCTCTTCGCCCGTTACAAGGGCGACATCGACTACTTCGTGGAGAGCGCGGCAGCCATCGGGCAGCTCCGCGAAGACTCCCGCGTGCTGATCGCCGAAGCCTGCACGCACGCTCCGGTGGGCGAAGACATCGGCCGGGTCAAAATTCCGGCGATGCTCCGCAAACGGATCGGACCCGCACTGCGGGTCGATGTGGTTGCCGGCACGGACTTTCCCGCCGACCTCACGCCCTACGACCTGGTAATCCACTGCGGCGCCTGTATGTTCAACCGGCGCCACGTATTGAGCCGCGTCGCCCAGGCCCGCGCCCAGCACGTCCCGATGACCAACTACGGCGTGGCGATCGCCTACCTGCAAGGGATTCTCGACAAGATCGAATATTAAGCGGAAAACACCAATACAAAAGCGAGCCGTACAGTGAACTGTACGGCTCGCTCGTTATCGAAAACCGAAACTACTTCGGCAAATACTATTTCGCCTCCGACGGGAAATACTTCATATACTGTACGCGCTGGAACATGGCCGAAGTGTCGTTCTTGAAATTCAGACGCCCCCGGAACTCATCGAGCGAACCGAAACCCTGCCGCTCGGCCCAACGGTCGATGTACTCGTTCATTTCGGCAATGACTTCGAATCCCTTCTGGTGGATCGCCGTGCAGACCTGCACTGCCTCGGCTCCGCACAAAAGCATCGTGCACGCCCGTCGAAACAGAAAGGTCCAACTGCGGCAACACGGCCGAGCAGATCGCCACCATACGCAGGACGTTGCGCAATTCCGTCGGCTCGCTGTAAGGCGAACTCTCCACGAAAGTCATCCGCTCGACATCCACGTCCGGCTCGAAGAAGCGGTTGAAGAAGACCACACCCCGGGCCCCGTAACCGAGCAAAGCGCTCGACAAGGCGAAGACATTGGTCAGGCGCATGGGCAGCTTCACCGAAACGGGAATCTTCACCGCACCGGCCACCCGGCCGACGATCTCCGCATAGTTCAACTCCAGTTCGCGGGCCTGGGCGTGAATGTCCGTAGGTTGGATGAAAATATTAAGCTCCAGCGCGGAAGCTCCGGCATCGGCCATCGCTGTAGCGTATTCGATCCAATCGCCTTTATCGGCCACGCAATTGATGCTGGCGATTACCGGAAGATCCGTCTTCGACCGAGCCTCCTGTACCAACCGGAGAAATCCGGCCTTGTAATCCTCGCCCAGATAGCGCTGCAAATAAACCTCCGCATCGCCGTAAGCCGAATCGGATACGGCGTCCAGCGCCGCCGCATGATGCAGGATCTGCTCCTCGAATATGGATTTGAGCACTACGGCACCGGCACCGCTCGCAGCGCACTGCTCGACGCTCTTGACATTGGAGGTATAGGGAGAACTGCTGACAATGATCGGACTCGGAAGATCCAGCCCCAGGTATTTTGCTCGCATCGTTTCTATGGATTTTTATGGTTTATTTTTCGAAAAATACGTAAAATTATGATTTTGTGCAAAAAGTTACCCAATCAATTTGAAATAGCGACTCTATCGGGGTAATCCATACAGGCGGTAGTTTCTTCTCAAAATACTAACAGACAGGGCTTCCCGGAATCCCAACGTTCGAACACCTGCTTTTCGCCCTACGCAGCGCGTAACATCAATGCGAATTTACCGTTTGAATACTTCAAGCCTGTAAAACAACGACTTCAACTGTTGCACTCATGGCTCGCACGGCCAGCCTACACTTGCATAAAACCGCAATGAAAAAACAAAAAGGAGTCGCACACACTGTGCAACTCCCTGACTTTCAAGTGGACCCAGAGGGGCATGATCCCACGACCTTCGGATTATGAGTCCGCTGCTCTAACCGACTGAGCTATGGGTCCTTTTGCATTCGGGAAAATCCGAATACGGACACAAAAATAGACATTTCGACCGGATTCACAAAATAAAAGCCCATTTTTTCATCGCCGCATACCCTCCTGCAACCGAAGCGATTGCCGGCTCTTTCCCCTTCCGTACAACAGAAATAAGAAGGCATCCCGGAACTTTCGGCATTGGCAATCGCCTCTGTACGGAAGATTTTTCTTCGGAAAATTAGCTAACTGGAAAAAATTTACTACCTTTGCTCCGCTTAAGCATCTAATTACAAACAAAACAAACGAAATGAAAAAAGGTATTCATCCCGAAAATTATCGTTTAGTGGCATTCAAAGACATGTCGAATGACCACGTGTTTTTGTGCAGGTCCGCCGTTTCGACAAAAGAAACCATCGAAGTGAACGGCGAAACCTATCCCGTGTATAAGATGGAAATTTCCAACACCTCTCACCCGTTCTACACCGGTAAGATGAAGTTGGTGGATACCGCTGGTCGCGTCGATAAGTTTATGAGCCGTTACGCAAAACGCTACGATAAGAAAGCCGCCAAATAGTTCGAAGGACCGTTTGACGCTTCAAAATAAAAAAGGATTCGCCCCAGGCGAATCCTTTTTTATTCTCCTTCGGCGCCCGATTCTCACCGGTCCGCATTCGCCGGATGCCGCACACTCCGACCGTCGTCAAAAAGCGCAGGGGACATCCGCTTTATCCGTCCCGAAGCTGCCGACCGGAATCGGCAGCATACGCAAGATGGTACACGACCAATCATCCGGTCCGGCCCGAAACAGGACAAAAGAACTTTTACGGAAAAAATTTGGGGGTTTGCGGCACAAACATTACTTTTGTAATCTACTAAAATTACTGTTTTTATGGAATTCGAAGGTGTCGTATATAAAATCCTGCCCCTGACACAAGGTACGTCCGCCCGGGGAGAATGGCAGCGTCAGGACGTGGTTTTCGAGCTGCCCTCGGAATTTTCACGCAAAATCTGCGTCACGTTCTTCAACAAGCCGAGCGACGTGGCCAAACTCCGCGAAGGGGCTACCTATACGGTTTCGGTAAACGTCGAATCCCGCGAATATAACGGCCGCTGGTATACCGATGTGCGGGCATGGCGCCTGCAACCCAAAGAAACCGCTCAAAACGCCGGGATCCCGCCGATGCCCGACGCGGCCCCGCTCGAAGAGCCATCGTACAGTACTCCCGCAGCAGAAGTAGACGACCTGCCCTTTTAATTTTTCACGCACGAAGGCAGAAGCCATCCGCTCTCTAAAACAACAAAATAGCCGACCCTACAAAGGTCGGCTATTTTTCGGTCCCCGGGAGGCGACTACTTCTTCACCGGAAGAGCAGAGTTCGCTGCCTGAGTCGTCGCAGCCGCAGCTTCATCCGTTGTTGCCGGGGTCGTTTCCTCAACGAAAGGAATCACATCCTCCAACTCTACCTCGAATTTAAGAGCCGAATTAGGCAAGATATACTTACCGCGCGCCTGCCGACCATAAGCCAGTTCCGCAGGAATCCAAAGCGTTATCTTACCGCCTTTGCCGATCAGTTTCAAACCTTCGGTCCAGCCGGGAATCACCTGTCCCAATTCGAACTCGACAGCTTCGTCCTTGTCATAACCTTCCGGATCTATCTGCTTGAGGTACTCCTTCATCTCTTCGGGCTTGTTCTCGAAATAGGAGCTGTCGAAAACCTGCCCCTTATAATTGGTTCCCGTATAATAAACTTTTACCCGGTCGCGGGAGTCCGTCGGCATCAGGGTCTCATCGCCCTTCTTTTCGATCTTATAAAGTAATCCCGATTCGGTTTTCTGAACGCCGGATTTCTTCTCGATCGAAGCGATCCACTCTTCATTGGCTTTCTTGTTCTCGGCAGGACGAACCACCGAATACCAGTTCCGCAAGAATTTGACTGCTTCCTGCTCGGTCATGCGGGCTTCTTCACCGTTGCCGGTAATGTCTTTCAAACCCTGACCGAACCAAACCAACTGAATCGGAAGGTCTGCTCCCAGCATATTGTTACCCAGATCGATACCGAAAGCATACGAAATGAACCGACGCTCCTCCTCGCTCTCGAACATCGCGGGATCGGCCAACGACTCTTCGGGTGTCTTCAGCGAATCGGGAGTCATCGCGTTCTTCTTGGCAATAGCCTGAGCGCGTTCCGGACGCGTAACCATAAAGAACGTGCGCAATGTATCGAGTGCCTCTGGATGCGTCATTTTTGCCGTTCCGAGGGCACCTTCGGTCACACCTTCGGTCATCGCGTCGAAATCGAAGGGAATATCCGACATCATCCGGTTGAGTCCCGCTCCGACGTTATTACCCAAAGCGTACGACAAAGAGTCGAACTGCGACTTGCTGCCCATCGTGATCGAACCGTTGCTGCGGCTGCACGAGGCGAAAATTACGGCACCAGCTAACAGTGCCATGAAACACAATGTTCTTTTCATCTTGTTGATATAATTATGTATTAAATTGTTATTTCCGTTTCGATAACTGCACAAATATATAAAATATTTTACGGGCAGCCGATTTTATTTTTCAGCCCCCTCTTGAAAAAGAAGTCAGCGGACATCGACGAGTTCGATCTCGTAGAACAACGTCGCGTTCGGGACCACGCCCAATTTCTTGTCGCCTTCGGCCCCGTAAGCCAGGCGGGAGGGTATCCATACATTCATTCGACCGCCTTCCCCGACGAGCCGCACGCTCTGCCGCAACCCGGGCATCAGATCGCCCACGGCCGTGCGCGTGGTGTCTCCTCGTTCGTACGAAGACTCGACGACCTTTCCATCGACCGTCTTGGCCACAAAACGGATCGCCACCGTATCCCGGTCGCTTCGGGGCGTCTTGGACTCATCACCGATCTCCAGCACCTCGTACGTCAGCCCCGTATCGGTCTTGGCATAGGAGCGATTGCTCTTGCGGAAATCCTCCAGAAACTGTTCTTCATAGGCCCGAATCTGTTCGGGCTGCGAAACATTCACGTAACGCAGATAAACCGCACGGGCCTCGTCGGGCGTCATCCGGGCCGTCCGGGCATATACGTCCCGCACGGCCTGGCACACGGCTTCGACGTTGAGGGTCGAATCCATCCGCTGCAAATTATATCCCACATTCAGACCGATCACATAAGCGACCGAATCCGTTTCGTTACGCAACTCCATGCTCCCCGTTCCCCGGGAACAGGCACCCAGCAGGAACAGTCCCGCTGCGGCGATCAACCGATATTTCTTCATATACGTGTCTTTTTTTTGGAAAAGAGGAAAATCAGCACCGTACCCAATACGGCCGACGCGAACGATCCCATCAGAATGGCGATCTTGCCCCGGCTGACGATCTCGGCATCGGCAAAGGCCAGCGTATCGACGAAAATCGACATGGTGAACCCGATACCGCCCAGGCAAGCCACCGCGAAAAGCATCTTCCAGCCGGCTCCCTCGGGCATTTCGGCCAGCTTCGTCTTCACGGCGAGCCAACTGGCCAGGAAAATACCGAGCGGCTTGCCCACGAGCAATCCGAAGAAGATGCCCGTGCCGACCGCACCGGCCTGCGGCGTAACGTGGAAGATTCGGAAGTACTCCAGCGAATCGATCGAGACACCCGCATTGGCGAATGCGAAAATAGGCATAATCAAAAATGTTACGTACGGAGCCAGCAGATGTTCGAGACGGAAGCTCATCCCTACCGAATCGGTCGCCAGCGAGGACATCATCCGCAGGTAGTACCTGTGCTCCTCGTTCGGAAAATCGTCGGCCCGGCACTCGGCTTTCAGCAGCGCATCGGACAAACCGCTCATCTTCCGCGCGAAATACTCCTTGCTATAACGGGGTTTCATCGGGATGAACATGGCGATCACCACGCCCGACAGCGTGGAATGGATTCCCGAATAATAAAACAGGGCCCAGACGACGAAAGCCGGTACCAGATAGAACATAATGCGGGTTTCGCCCACTTTATTCAGGAAATAGATGCCTACGAGGATCAGGATCGCAATCGCAAGCAGCAACAGATTGACCTCCTCGCCGTAAAACAGCGCGATCACCAGAATCGCCCCCAAGTCGTCCGCCACGGCCAGGGCCGTCAGGAAAATTTTGAGCGAAATAGGCACCCGATCGCTGAATATCGAAAGGATGCCGATGGCGAAAGCAATGTCCGTCGCCGTAGGGATTCCCCAGCCGGGTGCCGCGACGGTTCCCGCGTTGAACGAAAAATAGATCAATGCAGGCACCACCATACCGCCCAAAGCCGCCAACACGGGCAGAATCGCCTTCCTGACGGAAGAGAGCTGTCCGATGACGATTTCGCGTTTGATCTCGAGACCGATCAAAAAGAAGAACACCACCATCAACCCGTCATTGACGAAGGTCTGGAGGGTCAGGCCCCTGGGAAACATCCAGTCGATCAGACTGCCGGGACCACGCACCACCAAAGCGATGTCGATGTTGAGCACCCGCTGGTAATACTCCGCCGTCCAGGGAAGATTGGCCAGCAGCATCGCAACGGCGACACTGAAGAGCAACACCAGTCCGCCCGACCAGGGAGCCTCCAGAAAACGACGCCCCCGCAACTGAAACTGATAATGTTGCCGGACCCAGCGGTACATGGAAAAAAGCCTCATTGTCTATTCATATTTATATTCGTAATCCAAAATAAACCGTCTTCCCCGGCAGAATTCACGCCCTGTCGGAATCAACCTCTTCCTGCCGACGAAGTCCGCAAGGCCAGGCCGCACAATTTGTAGAGCACGCGGGCTCCTACGACCGCGTCGATCTTATCTTCCGGGCAGGGAACGACCTCCACCAGGTCGAACCCGGCGATGCGGCGGCCCGAATCGGCCACGCACTCCATCAGGTAAACCACCTGTTCAAAAGTGATGCCGCCCGGAACGGGAGTGCCCGTATGAGGACAATGTTCGATGGTGAGTCCGTCGATGTCGAAACTGATATAAACCACCTCGGGCAGCTCGTCCACGATGCGGCGGCAGCTTTCGGCCCAGGTCGTTCCCGCGAATCCGGCGCGAGCGAGCGAGCGCGAATCGAACATAGCGATCCGCCCGTCCGAAGCGGCCCTTTCGGCCTCGGCATCGCAATAATCCCGCACGCCGACCTGCACGAGCTTGCTCACCTGCGGCAGGTCGCGCAGTACGTTGAACATGATCGAAGCGTGCGAAAATTCGAATCCCTCGTACGCCTCACGCAGGTCGCAATGGGCATCAATATGGAGAATTCCCAGCGAACCTTCCTTCTCGGCAACGGCACGGATCAAACCGTACGGCGTCGAATGGTCGCCTCCGACCAGCCCTACGACCTTACCTTGCGAGAGCCACTGGCGGGCCTGACGGTAAATATTGTCGTTCATGGCTGCACAGCCTTCGTTGATACGGCGCAGACGGCGCTCGATACGTTCGTCGTCCGGCGCTCCGCCCTCTTCGAGATGTTCGATCACCCGTTCGGCATCGGCCCGCAGCTTGCGGGACTCCTCCTGCAGCGAATAGTCGATGTCGGCCGTAGCGATGCCTCCGAGCCAGGCTCCCGGCGCCGAAGCATCGTAAAGATCGAGCTGTGTGGAGGCTTCGATCAGGGCATCCGGCGCCAAAGCCGTTCCGGCACCGTAGGATACGGTCACGTCCCAGGGTGCGGAAACAAGCACCAGCGCAGCCTCCTCGGGCGTGAACGGCAAACCGTAATAAGCGCCGTTGTCCACCCCCACCCCGTTGGGATTGAATGTTTTCAGATCCATAGTCTTTCCTTGTAAGAATTACAAAGATAGTAAATTTTTGATTTTCCGCCATCGTTATCACCGATAAACCCCGTTTTTAACGGGGTGCCGACCGGCCGACCCGGACGACGCCCGAAGCGGGAGCCGTATGCACCGGCGCACGGTTCCCGTAAAAAGGAGCTCAAATAAATTTGGCGCCGCCCTCGCCCTGCACTATCTTTGCTCCGCAATTAACCAATTCGAATACCGTCGTGAAAATCGTCGCCGACAATGCCATACCTTTTTTGAAAGGAGTACTCGAACCTTATGCCCGGGTGGAATACCTCCCCGGGAAAACCATCGCAACGGCCGATGTCCGGGATGCCGACGCCCTGATCGTCCGTACCCGCACCCGGTGCGACGCCGCCCTACTCGAAGGATCGTCCGTCAAACTGATCGCAACGGCGACCATCGGCTTCGACCACATCGACACGGAGTATTGTCGGCGACACGGCATCGAAGTAGCGACCGCCGCAGGATGCAATGCACGGGGCGTACTGCAATACGTCGCTGCAGCACTGGTCCGCCTCTCACGAGTACAGGCCTGGGAACCTGCAGACAAAACCCTCGGAATCGTCGGTGTAGGACACGTCGGGTCGCTCGTCGAGGCCTACGCCCGGACGTGGGGATTCCGCGTCGTGGCATGCGATCCCCCCCGCGAAGAGCGCGAGCACGGCGGATTCCTGCCGCTCGAAGAGGTGGCGTGCCAGGCCGACATCCTCACCTTCCACACTCCGCTGGACGATACGACCCGGCACATGGCCGGGGCGAAGCTCTTCGAGCGAATGAAGCCCGGCAGCATCCTCATCAACACTTCGCGCGGCGAGGTAGTCGATGGGCAGGCGCTCCGCGAAAGCGGTTTGCAATACGTCCTCGACGTCTGGGAACACGAGCCCGATCTCGACCCGCTACTGCTGCGGGACGCATTGCTCGCCACCCCTCATATCGCCGGTTATTCCGCCCAGGGCAAGGCCAATGCAACGGCCCTGTCCGTCCGGACGATCGGCCGGTACTTCGGACTGTCGCTCGGGGAGTGGTATCCGTCAAACATCGCCCCGTCCCGTCCCCGGGCGATCTCCTGGCAGGAGCTTTGCGACACGATAGACGACCGCTTCGACATCGCCGCCGAAAGCAGACGGCTGAAAGAGAACCCCGAAAAATTCGAAACGATACGCAACGAATACCGCTACCGGGAAGAATATTTTTAACAATTTAGATGCTTTTTTCTTAACTTTGCGGCCGAAATCGACCGCACCGCCCATTATGTATCGTAAACTGATCAAACCCATCCTGTTCGCCATGAACATCGAGCGTGCCCACAGCACGGTCCTGTTCCTGTTGCGCATGATCGGGAAAATCCCGGGCGGACGAGCGCTGCTGCGTGCCATGTACCGCACCGAGCACCCTTCGCTCGAACGGGAGGTATTCGGACTTCGGTTTCCCAACCCGATCGGTCTGGCGGCGGGTTTCGACCGCAACGGAGAAGCGTTCCGCGAACTTTCGGCCCTGGGCTTCGGATTCGTCGAGATCGGTACGGTCACGCCCCAACCCCAGGCCGGCAATCCCCGACCCCGCATCTTCCGGCTGCCCGCAGACCGGGCGATCATCAACCGTTCGGGCCTCAACAACAAGGGGTTGTACAAGGCCATCGCCCAGCTCCGCCACCGGCACGACCGGCTCATCATCGGAGGCAACATCGGCAAAAACACGCTGACACAACCTTCGCAGGTCGCGGCCGACTACCTCAAAATGTTCCGCAACCTCTACCAATACGTCGATTATTTTTCGATCAACGTCTGCTGCGACAATTGTGCGGACGGCAGCGTATCGCACAACAAAGCCCACCTGATGAATATTCTGCAGCCGCTCTTCGATTTTCGCCGCGGCCAGAACCAGTACCGGCCGATCCTGCTGAAAATATCGCCCGACCTGCCGGACCCGCTTATCGACGAGGTGACCGACCTGATGCTCTCTACGCCGCTGGACGGCATCGTGGCCGTGAACGGAACTTTCTCGCGCAAAGGTCTCGAAACCGATGAGGAGACGCTCGACGAAATCGGCAGCGGCCGATTGAGCGGAGCTCCCCTTACGCAGCGGGCCATCGAGGTAGTGCGCCGCATCCACCGACGTTCGCACGGAGCCTATCCGATCATCGGCGTCGGAGGCCTGATGAATGCCCGGGATGTGAAAGCCATGCTCGCCGCCGGCGCGAGCCTCGTCCAGCTATACACGGGATATATCTACGAAGGGCCCTCCCTGGTCAAGGAGATCTGCCGGGCCCTGATCGACGACGCAGCGTCCGAAGCCTCCGCTTCGCCCGCGCCGGGAAAATAATTCAATCTTACCACCATGAAAGCATCTATTCTTACAATCGGCGACGAAATCCTGATCGGGCAGATCGTGGATACCAATTCGGCGTCGATCGCCCGTCACCTGAACAATGCGGGCATCGTCGTCTGGGAGCGCACATCGGTCGGCGACCAGCGCGAGCAGATCACCGAGGCCGTAAAACGGACCATGAACCAGAGCGACGTAGTCATCCTGACCGGCGGCCTCGGCCCCACCAAGGACGACATCACGAAAAAGACCCTCGCCGAGCTCTTCGGCTCCCGGCTCGTATGCGATCAAACCGTCGCCGACCACGTGCGGCGCATGCTCGAAGCACGCGGAATCGAATACAACCGCCTGAACCGCGATCAGGCGCTCGTCCCGGCGTGCTGCACCGTGCTTTTCAACGCCCACGGCACGGCCCCCGGCATGTGGTTCGAACAGAACGGCAAGGTCGTGGTTTCGCTGCCGGGCGTCCCCTTCGAAATGGAGCACCTGATGACCGACGAGGTAATGCCTCGTCTGAAAGCCCGTTTCTCCCTGCGGCAGATCGTACACCGCACGCTGATCACGGCAGGTCTGGCCGAATCGATGCTGGCCGAAAAGATCGCCGACTGGGAAAATGCCCTGCCCCCGTACCTCCACCTGGCATATCTGCCCGCACCCGGCGTGGTGCGGCTGCGCCTGTCGGCCTACGAAGTCGAAGGCGAGAGCGTATCGCACGAAATCGACCGGCAATTCGCCGCCCTGCAACGCATCATTCCCCGCTACGTCCTCGGATTCGAGCGGGCGACCATGCAGGAGATCGTCCACAACCTGCTGACGCAGCGTCGGCAGACTCTCGCCACGGCCGAGAGCTGCACAGGCGGCAGCATCGCAGCCCGCTTCACGGCAATGCCCGGAGCCTCGGCCTATTTCCTGTGCGGAGTGGTGGCTTACAGCAACGAATCCAAAAACAACCTGTTGGGTGTCGATCCCGAAACGATCGCCAGCCGGGGCGCCGTCAGCGAGGAGGTCGCACGGCAGATGGCCGAAGGAGCACGCCGCATCACCGGAGCCGACTATGCCGTCGCAACCACCGGCATCGCAGGTCCTGCGGGCGGTACGGAACAGAAACCCGTCGGCACGGTCTGGATGGCCGTAGCCGGCCCGCACCGTACCGTAACCCTGCTCAAACAATGCGGCACCGACCGGGGACAGGTTATCGACCGGGCGAGCGCCTTCGCACTCGCGCTCCTGCGCGACGAAATCGAACGGGATGCCGCCGGAGAATAACCCGGTTTCGACACTTCCCAAAGCCCCCTGACTTCCGGAGCCTCGAAAGGTTCCGGAAGTCTTCATATCCCCGTCTCTGGAACAAGCCCCGTTCCTCCCGGAACGCATCCAACCCTTTCCGATACGCTGTCCGGCCGGACGCCCCCGAAAATCGCGAAACAAAAGCCCGATACGATCACTAGCACCGTCCGATGAAATTCAAAGGCGGATCATTGAACACACCCCGTCGAAAAGAGTTAATTCTCCGACCGTAATTACGGGCACCTCATACCGCTATATATCAAACATTCGCCTTCCAAAACCGAAATTCGAAGCTATTCCCGAACAGATTCTTCCTCCCGGTCAGCGACAAAATCACCCAGTTATTCCCACCGCCCCTCTATCCGCACGATTTTCGGAAACACGGGAACGGCCTTGAAAACGGGATCTTTCGACAAATATACTTTTTGAGAAATGATATAAACGAAATGAGAGAGCAATATACGCCTGCTCCCTTCATCTTTGCTGCAACAAAATAGCATCCGTATTCCCGACCGTCAAAAGCCCCGAACGAAAGTCCTCCCGGCAAACAGATTTCGAGGCCGATCGAACGACACCGGAAAGCCGATCGATACGGACCGGCGCACACCGCCCCGAAATGATCCGAGCACATGATATACATCGGTTATTCCCGAAAAGAAAAACCGACAAGTCTAACCATCAAAAAACAAAACCCATGAAAAGATTCTTACATTTGCTCACAGGGATTTGCACCCTCGCCCTGGCTCTTCAGGCCTGTACCAAGTCTCCGGCCGAAAACCCGGGAAGAACGGACGATCCCGGAAACGACGAACAAAACAGCAAGGTAACCCTTACTCTCTCGACGCCCCGCACCCGCACGACGCTCGTCAGCGAAACCTACGTCCACTGGAGCGAAGAGGATATTGTACAAATCAACGGCACGAATTTGCCCGTAATCCCCGATCCGAATGATCCGACACGCGCAACGATCTCCAATGTGGACACCGCCGAAGAGTACGTGGCTCTCTACTCTCCGGACAACGGCGGATATATCCCGGAGCGAGAGGTCGTCGAAGCCTACTTCCGCCCCGAAGTGCCCCATACTCCCGACTCGTTTTACACGACAGGAGGCAATCCGATGGTGGCATACAGCACATCCACCTCGCTGGAATTCAAAAATATCGGCGGATTACTCCGCATAGGAGTGACCGGCGATGCGTCGATCGCGTCGGTTATGCTGTCGGGCAATGCGGGAGAACCCATTGCCGGACACTTCGAAATCTCGAAAAGCGATCTGGCTTCCGGCAGCCTCGATTTCGCTCCCGGCGAAGGTTCCGCACAATTCGTCAGCACCTCCGTCACGATGACCTGCACGGAGAATGTACGACTCGATGCGAACTCTCCGACCTATTTCTACTTCGCGCTGCCGGCAGCCGAATACACGGAAGGATTCACCGTAACGCTTACCGACAGCGAAGGCAACACCTGCCTCCGGCAAACGCATAACTCCGTCTCGATCGAGCGTGCGACCCTCAAGTCGATGGAACCGATTGCGTTCGAAAAGGACAAAGCGCTTACGGTCACTTTAGGAGAAATCGCGGCGAACTCCGTTACCTGGAATATCGAAGGTAATCCCTCGACCGACCTGCGGACCCTGCTCGTCACCAAAGCGATGTGGGATCATTTCATCGCACAGGAATATTACCTCGACAATCCGCAAAAACTCACGTCCGAAATCCTCGCGGCCTATTCCGCCACCATTCCGACCGACGACAACGGCCGTTACGAAGAGACTGCAACCCAGGCAAGAGCCGTAAACTCGATGCAGCCCGTACAGGAAGACAACGACTACCTCGTCTTGGCCGCCTATTTCTCCGGCACCCAATCCGTCGGCGTAATCCCCGCCCCGGTTCCCGTTCACACTCCGGCCGCCACAGGCCCGGCTCCCGAAGTGAATGTCACCGTCTCTTCGGCCGGCAGCACTACGATCGATGTACTTACCACCACCAGCAACGCATCCGGCATCCTTACCGCACTCTTCTTCAAAAGCGATTACGACAATGTATTCAGCCGGGAGGGAATAGACGAAGAGTTGATCGCAAAGTACGGCAATGCATGGACGGCAGAGCAGGTAGAGCAGGCCAACAACGGAGGATATACACTCCAATACATTTCGCTTCCGCCGGAAACGGAATTCGTTATGCTAATTTCGGTCTCCAGCGCAGCAGGCAAAGCTACGCTCAAGAAAGAAATAATTGCGACCGAACCGTACGTCGATCCTTCTGCCGAATGGATCACCGTTTCCTCCGAAGCCACGTTCGTTTGCGGCTTCTTCTTCAACCAAAGCATCCCCTCCTTGTCGAACGTGATCAATATTACGAACCTTAAAGTCGAAAAACTCGCCGATCGCGACCTCTTCCGTCTGACCGACGCCTTCTCCGTCTCCCGGATCCCCGAACTTGCGGCCAGCGGCATATACAGCGATCTGTCCGGCAGTCCGTATTATTTCTATATGGATGCGACCGACCCGAACAATGTAAAAGTCGTCAATGAAGTGTGCCAACTCGGCATCGTTCACAACGAATACGGAGCAATGAGCGTCGGCAACGACTTCAACATCCAAGGCGGCGAAGAGTACCAGCACGGTACGTACAACCGAGCGGAAGGCACGATCCGAATCGGCGTGCTCATTTGCTATGCCGACAGCCAACAACTCTTCGTCACGCCATTCAACAGTACGCTATATCTGAATCCCGAAACGCCCGGAAACAGTGTTTCGACCGAAAATTTCAAGAAAGACCCTGTCGCAATTCCCTGGTAAGTCAGGACCCCCGAAAACAGAGACACCGGCCCTTTTTCAGGCCGGTGTTTTGTTATTTGGCCAAAAGATTGTATATTTGCACTCCCCGAAATGGGATTACAATTAAATTTTAACCAAAATGAAAGTTTGCGAAATTACAGGCAAGGTAGCGGTGATCGGCAACAATGTTTCCCACTCGCACCACAAGACCAAACGCAAGTTCAGCCCCAATCTGAAGAACAAGCGCTTCTGGTCTGAAGAGGAAGGCCGCTGGATCACCCTCAAGGTATCTGCCGCCGGAATCAAAACAATCAACAAGAAGGGCCTCGCAGTAGCGCTCCGCGAAGCTGCCGCACCCAAAAAGGTTTACTAAAACTCAAGTGACAAATGGCAAAGAAAGGCAACAGAGTGCAGGTGATTCTCGAATGCACGGAACAGAAAGCTAGCGGTGTTCCGGGAATGTCCCGCTACATCACGACCAAGAACAAGAAAAACACCCCCGACCGTCTGGAGCGCAAGAAATACAACCCGTTCCTGAAGAAGGTGACCATTCATCGTGAAATCAAATAATTTTAGTGCTATATGGCAAAGAAAGTAGTCGCAACGCTGAAAACCGGTACGGGCAAACAGTTCACCAAATGTATCAAAATGGTGAAATCCGACAAAACCGGTGCATACATCTTCAAAGAGGGCATCATCGCCAACGACCAGGTGAAAGACTTTTTCGCCGAGAAGAAATAAATGCAATGCATTAGGCGAAACGAATGTTTTCGGATCGCAAGGCCGGAAAGAATCATCCGCCGGACCGGATTCGGAAAACAACCTAAAAATTCGATTCCGCTTAATACAAAGGGCATCCTCAACGGATGCCCTTTGTATTTTCACCGACCCGCAACCCGGCAGAACAGCACCGATCATCGAGGAATCATTCGTACCTTCGTTCCTCTTGCGGTTCTTCGCCTCGACAAAACGGGAATAAATTCGCTTTGCACCACCCGATTTATCCGTATCTCTAACTTTGCCTAAATACTCCAACGCGGCAACGCTCAAAAAAATTTGGCTCCGCCGGCTGGTTGTACTATCTTTGCAGAAGACAGGAAGCGATTCGGCAATCTTTGCGTGCAAGCCCACACGATTGCTTTTATCTTTCACTATCTTTGACGTAGTCTTAAAATGTTCTCGGAAAACTGGCAACAAGTTCCCGTTTTCTCTGGGCTTTTCGTATTTTTGCAACATTACTAATATAACAATATTTTATGGGATTCTTCGATCTTTTCAAGAAAAAACAGAATACACAGCCGACGACTCCGGCGGAACGATCTCAACCGACTTCTCCGGAAAACCACCGGCCGGCTGCGGTCGAAAATACGACGAAGCAGGAAAATACCTCTCCCCAGCCGGCTGCCCGAACCGCTGACCGGGAGCAGGCGGAACTCAACTCCGGTCTGGAGAAGACCAAAACGGGCCTCTTCTCGAAACTGGCGCGGGCCGTTGCCGGTCGATCGACCATCGATACACAGGTGCTCGACGATCTGGAGGAGGTGCTCATCACCTCCGACGTAGGCGTGGAAACCACCGTGAAGATCATCGAACGCATCGAAGCCCGCGTCGCACGGGACAAGTATATGAACACCTCGGAGTTGCAATCGATCCTGCGCGACGAGATCGCCCAACTGATGGAGGAGTCGCACCGCTCGACCGAAAACTTCGGACTCGACGTCGAGGAAGGCGTCCCCTACGTCATCATGGTCGTCGGCGTGAACGGCGCCGGCAAGACCACGACGATCGGCAAACTCGCGGCCCAGCTCACCCGGGCCGGCCTCAACGTCTATATCGGCGCTGCGGATACGTTCCGTGCGGCCGCCATCGACCAGTTGGCCGTATGGGCCGAACGGGCCGGCGCCACGATGATCCGTCAGGAGATGGGCTCCGATCCGGCGTCGGTGGCCTTCGACACCTTGAAATCGGCCGTGGCGAACAAGGCCGACGTCGTACTGATCGACACGGCGGGCCGCCTGCACAACAAGGTCGGCCTGATGAACGAGCTGACCAAGATCCGCAACGTGATGGGCAAGGTTATCCCCAACGCCCCGCAGGAGGTGATGCTGGTGCTGGACGGTTCGACCGGACAGAACGCCTTCGAACAGGCCCGGCAATTCACCCAGGCCACGCAGGTCACGTCGCTCACCATCACCAAGCTCGACGGCACGGCCAAGGGCGGCGTGGTGATCGGCATCAGCGACCAGTTCCGCATTCCCGTCCGCTACATCGGCATCGGCGAAGGTATCGACCAGCTCAAGATGTTCGACCGCAAGGAGTTCGTGAACGCCCTTTTCGGCAGCGAAGCAAAATAAAATCTCCCGTGAATGAAGAAAATTAACGTCATCACCCTCGGGTGCTCGAAAAACACGGTCGATTCGGAACACCTGATGGCCCAGCTCGCAGCCGCAGGCTATACGGTCACGCACGACAGCGACCGCACCGATGCCAAAGTCGTGGTCATCAACACCTGCGGCTTCATCGGCGACGCCAAGCAGGAGTCGATCGACATGATCCTCCGGGCCGCCGCCGCCAAACAGACGGGTAAAATCGAACGGCTGTTCGTCGTGGGCTGCCTGAGCGAGCGTTATGCGGAGGAGCTGCGTGCCGAGCTGCCCGAGGTCGATGAGTTCTTCGGCGTGAAGGATTGGGACGACATCGTTCGGGCGCTGGAGGCGACTCCCCGGCCAGCGCTTGCGACCGAACGCCGGCTCACCACCCCGAAACATTACGCTTACCTGAAAATTTCCGAAGGCTGCAACTGGAAGTGCGGTTATTGCGCCATTCCCCTGATTCGGGGGCCCCACGCTTCGGTGCCGATGGAAACCCTGCTGGAAGAGGCCCGGAAGCTGGCCGCAGGCGGTGTGCGCGAACTGATCGTAATCGCACAGGACACGACCTACTACGGCCTGGACCTTTACGGCAAACGACGCCTGGCCGAACTGCTCGAAGCCTTGTGCCGCATCGACGGCATCCGCTGGATCCGGCTCCACTACGCCTACCCCACGGCTTTCCCCGACGAGGTGATCGAAGTGATGGCCCGCGAACCCAAAATCTGCAAATACCTCGACATTCCCTTCCAGCATATCTCCGACGACCAGCTCGCGGCCATGCACCGACGCCATACCAAGGCCCAGGCTTACGAGCTGATCGACAAACTGAGGCAGGCCATTCCCGATCTCGCGCTGCGCACGACCCTGCTGGTCGGCTATCCGGGCGAAACCGAAGCCGACTTCGAAGAGCTTCTGGAATTCGTGCGCACGGTACGATTCGAACGGCTGGGCGTATTCCCCTATTCC
>OLND01001408.1_pt1 | contig 24947 bp, 25 predicted proteins | sample 1672031 | NCBI WGS metagenome assembly OLND01 (sample SAMEA3136638, study PRJEB25190) | human gut metagenome | biome: human gut; feature: human-associated habitat; material: faeces | place: Austria | collected 2013 | reverse complement strand
TACAATTTCCATTGTTTCCTTCATGACTTTCTTCATTGTTTTCTTCATTACTTTTGCCTCCTCTGTGCTTCCAGTTTAAGCCGAAAGACATCAGCGAAGGTCGCTTGGCAGGCGACAAAGCAAATTAAAACGAACGACCGCCCAAAAGCGGCTGGTCAAAAGCAAACAACACCTCGTTGATCTGAAACAAATCATAAATTCCCTGATCAATGAAATATTCAACGATAATATCCAGCTTGCTGGCATGGGTCAGGGCATAGCCGGCCCGGCCGATCAAAACCTTCAGTTCATCCAGATTCAGCTCCAGCGCAATTGCCAGCGCCAGCGCCGTCGTTTTACTCGGCCGGTAATCCTTCTGAATCCGAATCTTGGAAAACAATTTCCGGTCAAGATTCGCTCTTTTATAAACTTGCGGATCACTCATTCCTCTCTCGTCGATCATCCGCAGCAGCGATTCTGAAAACGATTCCTCACGCTGAGCGATCAACTGTTCAAACAAGCGCGGATCCACCGACCGCATTGGGGGCTCAGCATAAAATTTATCCGATGGAGTCTGAGTCTCTTCCTGATCTCTAAAAAGACACGTTTCTTCCGCAGGAATATCTGTAAGTTCTTCGTCTTTTACAAACTCTTCTTCAATGGGCGCGATGAAGTTCTTCATTTTCGCAAGAACATGACCTGTTTTTTCTCGCGGAAGCGCTTGAACGTAGTGATCCTTAATATAACGACTGACTGCGTTGATTAACGAATCTGACAGCCGTAATCTACGAACATCCTCCACAACCAGCGTCACCCATAATTCCTGTTCTGCCAGAAATTCACGTTCCCCCTGCACGATTATGGATAACAGTTCATCTTCTGATATCCCAGGCAGGCTCATCTTTGGCCATTCGACCGCCACCGACCTGCAATGTTCCCGGACCACCGCCGCCAGCGCCTGCCGATACGCTCGCGCCAATAACACCGCCGTCCCGGAATTTTCACCCGCATTTTGCGGCATGATCACCTCGATCAGTACCGCAGCCTGACAAGTCCGTTGTTCAATCTCACATCCCGCTGGAAAGCTTTGTTGATGATCTACGCGAACGGCACCCTCTTCAACGCCGGAATTGACGAAGCTCACAACCGCGTCGGCGGTCACTTCGCTCAAATCCTTTCTGACAATTTCCAACGGCATCGTTTACTTGCTTCCTCTTTCCGAGCTCAGGCCCTTTCCAACGACGCCACCGATCAGCGCGATCAAAGCATACGCCGGGCTGTAAACCCACGCGCTTTCATTAAAATATAGAAAAATCGCAGGGATAAACAAGATTCCCGTGGCGATCGCAAAAGCGGCCACAAAACCCGCCTTCCGCGCATGCGCCGCCGCGATGATCAACGTGATCAGCGGCAGGCCGGCCAACATCATGACCATGGCCGTTCCTGTGTCCCTGATGACTGCCGGCAGAATCCACAAGTTAACCGCCATCAAAAGTACATAAGGCAGATGAGGTTTTATCTGCATAGTTCTTCCTCGCTTTCTTCCTGTTCAGATAACCGCTGCACGCACCGTTAAGAATCGGATAAGCCCCCAATTCTCATCCTCCTCAAATTCAGGAAAAATCAAAAGTGTCTCCCGCTGCGGTCCCCTTTCGTGATGGTTCTTATTTTCAGCGTCAGGCTGCCGTTTCGTCCACGCCTTCCAGCGGTTTCGGCAACAAGCCGACATCCCGCAGCACCGCTTCACCGGAGTTATAGGCAAAGCCCACATGGTCGAACACGATATCGCAACCCTGATTGGTCAGCTGCTCGCTGCCGGTCTGCAGGGGAGCGTCCAGAATCTCATTCATCCGCCCCACATTGGTACGCATGGCAATGACCGCCGCCAGATTCTGCAAAGCCCCCTGCATGGGGTCGTACATCCGAGAGGCCGCCATCAGGAACAGAAACAGGGTCAGTACGTCGATGCTGCCCTGCACCAGCAGCACTGAGCCGGTGAGTGCCACCGACGCAATTCCCAGCTTGAGCACCATGCCGGCGGAGGACACAAACAGTGCTGTTTCCAGCTCTGCCACAATAGACTGCTTTTCCACTGCCCGAATTTTGTCGGAAAGGCCGGACAGATAACGTTGCTCCGCATTGCTGGCTTTCAGGTCCCGGAGGGTCTCGATGTACTCCTGAATGCCGTCCGCACAGGCCATTTTCGCCGCCATGGTCCTGGCCTGCACCTTATCCTGTACCCGATAGCTGCCCACCACGATGGCAGCGGATACCGGAATGACCCACAGAGCTGCCAGTGCCATCCGCCACTCAAAGGCGAACAGGCTCAGGGCAATGAGCGCCGTGGAAATGAGAGAGCCGAACAGACCGGGGATGAAGTGGGAGCAGTCCTTTTCCAGTACCTCGCAGTCCGCCATGATGGTGCTGGTCAGGTCGGCAAGATCCCGCTTGCCAAAGAAGGACAAGGGCAGCTTGCGCAGCCGCTCTGCAAGGGTCAGGCGGCGGGTGCCGCTCTCTTTATAGGTGGTAAAATAGGTGCCGTTGTACTGGAACCATGTGGTCAGCAAAATCAGCACAAAGCAGGCAACGCATCCCAGCAGATAAAAGGTACTTCTCTCACTCGTAGAGCCTGCCAGCAGGTCTTTTACCAGAAGATACAGCAGCCCGGTGGGCAGCATGAACGCCATGTTCTGGAACGCACAGGCCAGAACGCCCTTTACAAGCCCCTTTGCACCCTCCGGGGAGCTGGCTGTGGCGTGTTGAATTTTTTCGATCATTCCTTACCCCTCCTTTGCGACCTTCCACTGCACCGAGGCCTGATAGTCCTGCCACATCCGGGCAAACAGGCCGTTCTGCGCGCACAGTTCGTCCTTTGTGCCGGATTCCACAATCTGCCCATCCTGCACCACATAGATGCAGTCGGCGTTGGCTACGGTGGACAGACGGTGTGCGATCATCAGCACGGTTTTGCCCTTGGCAAGCTGAGCAAAGGCTGCCTGCACCTTTGCTTCATTGTCCGGGTCGGCAAAAGCGGTGGCCTCGTCAAGCAGCAGGATGGGCGCATTTTTCAGCATGGCGCGGGCAATGGCAATGCGCTGCTGCTCGCCGCCGGACAGATACACGCCTTTTGTGCCAATGACGGTATGGATGCCCTCCGGGAACTTTTCCACGATATCCATGCACTGTGCAGCTTTCAGCGCCGCCAGCACCTCGGCTTCGGTGGCCTGCGCTCTGCCCAGCCGGACGTTGTCCAGAATGCTGCCCTTGAGCAGGCGGCTGTTCTGGAACACAAAGGAGATGGTGTCCATCAACTCTTCCTTGGGGATGTCCCGCACATCCGCTCCGCCCACCCGGACGCTGCCGCTCTGCACATCAAAGAACCGGCAAATCAGGTTTGCCAGTGTGGATTTGCCGCCGCCGGAGGGGCCAACGAAAGCCACCATCTGACCCGGCTGAATTTTCAGCGAAACGCCCTTGATAACATCCGTTTTGCCATCATAGCTGAAATGCACATCCTTCAGGGACACAGAGGCATCTTTCGGATGCCGCGGATGATCGTTTTCTGGCACAGGTTCCGCATCCAGAACCGAATCCACACGAGCCAACGCATCTGCCACAACGAGTTCATTTTCGCTCATGTACATGATGCGGGTCAGGGTCAGGGAGATTACCGGGGTAATGATGATGTAGAACAGCAGGTTCAGCAGAAATTCCGAAGTCACACCGTTCCGGGTGAACAGAAGCCCACCTACAATCAAGAAAGCAAACACACCGTTGATTGCGGCAGTATAGAGCATCATCGGCATCCGCAGCTCTTTGGTGTAGGCAATGACCCACTTTTCGTACTCATCAATGGTCGCTTTGAATTTTTTGAACGAAAAGACGGATTGCCCGAAGGTCTTGACTACCGGGATGCCGCGGACATACTCCACGGCCTCGTTAGACATTGATTCCAACGCATTACCGTATTGCCGCATTTTGTCTGCCATCCGCCTTCCTGTCATGGCGGACATGATGACGAAGCCCAGTGCCACCGGAACGAGACTCAGCAGACCCAGCCGCCAGTCGAACACAAGCAAAAGAACCAACAGACCTATGGGTGTTGCCATTGCATTATATTTGTCCGGCAGCTGATGGGCGAGAAATGTCTCCGCTGCGCCAGTACTCTCGTGGATGATCTTGCGCAGCTTACCGCTGCCAAACGTCTCCGTAAAGCCCAGCGGCAGCCGGGCAAGATGTTCTGAAACGGCGAGCCGCAGGTTCGTCGCCACGCGGAAGGCCGACAGATGGGAACACAGCAGCGCGCAAACATAGATGAGATACGACAGCGCAGCAAACAGCACCGCCATCCAGCCGTAATGCGGGATGTTGACCGCCCGGGAATAATCCGGCGCGGCATTCAGCACATCGCGCAGGATCATCCAGATGTACAAAAACGGGACCAGCGCCACCAGCGCGCTCAGGGCCGACAGGACCCAGGAGACATAGGTAAAGACCCGATGCCCCCCGGCATACTCCATCAGCCGCGACAGATCCGATCGTTTCTTCAAGGGGGTTCCCCTCCTTTTTCTGAAATCATTAATCGTGGTTTTCAGCGCACCCGCCGGAAAACGGGTGCGCTGTGCTTCCTCTTTACTCCGCTTCGGTCAGGTTCTCCGTCACGAACAGCTTGATCACGTTCTTCATGGTCTCCTGATCGTAGTCCACGGCGATCGCAGCGGCGTTCCAGTAGGCATAATTGCCCTCGAACCAACTCTGCAGGTCACTGAGGTCCTCGGCATAGCGGAACTCCAGATGATAGGTCGTCTCCATCGTATCCGGGGAGAAGGCGAAGTAGGTAAAGTCACCGGAATCCGCGTCGTCGCTCTGGTAGAACAGGAAGCCGTTCTCATTTTCCTCGTCGAGCTTGTGATAGGTATGGGAGAAGACCTCATTGCCCTGCGCGTCCAGACCGGAAATGGTGTGGCCGTCCATGACGAAGCGGTCCACGCCGCCGCGGAAATAGCAGTTGAACGCCATGCTCTCGGGGTCTGCCGCATACTTTTCGGAAGCCTCCGGGCCGTAGGGCTCTGCCATGCACATGGCAAGCAGCGTATCCGTCGCGGTCTCGGCGTTCTCCGCGCCGACGAGCGGCGTCGTGGCATCGATCCACAGGTCGCGGTACTCCGCCTTGGCCAGCTGCGGGAACAGCTCCTCATAGGTCCCGCTGATGGTCGTCAGATAGTCGCCGGTCTCCTGCGCCGCAGTGGGCTGCGTATCCGGCTTGCTCTGCGAGCAGCCCGCAATGGCCAGCAGGCAGAACACACATAACACGATTGCTGCAATTCTCTTTTTCATGATGCACCTCCAGGTTATATCGGACAGCACCGCACAATTCATCGAGAGCATTCGACTGGGGTCCGGCAAAGGCCGAAGATGCAATTGCGTGGGCTGTCTTGGTTAGTGTTCTCTAACCAATGCATACTCTACCATATTTCCGTTTCGCAGACTACTCCGTTTTGGTTCCGATGCTCTGTTTTGCCTTTGCATCCGTGCGGTACTGCGACGGTGTCACGCCGTAGCGCTCCTTGAAGCAGGCCGAAAATTTGCTGGCATTGTCATAGCCCGCATCCTGCGCGATCTCCGTCACGGGCCTTGCGCTGCGCACGAGCTCGACCGCCGCCTGCTCGAGCCGGTATTCCTTGATGTAGTGATAGACCGGCACACCGTAAATTTGCTTGAACAGCCTCTGCAGGTGCGATACGGACATCTCGTGCTCCGCCGCCAGCCGGGAAAGCGAGGTATAGCCCTCGCGGTCCGTCAGCAGATGGTCGCGGATATGGCGGATCAGCTCCGCCTGCCGGGCCGAGCAGTAGGCATCCGTCCCGGCCCCGCGCGGGATGCTGCTGAGCAGCATCAGAAGCTCCAGCACCTTGAGCCGCAGGAACGCAGGGTCCAGATAGGCGGCGCTCTCATACAGCTCCCGGAACACATGCTCGCAGCGCGGGCCCGCCGGGCTGCAGCGATACCACTTGTCGCCCAGCAGATTCTGCTGCAGAGCGGAAAAATCGACACGGAAGGCCGGGGCATTGCGCTCGACCCAGCGCCGGGCGCGCTCCGGATCGACCTCAAGGCAGATGCCCTCATAATAGCCCAGCGGGAAATGCGACTCGGAACGCGAGCCATGCACGCCGTCATAGCAGCTGATGGCCATGTCGCCCGGCTTCAGTAGCACATGGTCCCGCAGGGAGAAGCGCGTTTCAAAGCGGCCGTTGGCGCAGAAATTGAGCTCCAGCAGGCCCTTCTGCGTGCGAAGCTCCGTATAGGACTCCATCTCGAGCCGCATCAGCATGGCGCTCACGCCGTCCAGCCACGAATAGCAGTGGATCTCGCCGTTTCCGTCCGCCTGCGCAAAGCCGCCGCTCTGCCCGGCCTGATTCGGCGCCGCCGAAGCGCCGTCGTGGTAAATGATGTCGATCACTGCCATTCCCTCCTGTCTGCGTTACTCACCCAGTGACGGCAGGAACGCCCGGATCGTTTCGATGAATTTTTCTGCCTGCAGGACCGTGGTCAGATGGCCGCCGGAGACATAGGCGATGCGCGGCTCGTGCATCAGTGCATCAGGCGGATGAGGTCCCGCTGCATTTTTTTCGGAAAAGTAGTCGTCCTTCTCCTGCCTGTAGTCCCGGAAGATCGTCTCGAACATATCCTGCGCATAGGCGGCCTCCTCGGGACCTTCACCGCGAAGATGGCTCATGCCGAGCCGGATGAGCTTCGGCTTCAGCTTTTCATAGCTGCAGTGCTTCAGGTACCACAGTGCCAGCGGCGCAAAGAAGGATTGCCTTTTCAGGCTCTTGATGGTATTCGCGTCCAGCCCGCCGGTGGAGATCAGCACAAGTCCCCGGTCTCACCGGGATATTTCTGCACATAGACCTGCGCCACCATGCCGCCGTCGCTCGCGCCGGTGTAGGCAGAGAGCATCCGCAGAATTCCCGTCAGCGATTCCTGCTCCGTGCCTCAGCCAAGGATCAGATCCCCCGCAAGATGCAGCAGGGACGCAAGCAGCCCGATCGTCAGCAGCTTCCGGATCCGCGGCACATCGAGCTATTCCGATATTCCGATCGAATGAAAATGACTCATCTGGTTTTCCTCCTGTAGCCGCAGTCGCAGTACGGCCCGCCGGAGGCGAGCGTATACTCTCGCACGAAATCCGCCGTTTCACCCGCCTCGGCCATGGTGTAGTCCAGGTGGCAGAGGGCCGGCGTCAGGTCATAAAGCCCCAGATCCTTCATCAGCGTGCAGATGCCGCACTGCGTAAAGCGCGCCTCATAGCCGCTGCCGTCGGGGTAGGCATAGTATTCCATGTTCCAGGAATACGGGTTGCGGTCCGCCGCCTTCAGCGCGGCTGTGGCCTGCATCCCCGCGATGTCCTTTTCCGTGAATTTCTTTTTTCCGCTCTTGCGGCAAAACCACTTCATCGGCTTTGTCATCATCGCGTCGGCATAATAGACCGTCAGGCGCTCCACATCCGGACGCTCCGGCATGGAGCAGATGAACGCGCCGAGCATGGCGCAGTTGACGATGTTCATCTGAAACCGGTCGGCCTTTTCAAACGCGGGCAGCTTCGCAATGAGCTTCCGGTACTGCGGCTTCGCCCTTTTCATGATCTCCTTTGCCGCCGCGGCGTCATAGCCGAACACGACCGTCAGCTGTCTGCGGAACGCCCCTGCAAACAGCGCCCACATTCCCAGGGGCATCCCGATGTATTTCATATTTCGCCTCCAAAGCCGATCCTGACGATCTGCATGTTCATGCTACGGTCGCCGACCCGCGCAAGGAAGCGGAAAAAGCCGCTGACGGACGGGTCCTTCAGATCGTGGTAGCCCAGCATATAGCCCCGGCTGGAGATCTGCAGGCGGCTGTCCCACGGGCCAAGCTCGGCTTTGGCATCCGCAACGGCAAAATACGCGCCGACGTCCTTGATCTTCGCATCCCGGATCCATGTTTTCAGCATCAGCCGGACGGCCTTTTCATTGGCCGCGTCAAAGACCAGCACGCCGCCGGGGAAGGCCGCCGCCATGCGCTGCACGAGCGCCCGGACCTGCTCCCTCAGAAAATAATAGAACACGCCCGCCGCAAAGAATATCGCGCCGCCGGAGGCGTCGATGCGGTCGAACCACGCCGTGTCGTTCAGGTCGCACGGGATGTTCTCCTCCCGCGGCCCGGCGGGCAGCAGCGCATCGCGCACGCGGATGACATCCGGGAAATCCAGATTGTAAAGCTTACAGCTGCCGTTGTCGCAGCTGCGGCCGGTCGCATCCAGCCCGCAGCCGAGGTTCACAACGGCCGCATTCGGGTGCGCGCGCAGATAGTCCCGCACCTCAAAGGCCAGATCGTTCTGGCGCATGGCGACCTCCAGAAAACCGAAGCGCTGCATCAGGCTCCGGGACTTTTTCTCCAGCGCAGAAAAATCATAGTCGATCTCCCCGAACAGGCGGACGGCCGTCTCGTCCCGGTAAAGATTCGGATACAGCTCCGTGCACATTTTCCGGCCATAGACCGGAATGAGCAGCGTTTCCTGCACGGTGTTCTTTTCGATCCTGTATTGCATGGATTCCCTCACTTTCGTAAAAACGGGAGGTCCGGCAGACGGTCCCGCTCCATCAGGCTCTGCAGCAGCTCCGCAAAGCCCTGCGGGTCGCGGATCTGGTACTGCATGTGGTCGTATCCCGCAAATACAGGGAAATTCCCCGCAGGATATGCCTTCCGCACCGCCTCGCGGTACTTGAAATGGTCCTCCGCGCTGCCGAACGCAAAATACGTCCGGCGCTGCAGCGTCTCCGGCAGCAGCGGGAACGGCCGATCCTCCAGACTGTCCGCCAGCTGGCGGCGCAGGTTTCCGAGCGTCAGTGCCCTGCCCGCTGCGATAAAATAGGGCTTGATGGCATCGTCGCCGCACCAGAGGAGCTTTTTGAGCGTCTTTCCCTTCGACCAGTACAGGCTTTTGATGGCCAGATAGAGAAACGGCATCATAACGCGGCGCGTTCCCCTGCCGATCTGCGCAAATTGCCCGCCGTCAAAGTAGACATGGTCGACCGGCAGGCTCATCTGCGTCAAAAACGCCATGGCGAGGTCCGCGCCGATGGAGGACGCTACGACGAGCGCGAGCCGCTTCACGCCCTGTGCGCGCAGATAGTCCTCCACCTGCCGCACCTCGTCGGCCTTGCCTGCATAGCGCTGCCCGGCACAGTAGACCGTGGATGTCGGCAGGATGCAGAAGCAGGGCAGGTGCTCCGCCACGGGCCTGCTGCTCTGCACCGTCACGCCCATGGCGTGAAAGAACAGGACCGCAGGCTTGTTTCTGTCTCCGTAGGTTTCAAACAGCATTTCCGTTTCCTCGATTTCCCTACCGATTCCGGCGGTATCCGGCCTCGTCGCGGTATTCGGGATGGTCCTTCAGATATGGGTCCCGGCTGCCGCAGATGGTATAGTCGCATTTACAGCCGTTTGCGCAGGTCGTCGTCCGCACCAGCTTCGCGCCGATCAGCTCCATGGCCGCATAATCCACGTTGCACAGGGCGGGCATGATATCCGTCAGCCCGTTGCGGATGGCAAATTCCGCCGCAGGGCAGGCCGTAAATTCATAATAGATCGGCTTGTCCTTCTCGTAGGGCGCGACCGTCATTTCGTAATCGTGCCATTTGTCGCAGCGCCCCTTTGCCGTTAAGAAGGCGCGATGCATCAGTCTTTTGAAAAACGGCTTGTTGCAGTCCACGAATTTCAGCTTGCGGAAAGCAGGCAGGACCAGAGCCTCCTCCATCTCCTCGATCTCGCGAAAGGACGTGACGTCCCTGCACGCGACATAATAGCTCAGGATGGCGATGCAGTCATAGGTGCCGCCGCTGCCGTTGTGGAAGTTCTTCTTCCCGCCGAGGTCGGTGCGCCAGTCGGAGAGAAAATCAACATATTGCCGCTGGACCCGCTCCCAGACCGCCTCGCGCTCCGCCTCCGGATAGTGCTGCGCGATCCGTGCGCGAATTTCTTTTTTGCAGGGACCGGAGTACAGCACATGGCAGCTCCGCTCAAATTGCAGCTCGTTGTCCTTCATCGCCCAACCCCCTTCAGATAGCCGCTCTTTGACCGCTCCTCCGTGTCGTCCGACTCATCGTAGGCATCATAGGGCGCGGAAGGGTCGTGCACTCTCTTTTTGAACGGTGAGCAGAGCTTGTCCTTATGCGCAAAGGCAAAGGTGAAGTTGTCCGTCCAGCCGGTGTGGCCGGTGAGGAACATCGGGTGCAGCTTCCGCGCTTCGAGCTTTGCCTCCAGCTCTGCCAGCGAACGCACCGCCAGCCGGTTATCCTCCGCCAGCGCGGAGATGAAGCTGCAGCCGCCGTCCGCTCCGAGCCAGATCGTATCGCCCATAAACAGATACTTCCCGTCGATGAGATAGACCATGTGGCCCCAGGTGTGGCCGGGAACGAGGAAGCACTCGATGCGGATGCCGTCGATCTCAAAGGCCTCGCCGTCGTGCAGCAGGACCTTCTCATTGCGGATGGTGACCTGCGGCAGCTTGTAGAGATGATAGATCACCTTGCGGCGCACCTCGCCCGTCAGATAGCGGTTCTCGGTCTCGCCGACATACAGCTTCGCCTTCCGGAACAGGCCGGGGCTGTCCGCTTCGACCGCGCCGACGTGATCCGTGTCCTGATGCGTGATGAGGATATGCCGGATAGAACTCGGGTCTATGCCGAGCCAGCCCATCTTTTCCTCGAGCCGGCCGTAGTTATACCCGGCGTCGATCATGATGGTCGTGTCGCCCTTGCGGTAGAAGAAGATATTTGCCACCCACTCGCGCACACAGGCGACGTGCTCGTCGACCCAGCCGGTGTTCAGCGGCTTGAAGATCTCCTTGCCGCGGTACATTTTGCTCATTTCTTTTTTCTGGAATTCCGTTGCCTTTTTGGACATATCCGTCCCTCCCTCAGTCTGGTTTCTCGTCCGTGAAAAACGCCTCGCCGGTATAATTCCGGCATCACAGGCTCCGCATGCTCCATTTGGGGGACGGCGCACAGCTATTTCCGGGCCAGCATGCACAGCCAGCCCTTTTCGTTCTTATGGATCTCGATATCGTGGAAGCCCGCCTGCTCCAGCGCAGCCTGCAGCTGCACATCGCGGTAGATCGTCATGCCCGCGATCCGCTCGGTCCATTTCTCGTCCTTGTCCGTGTCGCCGCTGGATTCATTGCAGAGGAAAAATACCCCGCCCGGCTTCAGCACACGGAAGACCTCGCGGAAGCACTGCGGCAGATCAGGCCAGAAATAAACGGTCTCAAAGGCCGTGACGGCGTCGAACCACGAGGCCGCGAAGATCATCCCGGCCACGTTCCCCTGCCAGACCACGCAGCGGCCCGCGCGGATGGCGGCCTCGTTGAGCTTCCGGGCCTTTTCCACGCTGACTTCAGAATAGTCGATGCCCTTGACGACACCCTGCGGACACCGCTTCAGGAGCTTTTTCAGATTCGCTCCGCCGCCGCAGCCGCAGTCCAGCACACGGGCATCCGGCGAAAGCGGCAGGAACCGCATGCCCCAGTGCGCCAGCGAGCGATGGCCGACATTCATCATGGAAACCATGAGCTTACCGCCAAGTCCTTCCGGCCTGCGGGTATTATCAAAGAAAGACATGCTACCTCACTTCCTCTCCAGAACGATGATCTTGTTAGAAATATTGCGGATGGCCGGTATTTTGCCCAGCAGCTTATAAACGGGCACAAACTCCGCCATGCCCTCTGTCAGGCTGTGCTCCTCCAGCAGGCGGAACTCCGGCAGCAGCGCGGCCAACGCCGCGCCGTTCTTCACGCCCCAGGTAAATTTTGCGTGGCTGCCCTCGATCGACTTTTCCCGGAAGCGCTTGACGACCATGGGATTCATCGTCTCGGCCAGCACCGTCGCGCTACGGAAGCGTCCGGCGATCACGGAAAATATGCGCTGCACGTCTGTCTCCGTCAGATACATCGTCAGGCCCTCGATGATGACCAGTGCCGGGGTATCCTGCTCAGCGATGCACCCGCCCCAGTCGTCCATGGCGGACATGGCGATCTGCGAGATCGCACCATTTTCCGGCAAAAGCCTCTGCCGGACGGCAATGGTCTCCGGCAGGTCAAGGTTATACCAGCGGCCATAGCCCTCCATCCGGTAGCACCGCGTGTCCAGCCCGCAGGCGACGTTGACGACCGTACCGCCCGGATGCTCCTGCAGCCACGCGCCGGTCAGCCGGTCCAGCACGATGGTGCGGGCAATGACGCCGCTGTGCATGGCTTTGTCCCGGTCCGCCAGGGAGAAATCATATTGCAGGCCGCCGATGGTCTCCTCGGCCTTGCGGTCGCGGATCGCACCGCGCCCGCTGCTCTCCTTGGCGCGGGCATAGACCGTCTGCAACATCGTCTCCGGCACGCCGGAGAGCGTGATCGTTTCCTTTGTTTGCATGGGCGTTCCCCTTTCTATGCTGTGGAAGTAAGTTAGTATTGCCTAACCTCCCCTGCTTCAAAAAGCCGCCTCACAGCAGCCTCTTTTTCTTATTGTACCACCGGGAACCGGACTTTTCAACCACAGAATACGGGTTTTCTTCCCGAAAATGCAGCAAAACCCGCCGTGCGCATGCACGGCGGGCCCGGGAAAAGGCTTTGTTCTCTAGTTTGCCCGCTCGTTCAGATACTGCAGGAGCTGCTCGTCCGTCATGCCCGGCAGAACGGTCATGCGGCCGAGATCGATCAGCGTCTGCGGCAGGCCGACCACAACGGTATTCACACGGCTTTCGTCCGTCGTCAGAGTGACCTTATAGCCGCATTCGCGCAGCACAACATCGGTCAGGTCCGCATGTGCGCCCTCGGGAAAGGCGATCACATCGGGCGCGGGAATTCCGAACGCCGCAAACGTCTCCGCCTCACGCGCCGCGTCGGCTCGCACGGCGTCGATATACTCCGTCTCGGATTCGCCGGGCAGCGGCAGCATATTCTCCCGCGCGGGCTTGACGGTCTCATAGGGCGGCCACTGGTGCATGTCGTAGGTATGAGAGCCGATGGAAATGAGGCCGGAGTCAAGCATTTCTGTGATCTCGTCCTGCCCGAAGTGGGGCGTCAGGCTGTACTGCGTATCCTTGTAATAGCGGTCATGCCCGATCGAGCAGCCAATAGCAAAGATCGACGCATGGAAGCCAAGCTCCCGCAGAACGGGATAGGCATAGACTGCGTTGCTGGTATAGCCGTCGTCAAACGTGATCATGACCGGCTTTTCCGGAAGCGGCGTTCCCTGCTCCACAAACGCGATCAGCTCATCAAATGAGATCGGCGTATAGCCCTGCTCCTTCAGCAGGCGCATCTGCCGCTCAAACGTATCCGGGTGCAAAGTGGTCTCGCTTTCCGGCTGATCCGGGTCGAGATGATGATACAACAGGATCGGGACGGTCGCGCTTCCGTTTTGAAGATAAGCACTTTCCTCGGCGGCTTTCTTCAGCTGCGCTGCATCCGTTGACTCTCCCTGCCTGCAATAGACGCCGAAGGCATCGGGCAGACCGACGCTCTCATCCCCGGCGATCCGCGCCAGTACGAGGTTGGCAGCAGCATTTCGCGTATGTGTTACGTCATAGAAGAATCGTTCGTCATAGGTCAGCGGTGTGATCGAGAAATTCCAATAGTCCGTCACGTCCGATAGCGCCTGATAGAATGCATTCAGGGCGGCATTGTCGTACTGCTCGATCTGCTCCCGGCAGAACGGGGTAAGAATGACGGTCAGCTCCGTCCCCGCTTCGCCGCACATTTCGCGGATCGCGGCGACATTCCCGGCACAGCGCTCGATGTCAGGGAGCGTTGTATCGGCCGTCTCTGAAAGGTAGTCCTCACCGTGGAGCGTAAGATAGTCCTGCAGGCTGCCGATGGATTCCACGTCGCGCAGCCGCTTGTCATAGGTCCCGCTTTCCGGCAGAAAGACGTCAAAGGTCTGCGGCATTTCCGTGTCCTTCCGGAGGGAGGACAGCTTTTCCATCGCAAAGGAAGGGCTTGCAAACAGGAAGCGGAGCTTGTAGGCCGCTTCGTTTTCCCCGCTCACCCGGTAATCGGGCACGGCGGTCAGGCCCTCCGTTTTACTGTGCAGAGCATAGGCATCGCTCAGCCCGAGCACAAGGACGATCCGCTTGACCTCGCCCTGCTCCAGCAGATAGCGGACCAGCTCGCGGTCATAGTCAGTGTCCGCTCCGTAGTGGAACATGTTATAGAAGCTGCCGCCGTAATACCGCTCCAACGTTTCCGGCAGATAGGATGCGGCAGAGGACGATCCGACTACAAACGAATCGTATTCGCCGGGCCGCTCGGAAATATAGCGCACCTTGCTGCCGCGCGGATTGAGCGTCTGCGCATAGGAATCCCACTGCAGCGGAGAGGCCTCAAAAACGCCGAAAGGATCAATGAGCCAATTGCCCAGGACGCAGACGACGCCGACCAGCAGCAGCGCGCAGACGACAGTCAGAAGCCATTTTTTACCACGCAAGCAGGATCACCTCAGACATTTTCATAGACATAAGCAATGGGCGTATAGCCGGCGTTTCCATAGACAAACAGCACGACCGTCAACAGCGCCGCAAACAGGATCAGGAACTGCACGAGCCACTTTCGCTCGCAGAGCCAGCGGGCAACGTCGGTCCCCCGCTCGGCGGCGAAACTGACGGCAAAGACCACGCCGAGCATGGGGACGACCTTCCAGAGCACGGACAGCGAGAAGCCCAGCTCCGTAAACAGGGCAGCATGGACGCGGGTCACACCGAAGTGCAGCACCGTCTGCTTCAGCATCCCGAGCGCAGAACGCAGCGAAGACGCGTTTGAGAAGTACCTGCCGATGATGACCAGCAGATTCGTGCGGACGACGCCCCAGACCAGCGCTCCTTTTTTCGGGTCCTCCGGAGAAAGCCGGAGATGCTTCCGGATCGGCGCACGGAACATGGCGAGGGACATCCAGAAACCGTTCCACAGGCCATAGGCAATGTTGGCCATGCCGGGCCCCTGCCAGACGCCGACTGCGAGAAACACGAGGAACGTGCACAGACTCGGCACGATGCATTTTGCGGCATCCAGCGGCATATGGCGGCGGCAGAACTGCGCGAGCCTGCCGAACGGCTTGGAAAGTGCCAGCGGATAGAACAGGTAGTCCTTCATCCACTCGCCCAATGAGATATGCCAGCGCCGCCAGAAATCGGACAGGCTGACAGAAAAATAGGGGCGGCAGAAATTCTCCTGCATGGAGATGCCAAACAGGCGGGAGATGCCCATCATCAGGTCGATGCCGCCGGAAAAGTCGCAGTAAAGCTGGATGCAGTAGAGTGCCGCACCCAGAAAGCAGATGATGCCGGGGTAGGCCGCGTAACCGCCGTAGATCTTCGCCACGATCGGTGCAAGCGTATCTGCGATCATCGCCTTTTTCAGCACGCCATAGAGCATGCGCAGAAACCCGTGCTGGATATTATCCCAGGAAAAATCGTTTCCCTCCGTGAGCTGCGGCTGCAGATCGGCAAAGCGGTTGATCGGGCCCTGCACCAGCTGCGGGAAATAGCAGACAAACAGCGCATAGCGCAGGAAGCTCCGCTCTGCCCGATGTTTGCCGCGGCTGGTATCGATCAGATAAGCGGAGGTTTGGAAAATGTAGAAGGATATGCCGAGCGGCAGAAGAAAATGCGGCAGCGGCAGCTCCGTGCCGAGCATGGAATTAACGGCTGCGGCCAGAAAGCCGCCGTACTTCAAAAGCGCCAGCGATGCGAAGTTCAGCACAAGCGACAGCGCCAGAACGCGGCGCTTTTTCCGGTCATTTGCACGCTTCTGGCGCTTACGCTCCTCCTTGGTCTCGGCAGCGGGCCGAAACGCTGCAAGCCGGTCCAGCCACAGGCCGAAAAGATAGGTAAGCAGGATCGTCGCGGCGAGATAGCCCGCCATCCGAACACCGTAGGTCAGATAAAACAGGATACTCGCCGCCAGAAGGATATATTGCCGCAGCCGCTTCGGGAACAGATAGTACAGCACGACCGCCGCGAGCGCAAAGAGCAAAAAGCTCAGACCCGTGATCGGCATGGCTTACTCCTCGTCCTTCAGCCTCTGCACCAGAGCATAGATCGCCTCGGCGGAGTTGAAATTCTCGGGGATCAGATCCTCCACGGAGATCTCAATATCATAATGACACATCAGCTCATCGACCAGCATCACGATATCCAACGACTCCAGAAGCCCGTCGTCGATGAGCCGCTTTTCGTTGTGAAAATCAACATTCAGATGGAGTCCGTCCAACACTTGATAAAGCTCGTTCATGGTATCAATCCTCTTTCGACAAAATCAGCAGCGCCCGCCGGTCGATCTTTCCCGTGCGATTCTGGGGAAAGCGCTCCAACCGGCGGCAAGCGCTCGGAAGCATATATTTCGGGAGCCTGTCACGCAGTCTGGCAAGCAGGGCCTTTTCCCCTGCCTCGCCCGTATAAAACAGCGTCAGCCGCTCGTCGCTGAAAACGCAGGCGGATGCCTCCACGCCCTCGGCGGCGTTGGCACACAGCTCGATCTCGGACATCTCGATACGATGTCCCATGAATTTGATCTGCGTGTCCTTCCTTCCCGCAAAGAGCAGGGACCCGTTTTTCCACACGCCGAGGTCGCCCGTGCGGTACATCGGTTCACGGAACCGGGAATTCAGCGGATTCTGCACAAAGACTTGGGCAGAGAGCTGCGGACGATTGTAGTAGCCCAGCGACAGGCAGCTTCCCGTCACACAGATCTCACCGGTCCGCCCTTCCTCCCGGACAGGCTCGCCGCTGTCGAGCAGGAATACATCGCAGTTGGCAAACGGCCTGCCGATCGGGACCTCCTGCAGCACCTCGTCCGCGCTCTGCACGATATGGTAAGTACAGTTGCAGGTGATCTCCGTCGGGCCATAGAGGTTCACGAACCGCGCCTGCGGGACGGCCTGCATCCAGTATTGCAGCGTCTTCGGCGGCATGACCTCGCCCGAGAACATGATATTTTTCAGATACAGCGGGCGCAGCGTCTGGAAGGCATGAAGGCGGGCAAGGATCTTCAGGGCGGGAACCGCCCAGATGATCGTGTCCACACTGCGTTCATTGAGCCGCTCGAGAAGCAGCTTTGGGAAGGAAAACAGCTTCTTCTCCAGGATCTCAAGCCGCCCGCCGACACGAAGCGAGAGGAAGATATCCTTGACAGAGACGTCAAAATCAAACGGTGCCTGATTGCCCCAGACGGTTCCGTCGGCAAAGTCGAAGGCACGCATGAACTGCTCCACCATGTCGATCACCGAGCGGTGGCAGATAGAAACGCCCTTCGGCTCACCGGTGGAGCCGGAGGTGAAAATAACATACAACAGATCGGTATCCTTACGCTGCTTCCACGGCGCTGCGGCGGGAGCTTCCGTGTGCAGCTCCTGCTGGGAAATGACCGGGATATCCTGCGTCAGCTCCGCATCGATGCTGGCTCCGGCAGTCATGATAGCCGCAGGCTTCAGCGTCTCCAGCATGCTCCGGAGCCTGACAGCCGGGAGCGCCGGATCGATGGGAACATAGAAATTTCCGCTGTATACGATGGAGAAAAATGCCAGAAGGTCCGTCACGTCATGGCGAAGCAGCACACAGACGGGCGCATTGACAACTGAAAGCCGCTCAGAGAGAGCCGCTCCCATTTCGCATACTGCCGTCCACGCCTCGCGGTAGGTCAAGGCAGCCGCGGCATCTGCCCAGCAGACCCGGTCGGGGACACGCGCTGCGGAAGCCTCCAGATAGGAAAGGACATTGATCTTCAAAAAAGTCACCCTGCTTTTGGACAAAGATAAAAAGAGTATAGCATAGTTCGACCGTTTTTTCAACCGGCGCGCCAATTTGGTCCGTGCATTTCCGGTCCGGAGCGCCTGAAGACGGGGAAACGCGGTCAGAGATACCGCCCCGTGATGCTGGCCTGATTTTCCCGGATCTCCTGCGGTGTGCCGCTGGCGACGATCCGGCCGCCCGCGTCTCCGCCGCCGGGGCCCATATCGATGACATAGTCGGCGTTTCGGATCACGTCAAGGTCATGCTCGATGACGATGACGGTCGCGCCGTTGTCCAGCAGCGCCTGAAAAACACCGAGCAGCACGCGAACATCCAGCGGATGCAGGCCGATGGACGGTTCGTCAAACACAAAGACGGAGTCCGTCTGCGTCCTGCCGATCTCGCTGGCGAGCTTGAGCCGCTGTGCCTCGCCGCCGGACAGGCTCGGCGTTTCCTCGCCCAGCGTCAGGTAGCCGAGGCCCAGCTGCCGGAGAACGGCCAGTCGCTGGCTGACGGTCTTCCGGTCCCGGCAGAATTCCAGCGCGGAATTCACGTCCATATCCATCAGCTCCGGAAGCGAAGCACTCTCCCCCGCGCCGTTCGTCAGGCGGACCGCGTCGGCCGCTCTGGCATAGCGTGAGCCATGGCAGTCCGGACAGGGAATGTCCACATCCGGCAGGAACTGCACGTCCAGACTGACGATGCCGGTGCCGTCGCAGCCGGGGCAACGCAGGGAGCCGGTATTGTAGGAGAAATCGCCTGCCTTATAGCCGCGCGCCTTCGCGTCCGGAGATTTGGCATAGAGCTTGCGCAGCTCGTCATGCGCGCCCGCATAGGTCGCGACCGTCGAGCGGACGTTGATGCCAATCGGCGTCGCGTCGATGAGCTTGACATGCGCGATGCCGTCGGCCGAAACGGTGCGGATATGCGCTGGCAGTGCACTGCCAGCGATGGTTGCCTCCAGCGCGGGGATCAGGCTCTCGAGCACCATGGTCGTCTTGCCGGAGCCGGACACGCCGGTCACGACGGTGAGGCGCCCCTTGGGGATATCCACCTCCAGCGGCTTGACGGTATGGATGGAATCGGTGGAAAGATGGATCGTCCCGTTTGCAAAAAGCGTCTCTTTTTCAGTACAGCAGCGCAGCTTTGTCTCTGCCGTTCCGGCAAGAAAAGGTCCGATCTGAGAGGCGGAGTTGGCCTCGATTGCAGGGATCGCCCCCTGTGCGATGACATAGCCGCCCTTTGCGCCCGCCTCCGGGCCCATCTCGACGATCCAGTCGGCTTCTTTCAGGATCTGCGTGTCGTGGTCGACCAGAATGACGGAGTTGCCGTCGGCGACCAGATCGTGCATCACACCGGTCAGGCCCACGATATTCGACGGGTGCAGGCCGATGGACGGCTCGTCAAGCACATAGAGGACGCCGGTCGTGCGGTTGCGCACTGCGCGGGCCAGCTGCATCCGCTGGCGCTCACCGGTCGAGAGCGTCGAAGCCGAGCGGTCCAGCGTCAGATAGCCCAGTCCGAGATCCATCAGGCGCTTGGCCGTGCTTTGGAATGCTTCGCAAATACTCTCAGCCATTGGGCGCATCTCCTCCGGCAGGCCGGAAGGCACACTCTTTACCCACTCAACGAGCTGTGTCAGCGACATGGTACAGGCCTCATCCAGAGAAATACCCCGCAGCCTCGGCGCGCGGGCCGCGCTCGACAGGCGCGTGCCGTGACAATCCGGGCAGACATCCTCTTTCAAAAACTTTTCCACTCGCTTCATGCCCTTTTCGTCATTGACCTTGGAAAGAGCATTTTCTACGGTGTAAACGGCGTTGAAGTAGGTAAAATCCAGATCACCGGCCTGCCCGGTATTCTTATTGTGATAGAAAATGTGCTTTTTCTCCGCCGGGCCGTGGAACACGATGTCCTTCTCCCGCTCTGTCAGTTCGCGGAACGGTACATCCGTGCGCACGCCCATCTCGCGGCAGATATCCGTCATCAGGGACCACATCAGGCTGTTCCACGGGGCAACCGCACCCTCGTCGATGGTCAGGGACTCATCCGGCACAAGCGTCGCCATATCGACGGTGTGCACCATGCCCGTGCCGCCGCACTTCTGGCACGCGCCCTGCGAGTTGAATGCCAGCTCCTCGGCAGACGGAGCATAAAAATGCACGCCGCACGCCGGGCAGACGAGCTCCTTCCCGGCCGCGACGAGCAGCGAAGGGGCCAGATAATGGCCATTCGGGCAGCGGTGGCTGGCAAGGCGGGAATACATCAGGCGCAGACTGTTCAGAAGCTCCGTTCCCGTGCCGAACGTGCTGCGGATGCCCGGCACGCCGGGGCGCTGGTGCAGGGCCAGCGCGGCAGGTACATACAGCACCTCGTCCACGCTGGCCCGCGATGCCTGCGTCATGCGGCGGCGGGTATAGGTGGACAGGGCCTCGAGATAGCGGCGCGAGCCTTCGGCATACAGCACGCCCAGCGCCAGCGAAGACTTGCCGGACCCGGACACGCCTGCGATCCCGACGATTTTTCCAAGTGGAATATCGACGTCAATATTTTTCAGGTTGTGGACCTTTGCTCCACGGATCAGCATCTTATCGATCATGTTTTTCACTCCGGTTTCTTCTCATATACAGCAGCGGGAATCGCTCGCCCGCTTCATCCATTCCGTCCGCTTTCAGGTGGAAAGGTCCGTGTGCTCATAAAAGCCGACCGTCTGCGCGTTGACCGTCAGCTTCCGGACGCCGTAATGCCGCACGGCACATTCCAGCATCTGCCTGCCAAGACCCACGCCGCGTTCGTCTGCCGCAAGGAACAGCATCTCTAGCCGCTGGCAGTCAGCCGGGCGATCTTCCCGCAACTGCATTTTTCCGTCTCCCTGTATCTTCGTTTTTTTCATGAAGTGATATTATATCGCGAAAGTACCGAGATTGGAAGGGGGCAGGTAAAAAAACCGGCGATCTTCCCGCCGGGCCAAATTTATCGGTCAATACAATAATACCGAAAGATTTCATCTTCGCCTACAAAGCGGAATCCCCCCTTCTTCAGCACATGCTGGCTTCTGGTATTATCCCGGATGGCATCCGCAAGGACCGTGGTCATGCCCAGCTCGTCAAAGACAAACCGAAGCGCCAGACGCTCTGCCTGCGTTCCGTAGCCCTTCCCTTTGACCGCATTGTTCTGCAGGTGAATGCCTAAGGTACATCGCCATCAGCTCCGGTAAATTGTAGAAGCGGGCAAAGCGTGTTTTAGCTCGGTATCCCGTTCCTTCAGGATTGACTTTGTCAAGATGATTTTTTATGGTTTTCTAAAATTGATGATTTATCTGCCGAACAATCTTCCAATACTTCGTGCTTACAAATCTCTTGAAACAATATATTCAAAGGCTTTTGGGCAGTTTCTGATTGTTTCACATTTACAATAAAAGTTGTTTTTCCTATTCGTGTTGAATAAGAACAATTATGCTCTTTCATATAGCTTGATCCTCCTTTTTTATTTAGATTGCAGGGCATTTCACTTAGAACGCCTACAAAATCATTACATTTCATTTGAACATATCAAGAAGTCATTAAGTCGTGAGTATGATCGAAGCAGACTATAAATGACTTTCCATTTACAAATTTAGGCATAAGAAAAGCAGGAAGACCTTTTATGGCTTTCCCGCTCGGTGATACTACATTAAAAGTAGCAATTATTTATTTGTTATTAAGTCCTACAAACTGAATTTTGTATATATGAACTACAGACTTATAATCTTACCATTCATTTATGGCATATAAAATAGCAAGTCTTACATTTTTTAATAACTCAGAAGACAGCGTTTCGTATTCTTCAGATAACCCTTTTTTGTGAGCCATATATGCTGGGCTATCATTCCACGAACCCATTGCTCCAAAAACATCTGAAACACTTGCAGCTTCGAACATTTGAAGATTTTGCTGTGGAATTGGTGGTAAACTCAAACCAAACTTTTCATCTGGATACTCGTTACAGCCATCTAAAAGGTTTATAGCAGAAGTAAAAATATTAGCAAAATTTTCACACTCTATTTTTTCAGCCAATTCTTTAATCGATAATAATACATCTCGAAATGAGTTAATGTTATTCTCAAAATATGGTTTTTTTGATGGTGGGTTAGTCCACTCATGCTCTGAATATAGAATATTCCATTTTTTTTGCACAGAGTCAAATTGCCAATCAGCAGTAAAGTATGTTACTTTTCCGTTTTTGTAAAAACACAAAATGGAACTTTCTGTTGTATTTGAAAATCCTAAAAATTGTCTATCCTTCACTGAATATGGACATAGCAACTTTATATCCTGTATCCCATTTTTCTTTATTTGTTCAAACCACAATGAAACATTAGAAGCAGTATATTTTTCTGTCCTAAAAAATTTCTTTTGAGGTAAAAAGACAAATTCAATTTTATTCTCATATTCTAATGGTGAAAATCTAATTGGTTCTGATAATTGCAACGCTTTTTTGCTCGCCGCTACAATAGATGCAATTTGAAACATTTGTCCATTCATCATTTCGCCTCCTCTTAACTATGAATAATATTGTTCTTACAAATTTGTTATCCTCATTTTACCATACTGCTCCTGTGTTTTCTATCCTTATTAGATGAGGGCAATCAGTTTTTATTTGATTGCCTTCATCTATATTAAAGATTTATCTTTCCATACCTCGCTTCTTTCTTCGTGCCTTGATACGCTCCTGTCTTTCTTTTTCCCTTGCTTCTTTTTCGGCTCGTTCCTGTGCTTCCTTAAAAGAAAAAAGCTGCTTCACTTTTTCTGTAAAAAGTTTAGCAACTTCGGGGAAATGATCCAACGCTTGAAGAAATGGTCTGCATTTTTCTTTCAGTTCGTTGTATCTGCTTTTCATATTTTCAAGTGCGTTGGCAGTGTTGTAGTAGCGTTGTTGATAATAACCGACATCTTCCTCCAACTTTCTTATCTCTGCTCTGCTTGTGATACCCTCCTTTGCAAGTATGGTCAGTTCTTTATAATCTTCTTTGGATATTGCCATTTTGCCGGTAAAGGTTTTCTGTCCCATACTATCAATCTCATTATAGGTTTTGAAGATTTGATGAGATGATTTGTATTTCACTTGCTCCTTTTGAATACGCTGCTGCAACTTATCTAAACGCTGTGTATCTTGTTTGATTTGATATTGCAGGGAAGTTAGGTGTTCGGCTGTACTTCCGTATTCTCCACGCTGAAAACCTTTGAACCCTTTCTCTGTCATATGGTTGAACAACTCATCTTGCAGTATGCTGTATGAAGCTCGAAACATCGGCTTTCCATTCTTTCGTAAAAGTGGATTGCCTTTTTCATCAACCAGTGGAATATCTGACTTCCATTTCTTTGAATGGCTGATCTGATTGACTACCTCTTTGACTGTTCCTCTTAGTTCGGGGTCTTTACAACGCTTGCTCCACAAGATTTCTTTTTCTACTACTGGTAAAACCATAGCGTGAAGATGATAGTGATAAACTTCTTTTCCTAAGTCCTCTGTTGCTGCCAAATTGATTTCATCAGCGTGCATAACTGCCGATATTACATTATCAGCACCAAACTTTTCTTCGATAAAATGAAATGCTTCTTCATAAAACTGCTTTGCATATTCATAGCCACCATTACGCTCAAAGTACATTGTGTTCACATCAATCACAATCTCATTGAAAAGGGTAGCGTCTTTTCTCAATCCTCGAAGTGATACTTTTCCGTCCTGTTCCATCTGCTTTAATTGTTCCATATAGGTTGGGAAAGTCGGTTTTTTGAAATGCACATTATAGGGTATTCGCTCCGCAATCACATTCATATTTTCATAGGTTTCATTCTTGCGTTCGTTATGCCTTTCTGCTTTGCTTACATCTGAAGAAGTATACTTTTTTACTCTTGCACAACTCATATCTACCTTACTGTTTTTTGCCATTTTGACTCTCCTTTCTCAGCAGGGCGAAGCCATTACACAACATTCTTTGAATGTGTGTAACCCACTATGACACTTTCAGACTTCGTCTGCAAAGATGTCGTGGGCAAGGGTGTTCCCCCTTGACCTCCTTAGATACCTCAATCATAAAAACAGACTGTCCCATCAGCAGACAGCCTGCATTTATTCTCTCGGTATATCGCCCATCGGCAAAGACCAGTACCACAGAAAACCTTTCTTTCGGGAGATAACTCCTGCGTTTTTCTTTGCCTTTTTGATGGTCGATTTCTTGAACCCTGCGGCTTCAAGTTTTTCTTCACAATCCGAAGAAAGCATTTCTCCGTCTTTCAGCATTTCAATCAGAAATTCTTTCGCCTTGACTTCCTTGTCGTTCGGTCTGCCAATTTTCGGGGCGAGGGACTGGAACGCTTCTTCTGCTGTCATTTCCATTTCGGAAATGAAGTCCACACCTTTCTCTGACACCTCAAACAGAATGGCAGAACCAGTCGGGGCAAGGTTGGATTTTACCTGCACCAAATATCTTTCCGCAGGTGCTTCTTTGTTCGGTGTGCGTGTGATTGCAAGAATACTTCTTGCAGCACCCGCAATGTCAATCGAACCGTTGGTGCGGTAAAGGGGATTGGTATCCCTCATCTTGTTCATATGAGCGATAATCACAATCGCACAGCCGGTATCCTTTGCAACTGCTATCAGATGATTAAACTCGGCTCGTGTTTCGTTGGCATTGTTCATTGAACAGCTTTCTCCGATATAGGAACTCATCGGGTCAAGAATTAAAAGTTTTGCGTGGTACTTTTCGATTGCTTCTGCAATGCGGTTATCCCCAAAGGATAAAGACTTTTCATCTTCCTTGATGAAGATAAGGTTTTCTCCGTTTCCGTCAGCGGAATTGAAGCGAGGGACTACCGTATCATCGGCATCATCTTCCGTTGTCTGATAGATGATAGTCATAGGCTCGTTTTCTTCCGTTTCGGTAAAGGGCAGAGGTTCGCCCTTTGAGAGCAGGGCGGCAATGGAAAGCATTAGCTTGCTTTTTCCATCGCCGGGATCGCCCTGCAACAGCGTAACCTTGCCAACCGGAATATATGGATACCATAGCCATTTCACTTCTTTCGGCTCGATTTCACTCGCCTTGACAACTTCAAGAGGCACGCTGACAGTCATTTCATTTTCAATCATTTTTCTTTGTTCTCCTTTTCGATAAA
>OLND01001402.1_pt1 | contig 25047 bp, 16 predicted proteins | sample 1672031 | NCBI WGS metagenome assembly OLND01 (sample SAMEA3136638, study PRJEB25190) | human gut metagenome | biome: human gut; feature: human-associated habitat; material: faeces | place: Austria | collected 2013 | reverse complement strand
CGGCGCGTCGGCTCCGCGCGCCATATCCGCCGCATCGCGGCGTCGCGGCACGACCGAACGCACGCCCGAGGCCAGCAGCGCCGCCGACGCGAACGCCAGCCCCACGCTCAGGCCGCCAAGCAGCACGCGCGCATCCATGCGTCCACCTCCGCCCGACCGGCGCATCCCCGCGACGGCAGGTCGGCTATCCATGCCGGCACGGCCACCCACGTTCCGCGCGCCTCCGCTTCCCTGCGCTTGAACAGGGGGTCAACCACGCAGCGCCGCCGCTCGCGGTCGTAGGACAGCGTTACCACCTCGGCAATGCGCCGTGAGCCGTCCAACGCTCGCGTTGTTTGCACCACCAGGTCGATGGCGCTTGCGATGTTCGCCTCGATCACGTCCACGGGCAGGTCGGCCCCGTAGCGCACCATGGTGGTGAGACGCGCCACCGACTCTCCCGGCGAGTTCGCGTGCAACGTGGTAAGAGAGCCGTCGTGCCCCGTGTTCATGGCCTGCAGCATGTCGAGGGCCTCGGCACCCCGACACTCGCCCACCACGATGCGGTCGGGCCGCATGCGCAGCGCGTTCGTCACCAGGTCGCGGATCGTCACCTCGCCGCGCTCCTCCGCGTTGCGCGGACGCGCCTCCAGCCGCACCACGTGCGGGTGCTCCAGGAACCGCAGCTCGGCCGAGTCCTCTATCGTGATGATACGTTCCTCGTGCGGGATGGCGCACGACAGCGCGTTAAGCAGCGTGGTCTTGCCCGACCCCGTGCCGCCCGACACCGCCACGCTCTTGCGGGCCCGCACCGCCCACGTCAAGAACGTGCGCATGGCCCCGTCGAACGACCCGAGCGCCTCCATGTCCGCAAGCGTCATCACACGTTGTGCGAACTTCCTGATGGTGAGCACGGGTCCGTCCAGCGCAAGCGGCGGGATGACCGCATGCACCCGGTGGCCCTGTGGCAGGCGCGCGTTCACCATGGGCGACGACTCGTCTATCCGGCGGCCCAGCGGTCCCAGCACGCGGTCCACGAGCGCCCGCAGCTGATCTTCGTCGGCGAAGCGCTGCTCGCTGCGGTACAGCCGCCCGTCACGCTCGAAGTACACGCTTCGCGGACCGTTCACCATGATCTCGGTGACGGTGTCGTCTGCGAGCAGCCCTTCCAGCGGGCCGAAGCCGAACACGGTGTCCAAGAGCTCGCCCTCCAGTCGCGCGCGTTGCGCGGCTGGCACATCGGCCCAGGCCAGACTCTCGAACACGCGACGGCAGGCGCTGCGCACCTCGCTACGCGCACGGCCGGGATTCTCTGCCTGCAGAGCCGCCACTTCGTCGGCGGACACGATCATCTGAACCTGCTCCTTCAGCGCGTCGAGGCCCAAAGCCCCCTCCGCCCCCTCGCGAGGGCACGCACCGTTACCCGCACGCTCCACCCTTTCTAGCAGGGACATGGGGCACCCCTCCTTCCACTGCGGCGCCGGCTGCGGCCGAATCGGCGCTCCCGGCGTCCGTCGCTCGGCTCGGCCAGGGAGAGCGTGCGTCCCTCGCAGCCGGGCAGGATATCCACCAACACGTGCTCCAAGCTCGTGCACAGGTCGTTCTTCACCGCGATGAGGTCGAGCGGCTGACCAGCTCCCATAAGCTCCTCCACCTCGCTCCCGCCGTCGCGCAGCTCCACCGCCGGGACGCCGCGCAGCGCGCACGACACATCGATCGACGTGAGTGGCGCGCCCTTGGCGCAGCGGTTCGCCGCGAACAGGAACGGCCCCGTGGCAATACCGCAGCGGGAGCACAGCTCCAGCGCATGCCGGCAGGCGCGCAGCGACGAGGGCCGCTGGTCCACCAGGAACAGCGCCTTGGAGCAGCGCTCGAGCAGCAGCGCGTGCTCTTCCGCCCACGATGCGCCCGTGTTCGCCACCACCACGTCGAAGCGGCCCTGCAGCTCGTCCAGCAAACGCGGCGCGTCGCGCACCACCGCCTCGGCATCCTCCAACCGCTTCGGCGCGGCGAGCACCGCAGGCACCAGCCCATCGGGCGCAAGCCCCTCCAGCCGCGCGGGCGCCGACAGCGCTTCGTCCACGGCAAGCGCGTCGGGCACGCCCACCAGCTCGTGCGCATCGCCGAAGCGCAGGTCGAAATCCAGCAGCAGCGTGCGGTATCCCAAACCTTGGGCGAACAGCGCCGACAGCGCGGCCACCGTGCTCTTGCCCGCACCGCCGGAGCCGCTCACCACCGGCAGCACGAACGCCGGGCGCCCCGAAACCGCCGGCCGGGAAGCTGTCGCCGGGACCGGAGCGAACCGCACGGCCGAGCGCGGAGCACCGGAGTCCCGGCCTTCCGCAACCGGATCTCGGCCGAAGGCACCTCCCGAGGCGACTGCTCCGCCAAACGCAGGCGTGCCGCTTCCCTGGCCGTGCTCGCGCATCGCCCGCGCCGCATCGTCGCCCACCATAGGGGCCTTGCCCGATGCTAGGCCGGGCTCCCTCGCGACTCCCGCAAGCGCATGCCGGCGCTTCGCCGCGGTATAGCGCTCGACGAACGCCTGGCGCGTGAGCGACGCGTCGATTCCGGCGGCCGTCGCCCGGCTCATGAGCGAACCGGTTCCCTGGAAAGCCAGCAGGCACACGCGCAGGTCCGCCCGATCGCGTTTGAGCGCAGCCGCCAGGTTGATGGGCTCCACGTCGTCGCAGCCCGCAACCCACGCCTCGGCCACGCTACGGTCCGTGCACAGGAACCGCCGCGCCTCCTCGCCCGACGAGAACAGCCGCAGCCATTCCTGTCGCGCCAGGCTCTCGCCTGCCAGCCCGATAAGGTCGGGCCTTCGGATGCTCTCGGCATCCGCGCACAGCGCCACTGTCGGCATCATCGCGACCCCTCCCTCGAAGCATCCGAACCGACCGTCGAGCCAAGGGCCAGCCCGGCAGCCCCTCCGCCCCCCGCGGCGTCACCCGACGCCGGCAGCGCGAAGTACAGCTCCGCCTTCCGCGAAGCCGCGATGACCTCTTGCACCGATTCCGGCTCCACGGCCACCGTCACCCAGGTCACGTCGGCCGTCACCGTACCGTCGGCCCCGCCCGCACTCGTGGCCAGCACCAGCACGTCGCGCGCCACGGCCGTCGTCGACGTGTCGCCCGACGCGTACAGGTCGGCCCGCGACCCCGGCGCCAGCGCGCCGCCCACGGCCTGCACCGTCTTCGCCGGCACGCTCAGCGCGGCGAAACCCGCTGGGACGTCGATCGAGGTCGACACCTCGCCGAACCGCTTGAGCGACAGCACCTCGCCCGCCAGGATGGACGACGTTGCCATGCGCCCCACCACATCGCCCGCGGCGCGAACGGCATCGGCGGGCAGCAGGTCGGCCACCCACAGCTTCGTCTCCACCGCCGCTGCGTCGAGCTTCTCGCCCGCGGCTACGTCGCGCCGCGCCACGCATACCTCCACCTGCTCGCCCCCGTACCGGGCAAGCGCTTCCGCACGGGCTGCATCTGCTTCGCCGCGCACGCTGGTCAGATAGGCGAGCACGCACGCCGCGCACAGCACGCCGCAGGCAATGCCCGCCACCGTCGTCTTCCTTCGTCTCATCGTCGCCTCCGCATCCGGGATTCCGTGCTCCCAGTATGCATCCGCAACCTTGCCCGGGAACCGTCAGGGCACTCCACGCGGAACCGCCCCGATCTTGCACGTTTCCAGCATCCCGACCGTCGGAACCATGCACGGATCCAACGTGGATCCAGCATGGGTCAAGCGGAAATCCAAAACCCCCGATGCCGAGGCGGGCGTACCGGGGACCGCGCGCGGAACACGGACGGTGGAAAACCTCCCCGCCCGCGCGATGCGCCCAAGGCGCCCGGCGCACCAACAGCCGTCACGTATCGCAACAGCGCCTGTCGAATGGAAAATGAAAGAATGCTGCGCCGGCCCGCTGCATTGCGCGAACCAGCATTCTGTGGGAGAATGAATGACCCGCCGTCATCCGACGCGTTGCGGGACAAGGGCGATTGGCGCAGCGGGAGCGCAGGTGCTTTACACGCACAAGGTCAGCGGTTCGAATCCGTTATCGCCCACCAAAAGCAAAAGGGTCGCAAGCCAAAGCCTGCGACCCTTTCTCGTCATTCCCCTGCGGGGAGACCCCTTCTATCTTCAACCGCGCGCCCGTCCGCTTGCCGGAAGGGCGCGTCTGTGCGCTACGCGTTCGCGAGCGGCGTGGGCGCCGTATACGCTCGTGCCGCGTATTCCCGGTCCAGGTCGTAGAGCGCCTTGGCATCGGTGCCGAACAGCTTCATCTTCGTGATCATGTCCTCGGCGTTCGCCTCCTCCTCCAGCTGCTCCTCGATGAACCAGTCCAGGAACTTCATGGTGCGGTAGTCCTTCACGTCGTGGGCCGCACCGTAAATGTCGTTGATCAGGCTCGTCACGTACTTCTCGTGCTCGAGCGCGGCCTCCAGCGGCCCGAGGTACGACGAGAACGTCTTGTCGGGCTGGTCGATGCCCTTCAACTGCACGGACTTGCCGTTGTCCAGCAGGTACTTGCGGAAGATCAGGGCATGGTCGCGCTCCTCGGCCGCCTGGATCATGTACCAGTTGGCGAAACCGGACAGCCCCTCGTCCTCGTAGTAGTCGGCAAACGACATATAAAGGTAGGCGGAATACAGTTCCTTGTTGATCTGGTCGTTCAGCAGCTCGTACACTCGCTCGTCCATGATTCCTCCTCGGAGTCACGCTGCGCGCCAGCCGGCACCGCAGCTACCATCATTGCCGGAATCAATGATACTCCCACTCCGCGGGAAGGGGAAACCGCCGAGGAAGGACTCCCAGAATCAGCACAGGACCACCCGGCGCAGGCCATCGCGCCGCACGACGCGGGCCACGCCCCCGCCGCCCCCCGCCGCCGTCAGTCGCCGCCCTCCAGGGCATCGACCGCCTCGCATTCGCATGCGGTTTCGCCGCCCGAGGAACCCGGCGCTGCCGCATGCGCACGCATCGCAGTACGCCAAACCTCGCCCAGCAGCACGGCCCCCAGATAGGCCACGAGCAGCACCAGCGCAAACCAGCGCGAAGCCTCCAGCCCCAAGAGCTGGAATACAAGCATGCCCAGCGCCAAGCTGGCAGCGCAGCTGGCACAGAACGCTGCGAACATCTTCGAGAACCCCACCTCGGAGCTTTTCGCAGACCAGAAAAGCACCACGAGCCCCAGTACGTTGATCGTCGCAACGCCCAAGTACGAAAGAATCGAGAGCACCATCCCGTCCAAGCCGGGGAACAGCCCCGACAGCAAGGGGCTGGCCAGCATCAAAGTCGCCGCTATGGGGAGCGCCACCCGGTAGAACGCCTCCAGCATGCCGCCCTGGGGCTCGTGCACGCGCGCGGCAACCCGCCATACCACTGCAACCACCAGCACGTACGCCAAGGGCTTCGGCACAATGCCGGAGCCCGGACCGGCGGCCAGCGGCCAGAACGTCAGCCCGATGACGAAGAAGTTGAACATGAGGCCCACCACGGCCGCCCATCCCTGGCGCATGACCTGCCAAATGGATACATGCGGCACCCACCGTTCCTCACGGTCGCGCAACCCTGCCCTAACCTCGTCCGCCCGCACGATGTCGCTGGCCAGAAGCGGCAGGCCGCCGCTCAGCACCAGCACGATGAGCCCCAGGCAGAACAGGAAGGGCGAGCCGGCATGCACCATGGCGAACCACCACAACGACGCCAGCAGGAACGACAGCCCCGTATTAAGCAGCGCGCCTTGGAACGTGAACGAGCGGTAGAAGCGCCCCCATTGCCTCAGCAGGCACGTCAGGCCGAAGCCCAGCAGCCCGCCCGAGCACACGGACACCATCGGTGCCGGCAGCGCGTCCAGCAGCAGCGCGAAGGCGATGCCCGCCCCGGCGCTCGCCAACCCCACACCGATAGACCACCGTCGCTGCTCGTCGTCGTGCGCCGACACGGCCACAGCCAGGCAGAGCGCCGCCGCCCCGCCGAGGAAAGCGCAGACGAACAAGTCAGCAGCGCCGGCCTTCTCGAGCGCGTACAGCAGAATGTTGTCGGCATGCAGGCACAGGGCGATGCTCGCAAGGACGCAAGACAGCGCAAGGCTCACCGGTGACCATGCGCGCGCGAGTGCCTTCATCGTGACGTTTTCCTTCCTTCATTCGAACCACACATTATAAGGCAAAGCGGCAACGCGCCCGGGGGCATTCCGAAATAGGCCCTCCAGAAACCGCGCGTCAAAGGTAACCGTTCGGTAAACTCGGTGAAGATTGGGGATTCTCAGCACGGGCAAGCGGGAGAATCGAGCATGATTGACGGACTATCAACCTTTGCGTTACACCTGCGCTTCCTCCACGAAGCGTGCCCTGAAAGGCTCCTCATGCTGCAACTGCTCAACATATGCAAGTCCTACACCACGGCGGACTTCACGCAAACCGCGCTCGACAACGTGTCGGTGTCGTTCCGCGACAACGAGTTCGTGGCGATACTCGGCCCCTCCGGCTCGGGCAAGACCACGCTGCTCAACATCGTGGGCGGCCTCGACCACTACGACTCGGGCAACCTCGTCATCGACGGCATCTCCACCGAACAGTACAAAGACAAGGATTGGGACGCCTACCGCAACAACCGCATCGGCTTCGTGTTCCAAAGCTACAACCTCATCCCCCACCAGACGGTGCTCTCCAACGTGGAGCTGGCGCTCACGCTGTCGGGCGTGTCGCGCGCCGAGCGGCACGACCGCGCCGTGGCCGCGCTTGAGCAGGTTGGCCTGGGCGACCACGTGAACAAGAAGCCGAGCCAGCTGTCCGGCGGCCAGATGCAGCGTGTGGCCATCGCGCGCGCCCTCATCAACGACCCCGAGATCCTGCTGGCCGACGAGCCCACCGGCGCCCTCGACTCAAAGACGAGCGTCCAGATCATGGACCTGCTCACCGAGATCGCGAACGACCGTCTGGTCATCATGGTCACGCACAACCCCGAGCTCGCGGAGCAGTACGCCACCCGCATCGTGAACCTCTCCGACGGTGTCATTCGCAGCGACACCGACCCGTTCATTCCCACTGCCGAAGACCTGCGCGTAAGCGAGAAGCCCGTGCGCCGCACGAAGATGTCGTTCCTCACGGCGCTCGCGCTGTCGTTCAAGAACCTCATGACGAAGAAGGGCCGCACGCTCATGACAGCGTTCGCGGGCTCCATCGGCATCATAGGCATCGCGGCCATCCTGGCGCTGGCCAACGGCGTGAACAACTACATCAAATCGGTCGAGGAGGAGACGCTTTCCGAGTACCCCCTGCAAATCCAGAGCACCGGCTTCGACATGACGTCCATGATGTTCGGCGCGGCGGGCGAGGGCGGGGAGGCCTCGGGTGGCGCCAAGGACAAGGGCGAAGACTCCGTGCATGTGGTGGAGATGGTGTCGAACATGGTGTCGAGCATCGGGTCGAACGACCTGGCCTCGCTCAAGGAGTACCTCGATTCCGGCGAGAGCGACATCGACCAGTACACGAACGCCATCGAGTACACCTACAACGTGGCGCCGCAGATATACAGCTCGAACACCGAGAAGCTGCGACAGGTGAATCCGGACAAATCGTTCTCGGCGCTGGGACTGGGCTCCTCCACGAGCTCGAACAGCCTCATGTCCATGAGCATGAGCACCGACACGTTCTACGAGATGCCGAGCGACCCGGGCCTCTACCAGAACCAGTACGACGTGAAGGCCGGACGCTGGCCTGAGAGCCCCACCGAGGTGGTGCTCGTGCTCACCGGCAACGGCGGCATGAGCGACCTCATGCTGTACACGCTGGGCCTGCGCGACCCCGCCGAGCTCGACGACATGGTGAAGAAGTTCGCGGCCGAAGAGGAGATCGAAGCCCCCTCCGACCTGGCGGATCCCTCTTACGAGGACATTCTGGACGTCACGTTCAAGCTGGTGAACGCCGCCGACTACTACCAGCGCGACGACGAGTTCAACGTGTGGAAAGACAAGACCGACGACACCGACTACATGCGCGACCTCGTGGCGAACGGCGAGGACGTGCACGTGGTGGGCGTGGTGCAGCCGCGCGACGACGCGACGGCCACCATGCTGAGCTCGGGGCTGAACTACCCCGCCTCGCTGACTTCCTACGTGATCGACCAGGCCGCCGACAGCGCCATCGTGAAGGACCAGATCGCGCATCCCGATACGAACGTGTTCACCGGCAAATCCTTCGACGACGAGAAGGCCGAGGAGAGCGACTTCAATATGGACTCGCTGTTCACCATCGACGGCGATGCCATACAGGCCGCGTTCACCGTCGACCAGAGCAAGCTGTCCGGGGACATGTCCAACGCCTTGAACCTGCAAGGCAGCCTGCAGAACATGCCCGCCGCTCCCGAGCCGAACATGGACGAGATCGCCGGATCGCTCAACATCGACCTGCCGGTCGACCAGGTGTCGGCGCTCATGTCCAAGCTTATGGAGGGCTATGCAGGTTACTTGAAGGGCTTCTACGAGAGCAATTCCCCAACGCTGCCCGACGGTAGCGCCAATCCGTCGTACGACCCCAACGCCAAACCGGAAAGCGCCCAGGAATGGATGAACCGACCGGAGATCCAAGCTCAAATCGCTGGAGCCATCCAGGGCATGGTCGACCAGGACGCCCTCAAGGCCCAGCTTGCCACCGCCCTGCAAGGGTACGTCCAAACCACCATGACCACCTACATGGGGGCAATGGCGAACGAGCTGCAATCGCAGGTGACCGCCGCGCTCCAGCAATCGATGAACCAGATGGCGAACAATATGGCCTCGGCCATGTCCATCGACCCCGACAAGTTCAAAGACGCCTTCAAGATGAACATGAGCGAGGAAGAGCTCGGCGAGCTGATGATGTCGCTCATGAACACCGAGGACACCTCGTACGACAACAACCTCAAGAAGCTGGGCTACGCCGACCCCGCCAAGCCGGGCGGCATCGACATCTACCCCATCGACTTCGAGAGCAAGGAAAAGGTCATCGAGATCCTCGACGGCTACAACGATCGCATGACCGCCGAAGGGCAGGACGACAAGGTCATCACGTACACCGACTTCGTGGGCACGCTCATGTCCTCGGTCACCGACATCGTGAACATGATCAGCTACGTGCTGGTGGCGTTCGTGGCCATCTCGCTCGTGGTGTCGTCCATCATGATCGGCGTCATCACCTACATCAGCGTGCTCGAGCGCAAGAAGGAGATCGGCATCCTGCGCTCCATCGGCGCCAGCAAAGGCGACATCAGCCGCGTGTTCAACGCCGAGACCATCATCGTGGGCTTCACGGCCGGCGTCATCGGCATCGGCCTGACCGCGCTGGCCTGCATACCCGCTAACGCCATCGTCTACTCGCTGTTCGACGTGGCGAACGTGGCCTCCCTGCCGTGGCAGGCGGCCGTCATCCTGGTCGCCATCAGCGTGTTCCTCACGTTCCTGGCCGGCCTCATCCCTTCGAGCGCCGCCAGCCGCAAAGACCCCGTGGAAGCGCTGCGAAGCGAATAGCTCGCAGACGGACGTCCGGTCGGTCAAGCATGAGACCTACCGGCGACGCCGCTTCTCACTTGAGAGGATTGCCCATCGGCGGCAAGCCGTATCGCGATCCCTCGAACAGTTTGGTCCGCAGTCTCAATCGAACCTGAGAGAACGAAGGATCTCTGAATCGAAGACGTCGCCCCAGGTGAAGCGCCAGCGTCTCGGCCACCGCATGTGTGGCGGCAACGCTGTTGAACTGCTTCCTGGTTACCGCAACCACCGTGAACCCCATCGTCTCCAAGACGGTCCGGCGCGCCTCGTCGCTCGCCCTGCGGTCCGCGTCCAAATGAAGCGAGCCGTCGTACTCCACGTCAAGGCGGCGCTCGGGCCAGCAGAGATCGCCCACGAAGTAGCTTTGGCGCACATGCGACTTCAACGTCGAGGGAATGTCGATACGGTGATTCAGCTCCGGCTTCTCGAACCCATACCCTCCCAACCGATACGGCAGGCACAGGCACATGCACAGTGCGGTCTCTCGCGGAGAAGCGGAGCCGCCGACCACCTGCTTCAGAGCGGCGAGCGCGTTCTTGCGACCGTTCACCCCGTGCATCTTTTCGGCAAACGCCGACAGCTTCGCAACGGACGTCAAAGGCTGGCACTCGCGAACATCACCGTCACTCACATCGTATGTGCCGCACAGCTCGAAACCCAGCATAATCAGCTCGACCATCGACAGGCTATTCGCCATCTGCAAAAAGCACAGCTCGGGCGAGCAGACGCAGAAGCCGTTCTGCGTGTCGAGCACCGATCCTTTCGGCAGCGGGCCGCTCCACACGTGGCATACGAACTCGCTGGACGGACGTCGTAGCTCTTGACCTGCCACGATGGCGTGCAGCGGACGGGCGAGCCACCAAGGTCCGAGCACTTTTTCCGACGAAAGGCTCGGTACAGACGAAAGCAGCGACCGCGCACGAGAGACCCTGACGAAGCTGCGCGACCCCCTGCGCACGGACAACCAGTATTCAAGCGCCGATATGTGGCTCAAAACGAGAGGCATGGTGCCATAGTACGGCGTTTTTTCGCAATCCTCTTCATTTTTGGCAAAAAATTTCGATAATGTACGGTCTTTTACGGACGACGGCAGCGTCTCGATGCAAAAGACCAGGTCGCGTTTTTCACGTACGATGCACATTCGTACATTATCGAAATTTTATGGCAAACCAGAGCACCTAGCGCCTAGATTGGGATGTCCCGCCCTCCTGATCGGAGCGAACCGCCCCTACAGCAGTCCCAGCTCTCGCGCGCGCAGGACGGCATCGGGCGCGGCGTGGACGTCCAGCTTGCGGTAGGCCGCCTGCACGTGGCTTTTCACCGTGGGCAGCGTGAGGCCGGTTTCGGCGGCGATCTCGGCGTTGCGCAGGCCGCGCGCGAGCAGCTCGAGCACGCGCTTCTGCTGCGGCGACAGTTTCACCGGCTTGGTGCGCACGCCGAGGTTGGCGCATACGCCGCGGAAGCGCCGCGCGCGATCGTGCGCGGCCAGGTAGGTCTCCTGCACGAACGCGCGCTCGAGCGGCCCGTCGTAGCCCGAGCGCGCCAGACGCTCGACCAGGCTCTTCAGCACCGGCTCAACCGCTGCGCCCTCGTCGGCCACCACGCGGAAGAATCCGTAGGGCGCGAGCGCTTCCATCCCCTCGAGCAGCACGTCCACAGCCTCGACCCGTCGCCGCGCAGCCCATAACAGCACCGCCAGGAGCGCGCACGCCTCGCCCACGTCGAGCGGGCGGTTGAACGACCGCCCGAATGCGCGCAAGCGTTCCAGCAAGCGTTCGGCCTCGTCCGCCTCCCCGAGCACGATGAGCGCTCGCGCGGTGGTGAAGTGCTGGAACGAGCGCACGAACTCGATGCGCTCGACGTCGGTGACGAAGTACTCGTCCAGCCACGCACGCGCCGCGCGCTTGTCCGCATTGAACAGCGCGAGCTTCGCTCGGTACGCTTTCAGGTTGGGCAGGAAATGCGGCGCTTCCGTCTCCGTGAGCGCCACGAGGTCGTCGAGCGCGGCCGCAGCCTCCGATTCGCGCTCCATCTGCCACAACGTCGCATGCTTCATCACCATGATGCACACGCGCCCGTCCTCGCGGTTCTCCGGCACGAGCGCCTTCTCGGTTTCGCGCAGGCCGGCGAGCGCCTCGTCCAGTCGATTGCGCTCGTAGGCGAAACATGCGGGCAGCAGCGGACGCACGTAGCCCCATTCCGCCCCCAGCAGCGGTGCGAACGTGCGGCCGATCAGCTCCATGCCGCCGTCCTCCAGCACGATTGCCGAGTAATCCACGTTGCTGCGATGCGGATAGGGCAGGTTGTGCGTGAACGACGCGATCTCAGTGGCCAGCCCCGCCGGGGTGAAGCGCCTCACGAACCGGCCGAACAGCGAGAACTTCCGCGCCTTCTCGATGATGGTGGTGCGGTGGTCCACGCTGTAGGCCAGAAGCGCGAACTCCATGAACCGCGAGTCCGACGCCGCGATGCGCGGCAGGGCTCGGTACAGCTCGTCCAGGTGGTGCTCGAACGCCGTGCGCTGGCTGGTGAGATAGAAGTACCACGCGGCCAACACGCGCAAGGGCGGGCATACGCGGTACGCGTCGGCGGGAAGCGACTCGATATCGAGCGTGCGCAGGAAGTCCGCATAGTCGGCAACCGAGCCGCGCGCGTTCTCGAACAGGAACAGCAGCAGGTAGGTGTCCATGCCGGAGAAGTCGCCGCTCTCGAACCAGAACCGCAGGGCACGCGTGTAATCGTGCCGGTCGCGGAAGTGCTCGGCCGCGCGCTTGCAGAGCGCCACGCGATCCACGCCCGCCTCCGTGGCCTTCTCGCGCAGAAAATCGCGGAACAGGTGGTGGTAACGGTACGTGTCGCCGCGCAACCGCGAGAGGAAGGTGTTCGTGCGGGCGAGGCGCTCCATGACCTCCTGGGCGTCGTCGCGCCCGGACAGCAGCGCCGCCAACGTCGGGTCGAATTCCTCCGCCACGCTGGTGGCCAGGCAGAACGAGCGCAGCTGGTCGTCCCAAGCACCCCACACCTGCTCTTCGAAATAGCTGGCGAACAGGTAGTGGCCGTTGCGTGCGATCCGACTCCGCGAGCGCCGCCACGCCGATGGCCCATCCCTCGGTGGCCGCGTGCACAAGACGCGTCTCGTCGGGCGTGGGAAAGCGACCGAGCGCGTTGAAGTAGCCGCGTATCTCGTCGGGCGTGAATCGCAGATCATCCGCCCCGAGCACCGCCGGGCCCTCCGCGCCGCCGAGCGCGCGCCATTCCTCGGGCAGCTCGGCGCGCGACAGCAGCAGCACGGCGAACGCGCCGGGCAGGCGGAGCACGGCGGGCAGCGATTTGACGATCTCGCGGTTGTGAATGAGATGCATGTCGTCGACGATCAGCGCGTAGCGACGCTCGAGCGGACGCATTTCCATCACCAGCTGCACCGCGTGCTCCACAGGCGATGCAGAAAACGTCGGGCTTTCCAGCACGGCGCGCATGGCTGTGTTATCCGGCTGGATGGAATAGAGGCCCCAAGCCAGCTGCTTGTAGAATACCGAGGGCACATCGTCGTAGCGGTCGAGGCCGATCCACACGCACGCGCGTTTCGCCTGCTTCAACCACAGCAGCGCCGACACCGTCTTGCCGCTGCCCGCCGGCGCGCCCAGGTACACGAAGCGCCGCGCACGGACGGCTCGGCCGATGGCATCCACCACACGCAGGCGCGGCGCGCACACGTAGGGGAGGTCCGCCGGTGCGAACTTCTCGCTCAGAATCAGCTCTGGGTCGTCGCGCTCCATAGCATCCCCCTCGTTCCCTTTTGAGAAAAAAGTATATCGCCAAAACCTCATCCCGGATGATACTTTTCGTCGGAGGGTTCCGATATCGTGTCACACAGGGAACGTTTCACAACTTCACGATTAAGCAAGAGAAGGTGTCTCATGAACCTATCGAACGACACGTTCGACTTCGCCATCCGCAAGCGCGTCAAGACGATACGCAGGGTAGCAACGCGCTCACTCGCCCTTGTGCTCGTCTGCATCCTCGCAGTCGCAAACATCGCCGCAGGTCCGCTCTGGGGCGACAGCGCCTCTGCCGACGTCTCCGGTTTCTCGAAGGAATCCAGCGAGCTGACGAGTCCCGTTGTAGCCGCGACGGGCCTCGTCTACAATGGCACGCGTCAGCAAGGCTACCCCAACGACGTTTATCCGACAGCCAGGTATACCGGCAATGGCGGCAACCTAGAGGAATACCACAGTCCCTTTTACGTCAAGTACACCGGCATAAACGGCACCGAGTACGATCCCCTCAAGACCCTTAGCGCAGGATATCAAGAAATCAACGACAACGCCCCCACCAACGCCGGCAGCTACCAAGTGGTCTTCACGGTTCCCGACGACGCACCGTTCATCCTCCTTCCCAACAGCCTCGAGTTCTCAATTGCGAAGGCACCCGCGCTCACCCTCTCGCCGCTCTCCGCACCGATGATCGACGCGGCAGGCTACCAGCGGGAGTTCGACCTCGCAAGCATGCTCAACCTGCGGAGCGATCTGGGCGGCGGGCCCGCATACTCGGTGACCACCCATACGGCGAACGGCCTGACGGCCGCCTCTATCGACCCCAAGACCGGCACACTGACGCTCACCTCGAAAGACGGGGCGGGTCTGTCAACATCGGACACCGTAACCGTGGCGCTCACCAAGATGGGCAACTTCGAGGACAGCACCGTCCAGGTGAACGTGGGCTACACGGCGAAGCCGGACGCCATGATCGGCGGCATTCAGGTCGCGACGGGGCTCGTCTATGATGGCGAGCCGCAGCAGGGCTACATTGGCACACCGCAAGCGACCTACCAGGTTCCCGCGAACACGTCACCCAACACCTACGACGGCCCCTTCACCGTCACCTATACGGGCACCGATGCCGACGGCAGCACCTACGGCCCCACCGCCCAGGCTCCCACCGCTGCAGGAATCTACCGGGCGACGTTCGCGCTACCCCAAAACGCGCCCTGCACGGGCCAACCAGCCGTGCTCGATTTCGCCATCGACAAGGCGTCGCTCGTGTTCCACGCCGAGAACGCGTCCATGACTGCCGGCGACGCAGTGCCGAAGCTCGGCTACAACGTCTCCGGCCTCCAGGGCTCCGACCGCGTGACGCGGGAGCCTCTCCTCACGGTCGTGGGCGACACGGCGTCGGCCGGGAGCTGCACCATCGCCATCTCGGGTGCCGCGGTCGACAACCAGGCGTGCTACAACGTGTCCTACGCAAGCGGCACGCTCACCGTAAGCGCCGCGCCCCAGCCGGAACCGAAGCTGGAATCCCAACCTCAGCCCCAGCCGGAGCCTGCACCTGAGCCGAAGCCGGAACCCGCGCCCGAGACCAAAACCCTCGCCTCCACCGGCGACACCACCCTGCCCAGACTGCTCGCACTCTCAACCGGCCTCGCAGCCCTCATCGCCGGAGCATCTTTCGCCTTGTCCAAACGGCCGTCGCGTCAGCGGCTTCACAGCGACCCCAAGCAAAAGTGAGCAAGCTCTCATGACCAGCAACCATCGCATCGATCGACGCACGTTCATCGCCGGAACGTTCGCAACCGGGCGCTCGTGGCCGCCGGGGCCGCCGTGTGCGGCTGCTCGGCCGACGGCGCGAGCGGAGGGAGCGGCTCCTCCGCCGCAGGTTCCGCACTCGGCAACCTCACGGCCGATCCCAAGCCGGCCACCGAAGCCACACGCGACGCCAACGACGCCGTGTACGCGCTGCTCGACTTCTCCGACGAGCGGGAGCGCGAATTCGCCAGCCGGGGGCTCATCGCCGCGCCCGACGCGCTCGAGATCGCGGACGACGCCGGCAAGGTGGTGTGGAGCCAGAAAGCCTACGCGTTTCTGGACGGAGCCGACGGCCAACCGGCCGACGCGCCCAACACCGCCAACCCCAGCCTCTGGCGCAACGCGCAGCTGAACCACCTGTTCGGCCTGTTCGAGGTCGCCGACGGCATCTACCAGGTGCGCGGCTACGACATGACCAACATCACGTTCGTGCGCGGCGAGACGGGCTGGATCGTGTTCGACCCGCTCATGAGCTGCGAATGCTCGCGCGCAGCCTTCGCCTTGGTGACCGAGCACTTGGGCGAACGACCCGTCACCGGTATCGTGATGAGCCATCCGCACGTCGACCATTACGGCGGCATCAAGGGCATCGTCAGCGAGGAGGACGTGGCCGCGCGCAGCATCCCCCTCATCGTCCCCAGCGGCTTCGCGGAGCACGCCGTGGCCGAGAACGTGTACGCCGGCAATGCGATGGGTCGCCGCGCGGGGTATCAGTACGGCACGTTTTTGGAGCCGGGACCGCAAGGCAAGCTCTCCATCGGCATCGGCATGGGGCAGTCCACCGGCACTGTGTCCTACATCGCACCGAACGACCTGATCACAGCCACGGGCGAGACGCGCGAGGTGGATGGCGTGCTCATGGAGTTCCAGATGACGCCCGGCACCGAGGCACCAGCCGAGATGAACACGTGGTTCCCCCAGTTCAAAGCTCTGTGGGTGGCCGAGAACTGCACGGCCACACTGCACAACCTGTACACGTTAAGGGGGGCCGAGGTGCGCGACGGAAACGCGTGGGCGAACTACCTCATGGAAACGCTCGCGCGCTACGGCGACCTAGCCGAGGTGACGTTCCAGGCGCACAACTGGCCGCACTGGGGTGCCGAGTTCATCCGCGAGTACCTGATGAACACCGCCGCGATGTACAAGTTCATCGCCGACCAGACGCTCATGTACTTGAACCAAGGGCTCACGTCAAACGAGATCGCGCACCTGATCCAACTGCCGTCCGCGCTCGAGCGAAGCTGGTACACGCGCCAGTACTACGGCACCGTCGCGCACAACGCTAAAGCCGTCTACCAGAAGTACATGGGCTGGTACGACGCGAACCCCGTGCACCTGAACGCGTTGCCGCCGCAGGAATTCGCCCAGAAGCTCTCGGCATACCTCGGCGACGCGAGCGCCGTGCTGACGAAGGCCCAGGCCGACTTCGACGACGGCCAATACCAATGGGTGGCCGAAGTGACGAACCTGCTCGTGTTCGCCGACCCGTCCAACCAGCCCGCCCGCCTGCTGTGCGCCGACGCGCTCAAGCAGCTGGGCTACGCCGCCGAGTCGGGCCCGTGGCGCAACGCCTACCTCACCGGCGCAAAGGAGCTGCGCGGTGGCGTGGACGCCGATCCGCGGTTCCGCGCCACCGGTAGTGCCGACATCCTACGCGCCATGACGCCCGACATGATGCTGGACTACCTGGGCGTGCTGTTGGACGCGAACGCGGCCGCCGATCTCGACCTCGTGGTGAACCTCGCGTTCACCGACGACGACCCCTACGCGCTCACCGTGCGCGCGGGCGTCGTGCTCTACGAGCGCGGCGTGCAGTATGCGGACGCCGATGCCACGCTCACCCTGCCGCGCCTGGGCATGTTCGCCATCCTGAAGAACGATCAGGAGGCACAAGCCGCAAACATTCGCATCGAGGGCGATCAAGACATCTTGGAAAAGCTCGCCGAGCACCTGGTGGACTTCGACTTCTTTTTCCCCATCGTGGAGCCGTAAGAGCCATTCGATCTGGGCGTGGCGCAGCGCCGGGCTCCATAGCCCCGTGCTGCGCCACGATCCTGCGCCCGGCGACATCGTCGCAGACGCCGCCTTCTCATACACAAACGCACCGCCCCTCGAAAGGGGCGGCGCGTTTCAGATGAGCGTCTTGCTCGATCGCAGCTACAGCATGGGCACCGTGATCGTCACCGGCAGGGCCGCCATGACCACCAGGAAGCGCAGCAGGAAGCCGCCTACCAGCACGCCGGCATCGGAGCCGAAGCTGATCCAGTGGGCCTTGCGGCTCTCCTCGAACTCCTTCGGGCTGAAGAACAAAAGCCATGTCTCCAGTGCCGTGGGCAGCACGAGGCCGATAAGCACCAGGCCGATCCAAAACAGCGGCGCGTACTGGCCCACCAGCAGGCTCATGACCGAGTTCCAACCCGCAACGGAGTTGAAGCTGGTAATGAACATGAGCGAGGCCACCAGCACCAGCTCGATGATGGGCAGGCAGAAGTGGAACTTCTTCAGCACGCCCACGCGGTTGAACTCGTCCGCATGGCGGATAACGGCCACCAGCAGCACGCTGGCAGCGCCGGCCGAGACGGCCGACACCAAAAACAGGATGGGCAGCAGCGCGTTGTTCCACAGCGGGAACGTCTTGCACACGCCCAAGAGCGCGCCGGTGTACACGGCCACGCACACCGCGAACACCACGCCCACGATGTCCAGCCACACCGGCACCGACTTCTTGAGGAAGTCCAGCACCACCACGACCAGGGCCACCACGGTGAAGCCGCCCAGGAACACGACGCCCCACGTCATCACGGAGCCGAAGTTCGTCAGCAGCAGCGCGAAGCGCAGCGGGTTGTGCAGGCCTCCCTCGGCATCGAACATGAGCAGCACCAGGCCGATGATGACCGCGATGGGGGCGATGAGATGCCCCACCTTGCGCATCGACACGGCCTCGGGATGGCGCCAACCCAGGAAGGCGGAGGTGATGAACGCGCCGCCGCCCAGACCGGCGAGGAACAGGTACCATGCGATGATGGCGCCCCAGATAGGTTCAAAAGACATCGCTCATCACCTCACGTAGAATACTTTGGATTTGGTCAGGTCGCCCGCTATGGGCTGGGCGTTCGTCGCGGCGATCTCCTTCGAGATATCGCTTTCGGGATCGTCCAGGTCGCCGAAGATGCGGGCGTTCGTCAGGCACGCCTCCACGCACGAGCACATCTTCGTGCCGCTCGTCTCGGCCGACACCGTGCAGAAGCGGCACTTGTCAACCGTGCCCGTCTTCTCGTTGTGCACGCGAACCTGGTAGGGGCAGGCGGCCATGCAGTACTTGCAGCCGATGCAGCGCCCCTCGTCCACTCCCACGATGCCGTCGGCACCGATGAAGGCCGCGCCCGTGGGGCACACGGCCACGCAGGGAGCGTCCTCGCAGTGCATGCACTGCAGCGGCACCGTCTCGATGGCCACGTTGGGATACGTGCCCGTCTCGTGCTCCTCGTAGCGGATGAAGTCCTGCGTGGACAGCAGGTCGTTCTGGCGCTGGCAGGCCACGCGGCACGCGTAGCAGCCAATGCATTTCTTGGTGTTGATGAGCATTCCGTAACGGGCCATTACGCACCTACCTTCTTAACGGTCACGACCGCCTCCTGCGTGCACGCGCCCCCGTAAGCCGGCTCCAAATGGAACGGCACGAAGTCCATCTGGCGCAGGCCCACCTCGTAGGCGGTGTGCTGGTCGGGCGACGAGCAGCCGTAGTGGCTGGGCATGTACAGCGCCGTGGGGTTCATGCGCTGCGTCACCTTCGCGCGGACGCGGCCCGTGTGCTGGGGGTTCGACACCTCCACCTCGTCGCCGTCCTCGATGCCCAGGCGCTTGGCCACGTCGGCGTTTATCCAGACGCGGGTCAGGTCGTAATCCTTCGTGATCTGCATGAGGTCTTCGATGTTCGCGGTCTGCGTGTGGCTGTGGATGGCCTGCTTGCCGCCGATGAGCCGCAGCTCGTCGCCCATGGGCATGACGGCCGGCTCCACCCACACGGGTGCGGCCGACAACCCCGCCTTCTCACACGCTTCGCTGGTGAACTGCACCTTCTCGGTAGGCGTCTTGAACTTCGGCGCCGTGCCGTAGGCGAATTCCTTCTCGGGGAAGTGCGCCGTGCCCGTCTGCTTGAGCGCATCGAGCGAAAGGCCCACCGTCTGGAGCTGCGCGTCGGCCAGCTCGTCCACGCCGAAGCGGAAGTACTCGCCCACGCCGCACGCCTCGGCCAGCTCGGAGAATATCCGGTCGACCGGCTTCGTGTTCGGATGCACCACGTCAATCACCTGGTCGCGCAGCGCCACGGCCGGCACCTTGCCGCCGATGAACTCGGGCAGCTCCAGGCGCTCCAGGTAGCTCGTGTCGGGCAGCACGTAGTCGGCGAGCATCGCCGTCTCGGACATCTGCACGTCCACGACCACCATGAGGTCCAGCTTGCCCAAGAGCTCGGCGAGCTTCGCCGTGTTCGAGTAGCCGGCGGCCATGTTCGAGTTGTAGAAGAACATGCCCTTCACGGTACCGTCCTCGGCGGCCTGGGCGGCGGCGAGGTTCGTGCCCATGCTCGACAGCGCGAGCGGGTACTCGGCCGCGCCCACCTGCTTGCCCTCGGGCTTCTTCGGGTCGGCGAAGCGCTCGTCGGCCAGCTTGCCGGCCGACACGCTGGGCGTGAACAGGGCGCCGCCCTTCTCGTTCCAGCAACCCAAGAGCGTGTTGAACAGGCAGATGGCGCGCGCCGTCTCGCCCGAGTTCTCGTACGAGCAGCCGAACGCACCGCGCCAGCTGGGCTCGATGGAGGCCGCGGGGGCCGCCTCGGCGAACTCCATGGCCAGGCGCGCGATGGTGTCGGCCGGGATGCCCGTGACGCCCTCGGCCCACTCGGGCGGGTACTCCGCGAGCTCCTTGGCCCACTCGTCGAAGCCGACGGTGTTCGCGGCCACGAACTCCTTGTCGTAGCAGCCGCGCGTCACCAGCACGTTGCTCATGGCCAGCACGAGCGCGAGGTCGGTGCCCGGGTTGATGGGCACCCATTCGTCGGCGAACACGCGGCTGTTGTTGCAGCGCGGGTCCACCAGCACTATGTGCGCGCCCTTCTCGTGCGCCTTCTGCAGCGCGACCACGGAGCTGGGGCGGATGGCGTCGGCGTAGCTGCGGCCGATGAACATGGTCATCTTGGAGTTCGCCACGTCGGACGAGTAGCTGCCCGTGCCGATGGCCTGAGTCATGCCGCTTTCCTTGGACAGGTTGCAGGCGGCGCCGTGCGTGTACACGTTCGCCGACCCCAGCGCGTTCATGAAGCGCTTCGTGTAGTACTTGCCGCTGGGGCGCGGGTCCTGCACCATGGCCAGTGCCTGCGGGCCGTCGGCGTCGATAATGGCGCGCACCTTCTCGGCAATCTCGCTGTACGCCTGGTCCCACGAGATGGCCTCGAACTTGCCCTGCTCGTTCTTCTTCAGCGGGTCGGTGAGGCGATCCTCCGAATAGGCGATCTGCGAGTAGCCGTAGCCGCGGGCGCAGAGCTTGCCCTTGGAGTAGGGGTGGTCGGCATCGCCGATGAGCTTCGTCAAGCGGCCGTTAACCACGTAGGCCGTGTAGCCGCATTTGCTCGAGCAGGCGTTGCACAGCGTGTGGACGGTCTTGGTCTCGCCGCCTCCCGATGCGTCATCAGCATGCGCCTGCTCCCAAGCGTCGAAGCCCATATAGCCGGCTGCCGCCGTGAGCGCAACCGCCCCAGCGCTGCCAGCCAGGAAGCTTCGCCTGGTTATAGCGTTTTCTGACATAGCTGTTTCCTCTCTGTATGCATGCACGTGAGTTCTCTTATCGTCGGCGCTCATGCGACCACCGCATCGGCGGTCGTCTGCTGCGCGCGAATGGCCAGGATCACGTCGACGAGCCCGATGTAGAAGCGGGCGTCGTCCTCCAGGGCCAAGAGCCGCATGCGGTACGCGGTGAGCCAGGCGAAGCGCTCCGCGAGGAACTGCCGGGCCTCCTCCCGCATGCCGGACCGCAACATCACGGCCACGAGATCGAGCTCGAGCGCCAGGTGGTCGGGGCACGCCGAGAACGCCGGCGGCACCTCCATGCCCAGCCGCTCGACCAGCTCGCGCAGGTAGTGCGCCGAATCTCCCAGGTACAGCCCCTGTTGCTGCGAGAACGGAGCGGGCGCGGCCCCTGCAGACCACGTGCGGTAGAGCGACTCCACCGGCACGGCGGACTCGGGGAGCCCTCCCGTGAAGTGGCGGGCGGCGAAGGCCTGCTTCTCGTCGTACGTCGGCGGCGCGAACAGCGCGTTCACCTCGCCCGACGACAGGAACTCCTGCAGCGGGCAGCGCTTGCGCGCCCGTGCGAGGGGGGCTGCCTGCACGCCCAGCTCGTCTGCCTGCATGACGCGGCGGGCACCGTCGAGGAAGTCCGACCACAGCGAGCTACCCACCAGCTGGCTCCAAGAGCCCTCGTCCACGGGGCCGAAGCACTGGGCAAGCACCGAGAACACGGCCTCGTCTTCCATCATCGCTCATCCTCCTTTCCGTTTTCGCTGCTTTCCGAGCCAATGGCACGGAAAGCGGGGGCTGCACCGGGCGTCATCACGCCTGCACGAGGGTCGTCGTCCTCACGACGCCCTGGTCGATGACCTTCTGCGCGATATCCTCCCAGTCGATGAACTTGATGGCGCCGTTCGGGCACTGCTCGGCGCAGCGGCCGCACGAGATGCACTTCGTGGACACGCCCGTCTCGGAATCCACCACCGGCATGTTCCACGGGCACGCCTGGCTGCACATGCCGCAGCCGATGCAGCGGTCGGCGTCCACCTTGCGCGCACCGGACTTCTCGTCGGCGTAGATGGCATGCACGGGGCAGTAGTTCATGCACGCGGGATCCTCGCACTGCTTGCAGTGCTCCACGGTGAACTCGCAGTTGCCGTAGGCACCGTCGGTGCTGCCCACGTTCGTGCCGAAGTTGTAGTTGGGCCACACGCGAACGCGCGCGATGTGCTGGCAGACGCGGCCGTCGTTCTTCAGCGTGCACGCCATCTCGCAGCGCTGGCAGCCCGAGCAGCGGGCGCGGTCGGTCACGATCATCTTCGTGGGCGTCGTGCGGATCTCGATGCGCCCGGAGGCGATGGACTTCGACGTCACGCCCCACGAGGCCAGCACGCCGCCGACCACGAGGCCGGCAACGCCGCAGCCCGCCATGGCCAGCACGCTGCGTCGCGTGAAGGTTTTGCTTTTATGATCCCCCTCGCCTGCCACGTTCTCGGGCGCGGGCGCGGTTCCGTTCGTCGCAGGCGCGCCGCTCGGGACGCCCTGGTCCTCGGAGGTGTTCTGGTGCAGATTGGAATCTGACATAGCCTGGTGCTCCCTCCCTCACTTAAGTTCCGTGAGTGTCGTTTCCGTATGCCTCCCCCGCCGGCGCGCTCGTGCTCGCTCGTCTCCCCGCCGTCGCCTTCGCGCGGCGGGCGTGCGCCCTCGGGGTGGCTGCGCTCGGCTCGCTTCCGATTCGCGGTACCACACAACACTTGGAAGTATGCCGTGCGCTGGATGGACGCCCTCCCCTCTTTGAGGGAATTCTGCTTCCTGAACGGCGATTTTGCGGAATTACCCCCAAAGAGGGTATACCCTGGGCGCGCGGGTCGGCATACTGGCGGCACGACGATTGTTGTCAGCGCTCGCATCGCGGCCGACGGTTCCCACACAACACGAACCTCAGTAGTCTATCCAAGATTTGGAGATGCAACATGGCTGACGAAACATCGTATGGATGGGCCGGTAAGATCCTCCGCGTCAATCTGAGCACCGGCTCGGTCACGACGCAACCGACCGACCCCTACAAAGAATATATCGGAGGCATGGGCCTGGCGAACAAGATCATGTTCGACGAGGTTCCCGCCGGCACCGATCCCTTCTCCCCCGAGAACAAGATCGTCTTCGCCGTAGGCCCCCTCACGGCCTCCGGCGTGCCCCTGGCCGGCCGCACCACCATCTGCTCGCTGTCCACGTTCTCGAAGGACCACCTCATCGTCGATGCCCACTGCGGCGGCATGCTGGGCGCGAAGATCAAGCTGGCCGGCTACGACGCCATCGTGGTGGAGGGCGCCTCCAGCAAGCCCGTGTACCTGAACATCAAGAACGACCAGGTGACCATCAAGGACGCCTCCGGCGTGTGGGGCCTGGGCACCCGCGCCACCACCGAGGCGCTCTGCCGCAAGGAGAGCGTGCAGGCCTGCGTGGCCGCCATCGGCCCCTCGGGCGAGAACCTCACGCCGTACTCCTGCATCATCAACTCGCGCAACCACTCCGCCGGCGCCGGCACGGGCGCGGTCATGGGCTCGAAGATGCTCAAGGCCCTCGTGGTGGAAGGCGACGGCTCCGTGAACGTGAAGGACCCGCAGACGGTGGCGGACCTGTCCGACTACATGCTGCGCGAGATCATCGGCTCGAACAACAACCACGTGGTGCCTTCCACCCAGCAGGAGTGGGCCGAGTACTACGACAAGGGCTCCCGCTGGACGGCGCGCAAGGGCCTGTTCTGGGAGGCCGCCGAGGGCGAGCCCATCGAGACGGGCGAGCCGAAGCCCGGCGAGATCAACACCGTGGGCTACCGCTGCATGAAGTCCACGAAGGACCTGGGCGAGGCCGCCTCGAAGTACACCATCAAGATGAACGGCTGCCACAGCTGCCCCATCCACTGCTACTCCGACCTGCGCGTGGAGGGCACGAAGGAGACCACGGGCTACGAGACCGCGGGCAACACCTGCGCGGCGAACTTCCCCGTGAGCGTGTACATGGAGCCCTTCCTGAAGATGGGCCTGAAGGACGACGGCGACCTTTCCATCCTGTGGGACACCACCACGTCCAACACGATGGACAACCTGGGCCTGTGGTGCAACTACGCCCAGCTCTACCGCGACATCGCCTACTGCCACGCCAACGGCGTGTTCAAGCGCGTGCTGCCGGCCAACGAGTACGCCTCCATCGACTGGGGCAAGTTCGACGCCGATCGCCGCGACCCCACGGTCATGATCGAGATCCTCACGAAGATCGCGCAGAACGACTCCGAGATCTCGTATCTGGCCCACGGCCCGTACGTGTGGTGCGAGCGTTGGAACGAGCAGGCGTGGTTCGACAACGCGAAGTCCACGCTCATTAACTACCGCGGCTGGCCCGTGCACCACGCCATCGAGTGCTTCGGCCAGGTGGGCGCCGTGTACAACATGATGTTCAACCGCGACGACATGATCCACTCCGCCGTGAACTTCCAGGGCTGCGGCCTGCCCTTCGAGCTGAAGCAGCAGATCGCCGAGGAGGTCTGGGGCGGCGCCGACGCCATCGACCAGGACAAGAACTACACGCCCATGAACGACCACAAGGCGAACTTCGCCTGGTGGAGCCTCGTGACCGACGTGCTGCACGACTCGCTCACGCTGTGCAACTGGGTGTGGCCCATGACCATGAGCCCCACGAAAGCTCGCAACTACCGCGGCGACCTGGACCTGGAGGCCAAATTCTTCAAGGCTGTGACCGGCGAGGACCTGACCACCGATGACCTGTACCAGGCCGGCGCCAAGATCATGACGCTGCAGCGCGCGAACACGGTGCGCGGCATGACGAAGGCCGACGGCTCGCTCGGCAACAACGACTTGCGCGCCGACCACGACGTGATCACCGCCTGGGCCTTCGATAAGGACCCGGACAAGAAGCCGTTCACGGAAGGCACCGACAAGATGGACCGCGACGACTTCCAGACGGCGCTCGGCATGGTGTACGGCAAGTTCGGTTGGGACGAGAAGCTGGGCTGCCCCACGGCCGCCTGCCTCGACGCGTACGGCATGACCGACGTGAAGGAAGAGCTGCAGTCGCTCAACCTGCTGCCGTAAACTGACAATCCCGAGCAGGCGCCGGCCTCCCCCTCCTTCCCCTTTCCCGGCGTCTG
>OLND01001389.1_pt1 | contig 25203 bp, 17 predicted proteins | sample 1672031 | NCBI WGS metagenome assembly OLND01 (sample SAMEA3136638, study PRJEB25190) | human gut metagenome | biome: human gut; feature: human-associated habitat; material: faeces | place: Austria | collected 2013 | reverse complement strand
AACTAAGTATTTTATCATAGAAAAATTAATTTACAGAAATAATCTCACACACTCGAAAAAGAAATTAAAAATTGGGTAAGCAATTTATAATACTGAAAAAGGAAAGCATTAAGTTGCTTTCCTTTTTCTATGTACTACATTTTAAAAATTGTTTTAACGATACCTCTAAGACATTTTGGCATTTTAACGACAACGATTTTCATTTTTACCTACTCCTTTCTACCATTTAAACAAACACAAATACCCAAAAAGCAGAAGAAAAATCATTTCGATTACCGCAATAATAGCCATAGGAAGAAATGCTCCCGCTATCACACCTGCACAAAATGACAAAGCCGTCAGCCCAACTGCCTTTGAACAACCTCTCATACAACAATTAAGCATATATCCCACCTCTGTAATCTTTTAATATATAATATGTAAAAGAAAAACATATGTGAAAAATATTTTTGAAAAACTATTGTAAGTTTATAACTTTTAATATATAATGCAATAGAGGGAGGTTATAGTTATGGAACAGGCTGTAATATGGATTTTGGGAATAATAGCGTTTATTATTCTTGAGGCAGTTACTTATCAGCTTGTCAGCATTTGGTTTGCAATCGGTGCGTTAGGCGGAATGATTGCGGCATTTTTGGGTACGAATTTCTATGTTCAAATGGCTGTGTTTATTGCGGTATCATTTATTTGTATACTGTGTTTACGACCGATTTCAATGAAATTTTTCAAACCGAGAAATGTTGAAACAAATGCTCAAAGTTTGGTTGGTAAAGAAGTTTTGATAACGAGCGATGTCGATAATATCAGAGGCTTGGGAGAGGGCAAAGTTGACGGAAAAGTCTGGACTGTAAGAAGTATAGACAACTCTCATGTACTCAAAGGTGAAACGGCTGTTATTGAAAAAATTGAGGGTGTAAAACTTATTGTAAAGAGAAAGGATGATTAAAATGCCATTAGCAATTATACTTTTATTAATCATTATATTGGTGATTATTGTAGCAAATATCAAAATAGTTCCACAGGCACATTCATACATTATTGAACGTCTTGGCGGTTACTATGCAACATGGGGTGTCGGACTTCATTTTAAAGTGCCGTTTATAGACCGAATTGCAAAGAAAGTTAATTTAAAGGAACACGTTGTTGACTTTCCGCCGCAACCTGTTATAACAAAGGATAACGTAACAATGCAGATTGATACGGTTGTTTATTATCAAATAACAGATCCTAAATTGTTTGCATATGGTGTTGAAAGACCTATGATGGCTATTGAAAATCTTACTGCAACAACATTAAGAAATATTATAGGTGATCTTGAACTTGATGAAACATTGACATCACGTGATACTGTAAATACAAAAATGCGTGCAATTCTTGACGAGGCAACTGACCCATGGGGTATTAAGATTAACAGAGTTGAACTTAAAAACATTATGCCTCCTGCTGAAATTCAAGACGCAATGGAACGTCAGATGAAAGCCGAAAGAGAAAGACGTGAATCAATACTTCGTGCAGAGGGTGAAAAGAAGTCTGCAATTCTTTTGGCAGAGGGTGAAAAAGAATCTGCAATACTTCGTGCAGAGGCTAAAAAACAAGCCGCTATTAAAGAGGCGGAAGGTGAGGCAGAGGCTATTATCGCAGTACAGACAGCCGTTGCCGAAGGTATCAGAAGAATTAACGACTCAAAGCCGAGTGAACCGTATATTGCAATAAAGGCACTTGAAAGTTTTGAAAAAGCTGCTGACGGCAAGGCTACAAAGATAATTATACCATCGGAAATACAAGGACTTGCAGGACTTGTAACATCAATAAAAGAAATAGCAAAAAACGAAGATAAATAATTTAAAAAGCTCCCAAAATTTATTTTTGGGAGCTTTTAACGTTGTCTAAAATTATACACGAATTATCAGCGGACATTTTATGAAGAATCATACCTATTTCGTCATTCTCACTTTTATCGCTTACCAATATATCACTTTCGGGATTTGCCGAAATAATCGAACGTATCTGACCTTCAATATCAATATCGGAATTATGTACTTCAAGAAGAATTTTCGTTTTAATATGGTTTTTCAAAAGTGCCGATGTAATTTCTTTTACAAAGAAGTATATTCCCATAGTACAAAGCACAGTAAACAATGCAATAAAACATATATCCGTCATATCTAAAACACCTCCGCTTTATAATATGCGGTTTTAAATAAAAGGTGTGTATGACTTGACAAATACATAGGATTTGTATTAAAATAGTATAGAAAAATGAGTTTACGGAGGAAGTTGTTATGGGACAAACATTAACAGAAAAAATACTGTCTGCACATCTTGTTGAAGGTGAGATGGTAAAAGGCAGTGAAATCGGAATTAGAATTGACCAGACCCTTACACAGGACGCAACAGGTACAATGGCATATCTTGAGTTTGAGGCTATGGGTGTGCCAAGAGTAAAAACAGAGCGTTCTGTTGCATATATTGACCATAATACATTGCAGAATGGTTTTGAAAATGCTGATGACCATAGATTTATCGGCAGTGTCTGTAAAAAACACGGAATTTACTTCTCAAGACCGGGTAACGGTATTTGTCACCAAGTACATCTTGAGCGTTTCGGTATTCCGGGTAAAACACTTATCGGTTCGGACAGCCATACACCGACAGGCGGCGGTATAGGAATGATTGCCATAGGCGCAGGCGGTATGGACGTTGCTGTTGCAATGGGCGGAGGTACATATTACATTACTTGCCCGAAAGTCGTTAAGGTAAATCTTACAGGCAAACTTCAACCGTGGGTTGCCGCAAAAGATGTAATTTTGGAAGTTCTAAAGCGTCTTTCTGTTAAGGGCGGTGTAGGCAAAGTTATCGAATACTGCGGTGAAGGAGTTAAAACTTTGTCAGTTCCCGAAAGAGCAACTATTACAAATATGGGTGCGGAACTTGGTGCAACAACATCAATATTCCCATCAGACGAAATAACACATGAATTCTTGAAAGCGCAAGGCAGAGAAGAGGCATACACACCTCTATGTGCAGACGCAGACGCTGTATATGACGAAGAAGTTAATATAGACCTTAGCAAACTTGAACCTCTTGCAGCTTGCCCTCATTCACCTGATAATGTTAAGTCGGTAAGCGAGCTTAGCGGTATGAAGATTGACCAAGTTTGTATCGGTTCATGCACAAACTCATCACTTCTTGATATGATGAAAGTTGCACATATTCTAAAAGGTAAGACTGTTAATCCTGATGTTTCTCTTGCAATCGCTCCGGGTTCAAAACAGGTTTTGAATATGCTTGCAAATAACGGTGCTTTGGCTATTATGATTGACGCAGGTGCAAGAATACTGGAAAGTGCTTGCGGTCCTTGTATAGGTATGGGACAGTCACCTAATTCAAAGGGTATTTCACTAAGAACGTTTAACAGAAACTTTGAAGGCAGAAGTGGTACAAAAGACGGTCAGATTTATCTTGTATCACCTGAAACAGCTGCTATTTCAGCTCTTACAGGTGTATTTACAGATCCGAGAACACTTGGTGACGCGGCTGATATAACATTGCCTGAAAAGTTCACAATAAACGATAATATGATAGTTCCTCCGGCAGATGAAAAGGATATGGACAGTATTGAAGTGCTTAGAGGTCCTAATATTAAGCCTTTCCCTGTATCAGAGCCGTTAGCTGAAACAATAGACGCAAAATGCTCGCTAAAGGTCGGCGATAATATCACAACAGACCATATTATGCCTGCCGGTGCAAAGATTTTGCCGTTGCGTTCAAATATTCCTAAGATTTCGGAATTCTGTTTCGCTGTATGTGACGAAAAGTTCCACGACAGAGCACTTGAACTTGGTAAGAGTATAATAGTCGGCGGTTCAAACTACGGACAGGGTTCTTCAAGAGAACACGCTGCACTTGCACCGTTGTATTTGGGTGTTAAGGCAGTTATCGTTAAGTCATTTGCAAGAATTCATATGGCTAATCTTATTAATGCCGGTATTGTGCCGCTAACATTTGCAAATGAATCGGATTACGATAAGATTGACCAAATGGACGAATTGAAGATTGAAAATATCGGTAAGCAAATTGCCAACGGTAAAGTTATTAAGGTGACAAACGTAACAAAAGGCTTTGATTTTGAGGTTAATGCAGATTTGTCAGACCGTCAAAAAGAAATGCTTTACGCAGGCGGACTTCTTAACTATACAAAACAAAATTCATAATGTAATTCAAAAATGCGATGCTTTTAGGTGTCGCATTTTTTGTGTTATAAGGTATAAAATATGTGAATGTCAAGTATAACTTTAGTAATATAGCACATTGACGGTACATATTTTTGATGATATAATACTAAAAAATGAATAATCACACAAAGTGTCGGCTATATTGTATGGGTATAGTCGGTGAAAAGGGAATCGGGTGAGAATCCCGAACGATAACAGTCGCTGTATGTATTGAAGTTTTTATATTTTTTGATGAAAGTCAGTCATTGGGAAACTGAGAAGGCGAATATAAAAATGTTAAGCTTGCTTTATATAATACGAGTCAGAAGACCTGCTTTGATACTGCTCCGTACTTATTGATGTTGTCAATATAGGAGCAGTAGTATCGTACGCTTATATAAATGTATTAAGCGTGTTGTTTGCGTGCCGATATGTGATATACACAGGAAAACTCTGCTGTGATAATTTGAAAAAATTATCACAGCTTTTTTTATTTGATTTTACAGAAACGGAGCGTATTAATGAAAAAAATAATATCTTTAATTTTATCGTTTGTTTTGATTTCATCTGCAAATGCTTTTGCGGTAAGTATTGACGATATAAACAGCGTCATAAGCGATACGGAAAAATATTTATATGATAATTCGCAAACTCCTACCGTATCATCGATAGGCGGTGAGTGGCTGATAATGGGACTGAGCAGAAATGACGGTGATATACCTGTCGGCTATTATGAGAATTATTACAACAATGTTGTCAATTATGTAAAAGAATGTGGCGGTGTATTACATAACAAAAAATATACCGAATATTCAAGAGTTATAACTGCACTCACATCAATCGGAAAAGACCCTCAAAATGTCGGTGGATATAATTTATTACTTCCTTTAGGAGATTTTGAAAAAACTACTTGGCAAGGTATAAACGGTGCAATATGGGCATTGATTGCACTTGACTGCGGACAGTATGATATGCCGTACAATGCCGATGCACAAATTCATGCAACAAGAGAAATGTATGTTGAAAAGATTATAAACAGTCAGCTTGATGACGGTGGATGGTCACTTTTGGGCAGTGGAGAGAGTGATGTTGATGTTACGGCAATGGCTCTGCAAGCACTTTCAAATTATACGGATAATTCCGAAGTGTCAAATTGTGTGAACAAGGCAATTTCTTTTTTATCGGCAATTCAAAATGAAAACGGAGGATATTCAAGTTGGGGTACGGAAAATTCCGAAAGCTGCGCACAAGTCATTGTTGCACTTTGTGAACTCGGAATATCGCCTCTTGATGAACGCTTTGAAAAGAACGGCAAGAATTTAGCGGATAATTTAATGTCGTACTATACAATAGGCGACGGTTTTAAACATACATACGACGGTGACGGTTCAAATCAAATGGCAACAGAACAATGTTTTTACAGTTTGGTGTCGCTAAAACGATTTATGAACGGCGATAATTCGCTTTATGATATGAGCGATGTCAGAAATATATCACAAAATGAAATTAATGTGATAAAAAACAGTTTACAGTTTGTAATGATGAATTTGATTTTGCTTAGAAAGTAATAATTTTCAGGAGATATTGAATGAAAAAATATAAAAGACACATAATTATAGGAAGTATAATTATTGCTGTGTTGGTATTTGCGTTTTGGTGGGGCGGAGATGCACCGTCACTGCGCGGTTGGAATGTTGAGCCGACGCCGAAAGTAACGGAAAGGGTTATAATTGATGAGGTATATGACAATGATGAAAGTCCTACACCGACTGTAGAGCCAACAATTTCACCCACATCATCTCCGAAAGCCGAAAACTCAGAAAAAATTCAAAACAAGCCTACAGCCGACAAACCAATGACGGCAGAGGAAAAAATAGAATTAGCCGAAGAAATTGCAGGGGAACCATACGAAGAAATATATACTCCCGATTTGGAATATTCCGAAAACAACGGAATGAATATTGACGAAACAACAGGGACAGACGAATATAAAACAGAACCTGTACCTGAGGGAAAACCTGTACCTGTCGAACCTCAAGATGCAGTAATAGAGAGCAAAGGACTGACGTGCACGTTGTCGGTACGATGTGATACGATACTCGACAATATGTCGTGGCTTGATAAAGAAAAGTGGGAATTAGTGCCGTCGGACGGAGTTATATTTAAAGAACAGACAGTTGAATTTTATGACGGCGAAAGTGTATTTGACCTATTGCAACGCGAAATGAAAAACAGCAAAATACATATGGAATTTGAAAATACTCCTATGTATAACAGTGCATATATCGAGGGAATAGGCAATTTGTATGAGTTTGACTGCGGTGAATTATCGGGGTGGATGTATAAAGTAAATGACTGGTTCCCAAATTACGGCTGTTCGCGTTACCAGCTGAAACAAGGTGATAAAGTCGAATGGGTATATACTTGCAACTTAGGAATAGATGTCGGCGGATATTCCGCAACAGGCGGAGAATAGGAGATAAGACAGATAATGAATGAATTTGCAAAATATCATCCGTTGATTAATTTTATATATTTTACAGCCGTAATTGTGTTTTCAATGATATTCGTACATCCTATATGCCTTGTGACATCGCTTTTGTGCAGTGTGATGTATTCGATAATTTTAAACGGTAAAAAAGCGTTGAAATTTATTGCGATGTTATTACCGCTTATGTTGATTTCAGCACTGATAAACCCTGCGTTTAATCACGAGGGTGTAACTGTAATTGCATATTTACCGAGCGGAAATCCTTTGACGTTGGAATCCATACTATACGGAATTGTCGCGGCAAGTATGGTTGCAACGGTCATTTGTTGGTTTTCTTGTTTTAATAAAATTATGACAAGTGATAAGTTTATCTATCTTTTTGGACGAATAATTCCGTCACTTTCGCTGATATTGTCTATGACATTCAGATTTGTTCCGAAATTTAAAGAACAGGTACAAGAAGTTTCAAATGCACAGAAAAGTATGGGGAGAGATTCATCAGAGGGGTCTGTATTCGCAAGAGTTAAAAACAGCATAAGAATTTTGTCGGCGGTTATAACATGGAGTTTGGAAAATGCAATAGATACTTCCGACAGTATGAAAAGTCGCGGTTACGGTTTGACAGGCAGAACGGCTTACTCAAATTATGTATTTGACAAAAGAGATGTAACTGCTTTAATTTATTTGGCGGTTATGATTACATATTTTTTGATAGGTGCTTTGCTTGGGAAAATTAATTACAGATATTTTCCGTCTATGCGTGGTACGGATATGTCGTTTTACAGCACAAGCATTTTTATATCGTATATTATGATTTGTATAATGCCGATAATTATTGAGATATGGGAGGAATTAAAGTGGAGAAAATTAAAATCAAAAATTTAATATTTTCATATCCCAATAGCAAAAAAACGGCATTGAACGATATAAATTTAACGGTAAATCAAGGTGAATTTGTGACGATTTGCGGTAAATCCGGATGTGGGAAATCGACACTTCTACGACATTTAAAACCGATTCTTACACCGCACGGTAAAACAAGTGGGGAAATATACTTTAACGGAAAAAGTATATATGATTTGTCGGACAGAGAGCAAGCCGAAAATATCGGATTTGTAATGCAAAATCCTGATAATCAAATTGTTACGGATAAGGTTTGGCACGAACTTGTATTCGGATTGGAAAGTTTGGGTATTAATTCGGCTGAAATTCGAGCGAAAGCCGCAGAGATGGCGTCATTTTTCGGAATACAAAATTGGTTTTATGAAAATGTAGCCAATCTGTCGGGCGGACAAAAACAAATTCTCAATTTAGCGTCGGTTATGATAATGAATCCGACATTGTTGTTGCTTGACGAGCCGGCAAGTCAATTAGACCCAATATCGGCACATGACTTTTTTACAATGCTTGAGAGGATTAATGCAGAACTTGGTGTGACGATAATATTGAGTGAACACAATTTGAGCGAAGTATTTCCTTTATCCGATAAGGTTGTGGTTATGGAAGACGGCAAGATTACAGCCGAAAACACACCGTATAAAATAGGTGAGGAATTAAAGCAAAACAGTATGTTTGCAGCATTACCTACACCGACAAAAATATATTATTCCTTGGGAAATAATTCGGGTAATTGCCCTATAACAATTCGTGACGGTCATAAATGGTTGGAAAAACAACAGATTAACGAGCATTTTGAATTCAAGGCGGAAAAAAACAGAATTAATACCAAACCGATTTTAGAATTAAAAGATGTATGGTTTAGATATGAGAAAAATTCGGATGATATTTTAAAAGGCTTGTCATTTAAAGTTCACGAAAATGAATTTTATGCGATAGTAGGCGGTAACGGTGTCGGAAAGAGTACTGCGTTGTCTGTTATTTCAAAGATTAATAAGCCGTATAGAGGTAAGGTATTTATAAACGATGATACCAAAGTGGCGGTGATGCCACAAAATCCACAGAGCTTATTTTTGAAAAAGAGTGTACTTGAGGAGTTGTATGACACGGTATTTGATGTGGAAAAAGAAAAAAGGAAAAATGAGATTGAGTATGTAATAAAACTTTGTGAACTTGATAATTTGCTTGAAAATCACCCTTACGATTTGTCAGGTGGTGAACAGCAGAGAGTGGCACTTGCAAAAATGCTTTTGAGAAAACCTGATTTGTTGGTACTTGATGAACCGACAAAGGGACTTGACGCTTGCTTTAAACGAAAACTTGCAACGATACTCAAAAGTTTGCAAAAGAACGGTATGACTGTGTTAATGGTAACACATGACATAGAATTTTGTGCTGAATATGCTGATATATGTGCGATGTTTTTTGACGGTAAGATTGTCAGTGAAGCTCCTCCGAGAAAGTTCTTTGCGGAAAATAATTTTTATACCACTTCGGCAAAACGTATGGCTGACGGTATAATCGAAAATGCTGTATTAGACAAAGACATAATAAGAGCATTGGGCGGTGAAGCAGAAGATTTAACTGAAACGAATGATGAACTGAATTATATACTGCCAAAGAAAACGGTTATAAAGCAGGGCAAAAAAGAGTATAAAAAACTTAATGTACACAATGTTGTATTAGGGATAGTATTTGTAATTTTATTTGTGATGACACAATGCCTGTTTTGCGGACGTTACGATAATTGGAAGAACTATGTTGCACAAACTATAAGTATATTATTTATTGCCGCAGCAATGTTTAATTTAATACCGCGAAAAAAACTCGTAAAAGAATTAATACAGAACGAAAAGAGCAAAAGAAAAATATCAAAAAGAACAAAAATAGCAACATTGTTAATATTATTTCTTATTCCGCTTACAATTTTTATTGGGATATATTATCTCGGCGATAAAAAATATTATTTTATAAGCTTGCTTATTATATTGGAAACGATGATTCCTTTGGGATTTGCGTTTGAAAACCGTAAACCTAAAGCAAGGGAATTGGTTATAATAAGTGCATTGTGTGCAATAGGCGTAGCGGGACGTACTGCGTTTTTTATGCTGCCGCAGTTCAAGCCTGTTGCGGCAATAGTGATAATTTCGGGTGTGGCATTCGGCGGTGAAACAGGATTTCTTGTCGGAGCAATTACGGCATTTGTATCGAATTTCTTTTTCGGGCAAGGACCGTGGACACCATGGCAAATGTTTTCATTCGGAATTATAGGTTTCTTAGCGGGAATAATGTTTCAAAAAGGCATTTTACGCAAGACAAAAACAGATATGTGCCTGTTTGGTTTTGTAGCGACATTTGTTATATACGGAGGAATAATGAATCCTGCGTCTGTTATAATGTGGCAGTCGAATATAAATATAAATATGGTGCTGTCATCATACGTAATGGGAATGCCGTTTGATTTTATTCACGCAGTATCAACAGTGTTTTTTCTCTTTTTGGCCGCAGAGCCTATGCTCGAAAAGCTTGAGAGAATTAAAATAAAATACGGACTTATAGAATAAGTCGAAAATAAAATATGAGGTGAAAGACTAATGAAGAAAAAATTATTAAGTTTAATTGTAGCAGTGGCGATGTTATTCAGTGTTGTAACGTTTGTTGTACAGGCTGATACAGACGGAGAGGGAGATTATTTCTATTTTGATATTGAACACTTTGCTGAAGACACTACAAAAGAGATATATATGACCCCGATTAAGATTTATACAAACGGATTTTATGATTACAGCGGAGAATTTAAAACTTTTAAAAGTGAATTTAAGAGTGCAGCAGACGCAATAGGATATGTACTTGATTATTATATGAATAACGGTGAGTGTATGAGTGATTGGACTCCTACAACTACACTATTGAAGTATACAAACAGCAGTGGATTTTTCAGTGATTTTAAAATAGATAATTCCGTCAAAGAAGTTTCGTTTGATTATCCGTCAGCATTATATAATGATGCTATGGGTAACGGATTGAGTTCATACACCTATGAGTCGGCTAGCCTCGTAAGAGGAGATGTTTTAAGATTAGTTTTTAATGAAGGCGGATGGAATTCAGATCTAACATCACCGGCTGAGGACGTGCTTGTAGGTGCGGTAGCAGATTATTATGAAACATTGGCAACTGATCCAAAGACCGCTAAAAAAGCAGAATCGGCATATCAAGCGGCTTTAGAGAATTTCTTTGATGAAAATATGCAAACAGAACTTGAAGATAATCTGATTAACGCATTGGTACCGAGCGAAGAACCGAAAACAACACCAACAGCGACACCGACGGCAACACCAACAGCGACACCGACAGCAACACCAATGGCAACAGCAGAGCCAACAGTGACACCAACAGTAACTTCAACACCTTTACCTGTACAATCTGCAACAGAACAAAACACATTAAAAGTTGAAAACGGAAAACTAACAGGTACATTAACGGTAAAACTTAACAGTAATCTTACAGAAGAAAAGAAAGTAAGTGTTATGGCTGCCGTATATGATTCAAACGGCAAATTGATAGGAATAAAACCTAAAGAAATTTCTTTAAAGCCCGGTAATGAAAATCAAGTTGAATTTAAAGAAATATCTGCCGATTCAGCTGATGAATACACAATCAAGATTTTAACATGGAACGGAAATATATCATCATTGGCACCTATTTCAAATACTCTTGATTTAAGTATAAAATAGTATAAAGATTGGAGAAAAAAATGAGCGTAAAAAATAAATTTACAAGTATATTGTTGTCTTTATGTATGCTTGCGAGTTTTGTACCTGTAAATTTCACTGCATTTGCAAGCGATGAACCGGAACTTATAAACGGTGCTTATCAGATTGAAAGTGCGGAAGATTTGGTTTGGTTTGCCGAAAAAGTAAACGGTGGTGACAGAACAGCAAATGCAGTATTAAACAGTGATATTGACTTGGAAAACCAAAATTGGACACCAATCGGTAACGGATATAATTATATCAATAATAACGGTTATGGTATAGATGACGACATCGCATATAACGGTATATTTGACGGAAAAGGTCACAGCATTTCCGGACTTTTCATAGAAACCAAAAAGTACAATAAACAAGGCGACAATCATTACGAAACTTATTGTCAAGGTCTTTTCGGAATTATAGGAAAAGAAGGAACTGTCAGAAATGTTACGGTAAACGGACAAATAAACGCACAGGCTGAGGGTAATGAATACATTAATGCGGCAAAATATATCGGCGGAATCGCCGGTATAAATGCCGGATTGATTATAAATTGTACAAACAACGCCGATATAACAGGTCTTGCTTATGTGGGCGGTATAACAGGTCAGCTTGGAGCTCAATTTAAGGATAGTAACAGAGTAAGCGGAAATCTTATAAATGTTACAAATAACGGAACGGTTACAGCTACTTCCAAAAGCTTTGCAGAGGCAGGCGGAATTGTCGGTCAGCTTGCATACGGCGACATTACATATGCCGCAAACCACGGAAATGTATCTGCACCTTTTAAAGATGACGATATGTACAGTTATTTAAGAGGAGTTGCGGTAGGTGGAATTGTCGGCAAGGATATAAGTGTAAGCGAATGCGGAAAGATTGACAGAGCATATAATGACGGTCAAATAGGTACTGAAGACGGTAATTATTTCGGCGGTATTATCGGTTGCAACTATGCGTGTGACATAACTAACGTATATAATACCGGTAAGGTAATCGGTTACAATTACAGTGGCGGATTAGTAGGCTACAAGCTTGGCGGTACAATAGAAAATGCGTACAACAGCGGTGAGGTGAATACTCATACGGAATATCAACTAATCGGTTCAATGAAAAATACGACAGTAAATAACTTGTATAACATAGGTGACAGCACTAAACTTGTGGCACTTGAAAACGGCGGTGATATAAGTACGGTATATGCTGTTGACACTGTTTCGGCAAGTGATTTGTCAGACGCATTTACAGACAGTGATAATCTTCCTGTTATTGATTGGAGCAATGCGCCGACAGGGGAAGACGAAACATTTGATATTGAAAGCATTAATATCGAAAACGGTAAGATAACTGTATTGTTAAACAAAAAACTTGTAGGAACAAATCTTACGTTAAATGATTTTGAAATAAAATCATTTGTTGACGATAAAGCGGTCGAACTTAAAAATGTTCAGTTATCTCAATACATATCAGACGAAAAAACAGCTATAGACATCACATTTGACAAAGTAAATGCCGAAAAGACGCTTAAAATTTCGGTAAACGGAATTGAAAAGCAGATTGTAACGGATACGTCAAATTACTGGATAGATTATCGCGCAGAAGAATTTGACGGCGGTAACGGTGATAAAGATAATCCGTATATTATTGCAAATGCAGAAGAACTCGCTTTGCTTTCGTATGAAGTAGAACAGGGCAATGATATGTCAGACAAATATTTTGTATTGAAAAATGATATAGACCTATCAGGCAAGGATTGGACGCCGATAGGCGTATCTGATAAATACATATCAAATAAATATCAAGGCAATGCTTTTAACGGTAATTTTAACGGTCAAGATTACAGTATAAGGGGAATAAATATATCTTCGGGCAGCTATCTTTCGGCATTTTTCGGAGTTACGGAAGAAAATGCGGTAATTAAAAATATTTCTGTATACGGAAATATAGAAAACACGAATGATACATATGGAATTGCGGCAGGTATATGTGCCGTGAACTACGGTTTAATATCTCATTGTATCAACTATGCCGAAATAAAAGGCGAAAACAGAGTCGGCGGTATAGTAGGTTATAACGGTGCGGTTAATAAAACGGTTACAAGCTGTGTTATAGCTCAGTGTGAGAATAAGGGAACTATTACAGGTAAGGATGAAGTTGGCGGTATTTCCGCTTACAGTTCGGGAACTGTAAAAGAATGTACTAATAAAGCCACTGTAACTGCAACAGGCGGATATGCAGGCGGTATTGTCGGTTACAATTATGAGGGCAGTATACTTCTTGACAGTTGTTATAACAGCGGTGAAGTAAGTGCGTCAGCATATTCGGGTGGTATTTCGGGTAAATCATACAACTGTGATATTTCAAATTCATATAACAGCGGTAAAATTTCATCGCAAAACAATACCAACGGCGGAATACTGGGATATACAGTGAGCGGATATTCGGTTAAAAACTGCTATTTCCTTAAAGATACCGCACCTATGCCGTATGCGGAAAATTCGGGTACGGGACTTGAAGTGAAAACAGAAAATCAGCTTGCAGATATGACTGGAATTTTAGGCAGTGCGTTTGTGAAATCGGATAAATTCCCTGTTTTGGCATGGGAGGTAAACGGTGCCGATGATATAGATACACCGACAAAACCTACACCGTCAGTAACACCTGCTTCAACACCTAAAATTGAAGAGAAAATACCGTCATATTCATCACAAGGAAAATGGTCAGACAGTGTGGCTGAAACATTTGACAGCGGAAACGGAAGTAAAGAAAATCCGTATGTTATAAAAACAGCGTCCGAACTTGCATTACTTGCGAAAAATGTAAATAAAGGTGAATCATATAAAGACGCATACTTTAAATTAAATAATAATATTGATTTAACAGAAAAGTATTGGATTTCAATAGGCAATGCTGAAGATAAAGCATTTTCAGGTCATTTTAACGGTAACGGATATGAAGTAAAACTAAATACCGAAAATCAAAAAGTAAGCGGATTATTCGGATATACCGCAAATGCAGAAATTACATTGCTTGGAGTAGACGGACTTGTAAGCGGTGAAGATATAGGAGGCGGTATTGTCGGTATAGCAAGGGACACTAAAATAGAAAATTGCTATTCAAATACTGCTGTTTTGGCAGATGAATATGTCGGCGGACTGGTAGGACAGCTTTTAAGCGGCAGTAAAGTGACAAATTGTTACGCAACGGGGACAGTAAAATCAAAAAAAGCAGGTACATTATTCGGAGCATTTACAAACGGTGTATCGGCAGAAAATTTATATTACAGAATTATCGGCGATAAAATGCCGTATGGCGAAAATGCATCAACAAACACGAATATTGCCACAGGCAGAACAGACGAATATATGCAAAGCGACGCATTTGTGTATGATTTGTGGTGTGTTAAAGAACAAGAAGTTGACGGCAAAACAGTAGAAGTAGCACCGATATTTTATGTTGGAAGTAAATATCCGATACTTAATAACGAATACAAGGAAAGCAAAATTATTTCGATAAATCTTGTATCATCGGGCGAAAGTCTTGAAACAGATACTTCTCATACATTTACAGCAAAGATATACGGTAAGAATTTAAACAAAAATATAACTGCAAAATGGAGCAGTGACAACAGTGCCGTTACAGTTGAACAAAGCGGCGATATTACAATTACAAATGGCGTAGGGACACTAAATGCAAGTATTATTATAGATTCCGCTAAGCTTGGCAATGCAAAGGATATAACTGTTAAATGTGAAATTGGCGGAATATCAAGTGCTGTTTCCGTAAAAGTTTCAGAACCTAAATGGAGCGGTAAAGGTACGGAAGAAGAACCGTATATTATAAAATCGTTGGAAGATATGAACATTCTTTCGGAAAGCGTTGCAGACGGAAATTCATATAAAGGTGTATACTTTAAACTTTCAAGCGATATTGATTTAAGCGATAGCAAAGAATTTAGTTCAATCGGTTATTGGGATGGATTAAAGTCAAACGATAACGGAGAATGGTGGGAGTCCGAGAAGAATCGTGCGTTTGAAGGTGTGTTTGACGGAAACGGTTTTTCTGTAAAGAACGCGATTCTGTATGCCGAAAACAATTATTTCGGATTGTTCTCATACATAGGAAAGAATGGTGTTGTTAAAAATCTTAATATAGATTCTACTAATAGATTGACCGCTCATAATAACGTAAGAAAAATTGCCGCTTTAGCCGGAATAAATCTTGGTACAATAGAAAATTGTACTAACAGCGCTGATTTCGGATTTACCGCCTCAAACGTAACATATCTTGCAGGAATAGTCGGCGAAAATTACGGAATTGTAACAGGCTGTGTGAATAACAGCAATATGACATCTGCCGGTAACAGTAAGTCGGGAATAGTCGGAGAAAATTACGGTACTGTAAGAAAATCTGAAAATAACGGTGACTTATCGAACAGCGGTAATGTCGGCGGTATTACGATAGAAAACAGAAACGGCAAAGGTCAGGCGCTATTGTTTATTGATGATTATGCAGACTTATCCGTAAACGGAGAAATTTCCGAATGTGTCAATAACGGTGCAATAAGCGGTAAATATGACGTCGGAGGAATTGTAGCTGAAAATTATAGCTGCGGTAAAATAGAAAATTGTGCTAATACGGCAGAAGTGTCGGGAAGTATGACGGGTGGTATCGCAGGTCGTGCGTCAGGGTGTTATAAAAAAAGCGGTATCAAAAATTGTCAAAACAGCGGTAATATCACAGCACAAGGTTCATACGGCGGTGGTATAGTCGGTGAACTTATAAACGGCTTGGTATATTTCTGCGAAAATACAGGTGATGTAAACGGTGAAAACTATGCCGGCGGTATTGTCGGACGTAATTACAGTTCGACAGTTTTAGGGGAATCAGCTGTTGATTTCTCAAATAACTACGGAACTGTAACAGCTAAAACGTCAGCAGGCATCTGCGGTTATTATCAGGACGAAAGTGGTAAGTGTTATACAAGATATAATTACAATGGCGGAAAGAGCGAATACGGTGTTTTGGGTGATGTTAATTCAAATTATGATATAAACAGCGTTGTTTGCGAAAATTATTGGTTGAGTGACGATAAAAATAATGCAAACGACAGCTGTAAAGGTGATATTGACGGTATCAATGCAATCACAAAAGCAGAATTAGACAAATATTCTGCCGAAACAGTTAATTTGCAAGTAGATAACAGCGATATAATTGTAAACGGTACTGCAAATGTTTCGTCAAATTCAGAAGTAAAGAGCAGTGACGAAAACATTGTTTCAATAGAAAACGGCGTTGCAGTCGGACATGGAATAGGTCAGGCATATTTGTATGCAAAATCAAGTCCTTATACATATGTGGCTGTATTGATGAATGTAGAAGAAAATCCTGATAATGTTGAAAAGATAAATGTAAATTTCAGACTTATCGGCGAAGAAAATCTCGGAAGTAACTTTGTCTTGACAAAAGATACGAAGAATACATATCAAACATGGATTCCTGAAAAAGAGTATGAAGTAAAATTAGGAAGTACAGTGGGAGATGTATTCAAACAAGCACTTGACGATAACGGCTTAAAATATCGTGGTTGGGAAAACGGATATATCAGTACAATTCAATCACCGGAAGGATATTGGCTCGGTGAATTTACAAACGGTAAATATTCCGGTTGGATGTATACTGTAAACGGCAGTCACCCTTCATTGGGATTGAATGAGTATAAATTGATTGGTGATGAAGAAATCGTATGGCATTACGTTGACGATTACCGTCAAGAAGTTGCCGATTGGAGTGAATCGGATAAAACAGGTGACGGTTCACTTTATAATAGGTGGTTAGATGCAAAAGATACAGATTCAACACCTAAACCGACTTCGACAGTCACTCCGACTGCCACAAAACAGCCTCAAAGCGGTGGTTCCGGTTCGGGTGGCAGTACATCAACAGCAACACCTACAACAGCACCTACTGTTATACCTACGGTTGCACCTGAAAAGGATACTACTCAAACAGTGTGGTTTACTGATGTAACGGAAAATATGTGGTTCTATCAAGCTGTCAAATATGCGTATGACAAAGGTTTTATGACAGGTGTAAGCGACAGTGAATTTGCTCCTGACATTACATTAACCCGTGCAATGTTCGTTTCGGCATTGTATCGTATAGAAAATGAACCGACAGCAGACGGTGAATTGAATTTCAGTGATGTATCTGATGATTCTTGGTATGCTAAAGCTGTTTTATGGGCTTATAACAATGATATTATAAGCGGAAAAACAGAAACGGAATTTGATCCTAACAGTGATATAACTCGTGAACAAATTGCAGCTATATTATATCGCTATGCAAAAACTAAGGGATATAATTCAGACAGTGATGAAATTACATATTCTGATGTAAAAGATATTGCTGAGTATGCGATTGATTCTGTTAAATGGGCATATTGTGCAGGAATAATGACAGGTGACGAAAACGGAAACTTTAATCCTAAATCCGGTACAACAAGAGCACAAGCCGCATCGGTATTTATGAGATTATATAAATAATGGTTTTAATAAGAGTTTATCTTTATGATAGACTCTTATTGTATTTTTACGTGAATATGATATAATAAGCATATTCAGTATAGAATGAGGGATATACAATGACACTGCAACAATTAAAATACATAGTAACGGTAGCAGAGTGCGGTAATATAACGGAGGCGGCTGAAAAGTTATTTATAGCACAGCCAAGCCTTACCTCTGCAATTCACAATATTGAAGAAGAAATGGGAATAACGGCATTCATTCGTTCCAATAAGGGCGTAGAGCTTACAAGGGACGGAGAAACATTGCTTTCATATGCACGTCAGATTTTGGAGCAGACGGACGTTATGACGGAGCATTTTAAAGGTGAGAGAAATCAGAAGCCGAGATTTTCTGTTTCATGTCAGCACTATTCATTTGCGGTTAATGCGTTTGTGGACGTTATAAGGGAATATGATGCGGACGCATACAGCTTTATTTTGCGTGAAACACAGACGTATGAAATTATAGATGATGTGGCAGTCGGACGAAGTGAAATAGGAATATTGTATTTGAGTGAGCATAATGAGGCAGTTTTGAGCAAACTTATTAATAAAAATGACTTGAATTTTGAAGAATTATATATTGCAAAACCGCACGTTTTCATATCAAACAATCACCCTCTTGCAGACAAAGATGAAATAACAATTCAAGACTTAATGCCGTATCCGTATTTGGTGTTTGAACAGGGAAAACACAATTCATTTTACTTTTCGGAGGAATTTTTGAGTTCGCTTGAATTCTCTAAAAATATTATGGTGCGTGACAGAGCGACATTATTTAATCTGCTTATCGGTCTTAACGGTTTTACGGTTTGTTCGGGTATTATAGATACGGAATTAAACGGTGAAAACATTATTTCAAAGCCGTTAAAATCAGATTGCAGTATGCGTATCGGAATTTTAACACGAAAAAATTCTGTTCTTAGCCGATACGGAGTTTCATATTTGAATGTATTGAAAAATTATTTATCCATAGATTAAAACTATGGATAAATGATGATAATATATATTTTTCTATTTCCGTATTTTCTGTTATACTTAATGTAAATTAAAACACAGGAGGTAACAGAAATGAGCAAACAAATACCATTCAGATATGACTTTGTAGGTAGCTTTTTAAGACCTGCAAATTTAAAAGTGGCAAGGGAGGGTTTTGAAAACGGAAAAATTTCGGCTGACGAATTAAAAGCAGTTGAAGATAAGGAAATCGAAAGACTTATCAATAAACAAAAAGAATTAGGCTATCACGTCATTACGGACGGAGAATTCAGACGTGCGACATGGCACTTGGATTTTATGTGGGGATTTGACGGTGTGGCACATGAAAAAACGAAAACAGGTTTACCGTTTCACGGCGAAGACGCAATGATTGATGATACATACCTTTGCGGAAAAGTAGGACTTTCAAAAGTACATCCCTTCGTGGAGCATTTTAAATTTGTAAAGCAATTTGAAGATGAAAATACTGTTGCGAAACAGACAATTCCCGCACCGGCACAGTTTATTGAACAAATGATCATGCCGTTTGCGTTGGAAAACACGTCAAAGTATTATGACAGCACTCATAAGTTGGCAGAGGATATTGCAAACGGATATAAAAATGTAATCGCGGATTTGTATGATGCAGGCTGTCGCAATTTACAGCTTGACGACTGCTCATGGGGAATGCTTGTAGATCCGAGAGCAGAAGAATTGTTCGGTACGGATAAAAAAGGATTGAAGGATATTCAAGAACTTTTGGTAGAGATAAATAACCTTGCAATAGAGGACAAACCAAACGATATGACAATTACTACTCACGTTTGCAGAGGTAACTTCCATTCAACATACGCAAGTGCAGGTGCATATGATTCGGTTGCAGAGGTATTGTTTGAAAAGGAAAATGTAGATGCATATTATCTTGAATTTGATGACGAGCGTTCGGGAGGCTTTGAGCCTTTGGCACACGTCAACGGCGATAAGAAAGTCGTGTTGGGACTTATAACAACAAAGTCACCGAAACTTGAAAATAAAGCCGACGTAATCGCGAGAATAAAAGAGGCACAAAAATATATTTCTCTTGACAGATTGTGCCTAAGTCCACAATGCGGTTTTGCGTCATGCGAAATAGGTAATAAACTTACAGAAGAAGAACAGTGGGCAAAATTGCAGCTTGTAAAAGAAATCGCAGAAGAAGTTTGGAGATAATATTAATGAGTAGACAAAATCTTTATGATTTTGTCTACTCTTGTTTTTTATAAATTTATCAATTAATTTAACCATTTGAATGAATCTAAGATAGTATCTCTATAATTATTTAACTCTACATAATCATTTACAAATTCTTCTTTGCTCTGTACGTCAAATGGGCCTGAACAAAATACATACAAATTATCTTTTGTCGAAATATCTCGTAGGAAATCACCATATGTTTCCATATCACTTGACATATTATTTTTGTCGCAAATGTAAATATTAAAGACAGTTCCTACATGGTATTCGCCATCTATTGGATATTCATAATTATTCTTTTCGTAAAATCTGATTACTTTTAGGTAGTCGTTTGAGTTAGTATCAGTTGTAATAACGTATTTATTTTGTATTTCATGAGGTATTTCAAGACTAAAGTTATAATCTTTATCTACATATGAATAGTTTAATTTAGTATACTCATATCCATCTTTGGATAGTTGTATGGTATTATCGGAAAAATCAACATCAAAACCGCCGATGACATTTGCAATATCGCGAAGTTTAAAATATGTACTGCCATCAATATTATATCCGTCAACAGCAACATCTTTGCCGTTTAATTGAACAGGAAAAGTATTTTCTGTAGCAATATACTGACCTGCAAAAGCACCGACAGTTCCAAAAATCATTGCACCTGCTATAAAATAAATAATACATTTTTTATTGTGTGATTTCATATAAAACAACTCCTTTTCTATAATTATATCATACAGAAAAAGAAAAAACAACTATAATCTGTTGAATAATGTTACAAATTATGAATAATAAATTTCAAAAATTTTTTTAGCAGGTATTAACTTAGAGTTCGCTCTAAGTGATACAATGTGTTATGACGTTACACCACTTAAATTAACTGACGTAAAGAAATTTTTACAGTAACGAAGTTTGGATTATATACAAATGTTGGTTTAAGAAAATACTTGAAATTATAGACTTTTGTATGATATATTAAAAAATTAAGAATGTTGAGAAATAGTAGATACTTATAATGATTTGAAATCATATTAAAGCAGTTTGCTGAGGTGACCCCAAAAAGTTAGACGGGGCGGAGGTGCGGACATATTCTTGGACTATTTTATGCTGATAATCAGAGGCTATGTCTGTACTTTTAGCGTTATAGGTGTGTGCGGTGTAAGAATTTTATGGATATACATGGTATTTTTTATGCACAGAAATTTCACTGATATTATGGTGGCATATCCTATCAGCTTGTCAACAACGGTATTGTTAATTTTTTATCACTGCTGATTTAATGTTCATCGCATAAATTGCAAAATCATTAATATATTTCGCTGAAAATATCGCTTTGCATTTCGCTAATTTGCTCGATTGGAATAACTGTTTTGTCGGTCAAAACAACAGTGTGATTGTATTCGTTTATTTTCTTTACAACACCGGTATTGGATATGTATGCACCGCCTGATTTTCTATCATCGGGAACAAAGTATGTTATTGTCACGATTGGATTTGTACCGATATTCTCTTTAATTAAATTTAACTGTTCATTGAGTTTGGCAATGACATCTTCGCTTAATATCTGCTTTTCATCAGTCAAACGGGCGGTTTCATTAATTGCCGCTTTGTGTCCCGTAAGAGCTGCAAACGGTGAAAACTGTGCCGCACGGTCATGAAGCGACATTGGTGGGTGCTTTTTTGAAACATGGTGGGGCAGATTGATTATGTCATCATATTTGTGACTAATGTTTTCCATATGGTAATTCTCCTTAAAAATTATGCCTTGTGACCGCCTATTTGATTGTTGCGGTCTTTGGCGGTTGCACCTTCTTGAAGATTCATTCCTTTAAGAATGGCATTTTTGCCGAATTTCTTTTTTATATCAAGTATTGTATTCTGCATACGTTTTTCTCGCTCTGATTCGGCATTTTCTTTTTCGCGTTGTTTCTTTAAAATCTCATAATCGGTAAAAAGGTCAAGCTGTTCATATTTGTTTGCGTTTTTTACACTGTGTTCATCGACAAGCTTGTTAGCCACAATATTAATTCTTCTGATAAGCAATTTCTTGTTTACAATTTTATCGTACAATTCCATAACTGCATTTGTGATAAGTGTAGTGGACGATGTTTGCTTTGGAAGATTTGTTGTTCCGTGAGCAGGCTTCGGAACTTTTTTACCGTAATAGTTCGTTGTAACTGTACCTTTATAACTCTGACTTCTGTTTTTATCTGTAATATTTTCAATATCATAGCCGATTGTAAGCACGATTTGATTTGTCACAAGTCCTTTATCCACCAAGTCAAGCACCATAAGGTCGGTCATTTCTTTTACAACTAATCTTGCCTTGTCAAACTCATACGGACAATGTAATACTTGTCCCGAGGATATACTGTTTGTTTCGGGTTTGTATGCTTTGACATCTTCCATTGTGCAAGGCTCATACCCCCAAGCATGGTCAATGAGAAGTTCGGCATTTATACCGAAAAGTTTGTATAACAGTTCTTCGCTATAGTAATCAGTCGGTTTACCGATAGAACATCTTGCAATGTCACCCATAGTGTAAAGTCCGATTTTTTCTAATTTCTTTGAATAACCACGACCGACTCTCCAAAAATCTGTAATGGGTCTATGATTCCATAACAGTCTTCGGTATGACATTTCGTCAAGTTCGGCAATTCGTACACCGTTTTTATCCGGCTCAATGTGTTTTGCGACTATATCCATTGCTATTTTGCAAAGATACATATTTGTTCCGATTCCGGCTGTTGCGGTTATTCCTGTTGTAGATAAAATATCTTGTATCATTGTCATTGCAAGTTCACGAGCAGTCATATTGTATGTCGAAAGGTAATGCGTTACATCTATAAATACCTCATCAATCGAATAAATGTGAATATCCTCAGGTGCAATGTATTTAAGATAGATATTATAAATTTTTGTACTGTATTCCATATAGCGTGCCATACGCGGTGGAGCAATTATGTAATCAATCTTAAGTGACGGTTTTTTCTGAAGTTCAAGGCTGTCGTCAGAAGAACCGCAAAAAACGTGGTTTGGTGCTTTAATCTTTCGTATATTATTTGCAGCCTTAACTTTTTGTATGACTTCAAATAATCTTGCTCGTCCCGATAATCCGTATTTTTTGAGCGATGGAGACACGGCAAGACAGATTGTTTTCTCCGTCCGACTCGGATCGGCTACAACAAGATTTGTGGTTAGCGGGTCACGGTTTCTTTCTCTACATTCAACGGACGCGTAGAATGATTTTAAGTCTATTGCTATGTACGTTTTGCATTTATTCATAATTCTACGCTCCTTTTTGCAAATCTGTTCAGTCTAAATTATATCTTAAAATTACTGCTTTTTCAAGACTGTACAATAACTTATTGATTGTCAAGAGAGAAAAGTCCGTATTATTGGACTATGTATATATTATAATCTAATTACAGAAAACACAGAAACCATGTGAATAATAAAAGGAGTGATTAATTATGAAAAAAGATGGCTACAGCAAACCGGGATTTTTCGGTACAATAAACCATTATGACGCAAGTGGAAAAAAGGTAGGAGAAAGCCGACCGGGATTTTTTGGAGGAATGAATAATTATGATGCAAACGGACATAAGGTAGGGCATAGCAGTCCCGGATTTTTTGGCGGTATGAATCACTATGACAACAATGGACATAAAACCGGACACAGCAGTCCCGGTCTGTTTGGAGGTGTTAATACATACGACAATAATGGTCATAAAAAACGCCACAGCGAAAAAAGTTTCTTGGGCGGATATAATCATTATGAGGAGTAATGGAGACGATAATTACGATTTTGATAAGAGTTGATGATTATGGCAAATGTAAAATTTGAATATCTGTTTTTGGATATTGAGTGGAATCAAGCACCCAAAACAACAGATATAGAGGAAAGAGAACCTGTACAAATAGGAATAGTTGCAGCAGACGCAAATTTGAATATAAAAAGAACATTTTCTAAATCAATTAGATTAAGTAACAGGGAATGTTTTAATCCGAACACTTTTACTGTATCCCATTACCCACTTGACGCTATTATGAAGTCAAAGAGTGAGGAAACAGTATTAAAAAATATGAACATATCTTTTCAAAACTATAAGTATATTGTTGTGTGGACAAATGAAACTTATGAATTATTAAAGAGAAGAACGGATAAATACGGAATATCAATGCCAAGACACAGAGTGATTATACTGCAACAACTTCTTATGCAAATTGCCGGTGACGGCAAAAAAGTTATTGGTTTTGAAAAGTCGTTAAAACAAGCGGGAATTAAATATCAAAAGAATTATTTGCATTATTCAAAACACGATGTAAACTACTTATACTTATTGTTTTGTAAGTGTTATGGTGAATATCGAAAATTAACAGAACAAGAAACGTGTTACTTAAATCCAAGAACTCATAAGGTACATAACGGAAATTGTCGATATGCCGACAGTGCATTGATTAAATCGAGTAAGGACGTGATTTTTCAAGGAAATAAAGTATGTAAGGTATGCAGTTGTGAAAATGATTGGAATAGGTTTCATTGGAAAACAAATATTAAAATAAAGAGAAAGTATAATATAAAAGATATTAGAGATTTACCGCTTACTATTGAAAATATGAATAGAATATGCGATATGTTTAATTTAGAGTACAGTGTTACGAATGACGCAGTGTTTATAAAAACACCGTTTGGAAGATGGATTGTATATTTGAAAGGTGATGAAGTAAAAGAACTTCATCATGAAAATTACAGGTCAAGACGCGGTGAACCGTTAAATGCTCATAAAAAGTGCATTGACGGTTATCATAAGCAAAAACTTGTTTCAAATAATTTTTACGATGTGATATGCTATATTAATTGTCATGATTCATCAATGATTCGGAGGTGGAAAGAAAAAAGTCGGATTGAAAAATTATTTGAAATGATTGATAATCAAAGAATTCAATTAAATAAAGAGAAAGTCGGACTGTCTTAAGATAGCCGGATTTATTCGGGATAACAAGAGTCAATTTCAAGTATTATGAAAGCCTTCATTATGGTGTAGAATAGAAATACACCAAATGGAGGTTTTTGAT
>OLND01001388.1_pt1 | contig 25218 bp, 20 predicted proteins | sample 1672031 | NCBI WGS metagenome assembly OLND01 (sample SAMEA3136638, study PRJEB25190) | human gut metagenome | biome: human gut; feature: human-associated habitat; material: faeces | place: Austria | collected 2013 | reverse complement strand
GACATTTAATCACCTCGTCTTGGTCACGCTCCACGTGAGCGTGTGAGTTGAAATGGATAAAGTTGATATCCTGCGCACCACTCTCCAGGTCACGCTCCACGTGAGCGTGTGAGTTGAAATAACATATACAAGACTGACGGTGAAACAAAGAAGGTCACGCTCCACGTGAGCGTGTGAGTTGAAATGAAAGCTGTTGCTGACATTTAATCACCTCGTCTTGGTCACGCTCCACGTGAGCGTGTGAGTTGAAATGAATGTGGCGGCATCGGTGTAGGCGGTGTCTCGCAGTCACGCTCCACGTGAGCGTGTGAGTTGAAATCATAGCAAACGAATTTTCAGAGTTCAGCAATAAGTCACGCTCCACGTGAGCGTGTGAGTTGAAATGCGTGAAATAGACAACATCACAACCATAGTGTCGTCACGCTCCACGTGAGCGTGTGAGTTGAAATCTTCCTCAGTGATGATGGTCTTCTGGTGTGTGCCGTCACGCTCCACGTGAGCGTGTGAGTTGAAATTTTTCAACGAAAAAGAATGGGAAAAGGACGGCAAGGTCACGCTCCACGTGAGCGTGTGAGTTGAAATTCTGGTCTTATGGGAGCGGTTAGTCCTCTGCACGTCACGCTCCACGTGAGCGTGTGAGTTGAAATGCACAAGAAAAAAAGGCTGGCAAACCAGGAATAAGTCACGCTCCATGTGAGCGTGTGAGTTGAAATAAAATGCTTGAATACATAGACCCTGCAAGCTGTGTCACGCTCCACGTGAGCGTGTGAGTTGAAATACGATAATGTAAAAAAGAGAGAGGTATCATGCAATGATTAAATTATTTTTGAAAGAATACTTAGATGAAATGTCAACTGTATGTAGGGATAATCAGAATAATGTAAGTATCGCTGTAAATCCCGATTCTGAAAGGCAGGGACATCCTTATTTCAAATTTTATAATAACGTTTATTATGGAGATGCTGCTAAGGTGGTTAGAATTTTATTTAATTCAGCAGATTATGTTGAAAATAAAAATGCAGAAGACCAAAAGCTTTGGAAACTTTCGCATAAAGAAAAAAAGTTGCTTAAAGAACTTTTGAGTAGTCCTTCTGCAGAATATTCAGATATGACTATTTGGGAAGCTTGTAAATTTGAGTGGAACTTTGAATATTTAGAGCAATCTATTAACTTAGATAAATATGTAAATGGTGAATATGATAAGGATAAAACATTCACAGAAAATCCTGGCTATGTACACTACAGTTTGGAAATGCCTGATTATTTAGAATTAAACTTTTGCTAAATATGTAACTTTAACGTACGCTCCACGTGAGCGTGTGAGTCAATTTTCGTTTCAACGCAGGACTTATCGATATTGAATAATACAAATAACCGCTTGACTAAGGTCGGGCGGTATTTTTATACCCAAATACTATACATTTTTCATGTGCTTTTCGTCAAATTCGCCAATTCACACCCCGAAATTTGTGCAAACAAATGATTTATAATTTAATTTGGCAACATTTCTGCAATTGTTGCATTTTTTCTGCAACAAAATACCCACTTTTCGTGTATAAGTAGAAGGGGTTTCACCACAAATCGGAAACCTTGCGGAGCGACAGTGTATGAGGAAACATTTTGTCAACGTGAGTTAGGTGAACACGATGAGAGGTTCTGATCGCACAGAAAAGCACTTCCTGCACTCCGTCTGAAGCTTGAAAATTGAATATTTATACCGACACACCTTAGCTATACCCCATGAGCATACTGCTAAATTTAATTGTTATAACCGCCTTTGTTGACATTATTCATATAAAATGGTATACTTAAAATAAAATTTATACATAATGAAAAGAGTAAATGTGATGAATAAACATACCACTATCGATAAGACAACTGGCGAGAAAAAATGTAGCTGCTTTAAACGCTGCGGCGGCTGTCAGTTGGATAAGGTCTACGCCCAGCAAATAGAATGGAAGCAGGCAAAAGCCGATAGAATGTTGAGCCGCTTTTGCAGACCTCAGCAGATAATAACTATGGACGACCCCTATAATTATCGCAATAAAGTCCAAACTGTCTATAAGGTCAATAGCTCAAAGCGTATCGTCTCAGGAGTATATCAGTCCTCTACCCATAGCATGGTAATAACTGATGATTGCTTTTTGGAGGATATAAGAGCACAGCAAATAGTCGCTACACTTAAAGAGCTTATGGCTGACTTCCGTATACTTCCATATAACGAGGAAAGTGGTCAGGGTCTTCTTAAGCATACCCTTATCCGTACCTCCCAAACAACAGGCGAGGTAATGCTCGTGCTAGTTACAGCTACCCCCATATTTCCTGCAAAGAAGAATTTCGTTAAAGCTATCACGGAAAAACACCCGTATATAACCACTATCATTCAGAATATCAATAAAGGCACGACCCCTCTTACTTTGGGTGATCGTGATATTATAATGTATGGCAAAGGCTATATCACCGACGAGATGTGCGGCTGTAAGTTCAGAGTTTCACCCCATTCTTTCTATCAGGTAAACTCCGAGCAGACCGAAAAGCTCTATTCTAAAGCAGTTTCCTGTGCGGATCTTAAAAAAGGCGATAAAGTTATCGACGCATATTGCGGAACAGGTACTATCGGTCTTATCGCTGCAAAAAGCGGTGCAGACGTGGCAGGCGTTGAGCTTAATGCCGAAGCCGTAAAGGACGCAGTTTCAAATGCCAAGTTCAATAAGCTTGACAACATCAGGTTTTATAATGAGGACGCAGGTGAGTTCATGACAAAGCTTGCGCAGGCAGGTGAGAGCTGTGATACAGTTTTCCTTGACCCTCCAAGAGCAGGTACAACAGAAGAATTTGTTGAAGCCTTGGGTAAACTCAGACCTGAAAAGATAGTCTATGTTTCCTGTAAAATAGAAACTCTCGAGCGTGATTTGAAGCTTCTTGCAAAAATAGGCTATAAAGCACAGCTTATCCAGCCCGTTGATATGTTCCCGCATACCACAGGTATCGAAAATGTGGTGCTTTTAAAAAGAAAAATGATATCGCTCACACCAAACAGAACACCTGATAAAAAGGGGGATAAAAAAATTGAACGAAAAGGTAAAACTTCTCACAGATAATATCGAAAAAGTTATCGTCGGCAAGACAGACTCTGTGCTTAAAATAATCACAGCCATGCTTTGCGGCGGTCATGTTCTTATCGAGGACGTGCCTGGAGTAGGTAAAACTCAGCTTGTATCAGCCCTCGCAAGGTCAGTGGACGGCAAATATAACCGTATCCAGCTTACCCCTGACGTTATGCCGTCCGATATCGTTGGCTTTTCTATGATAGACCAGAAAACTCATGAGCTTGAGTATAAAGAGGGTGTGGCAATGTGCAATTTCCTCTTGGCAGACGAAATAAACAGAGCTTCCCCAAAATCTCAGTCAAGCTTGCTTGAAGTCATGGAAGAACATCAGATATCCATTGACGGTAAAACTCATGAACTTCCGTCACCATTTATGGTGCTTGCCACACAAAACCCTGTGGAAACTTACGGCACTTATCATTTGCCTGAAGCCCAAATGGATAGATTTCTTATGAAGATATCAATGGGCTATCCCTCATATGATGATGAGCTTGATATCATGTCAAGAGCCGAAAGATCAGGCTTTGCAAAGAATATCCAGCCTGTCATGACCCTTGAAAACGTCCGTGAGCTTATGGGCTACGCTGAAAATGTGACCGCAGAGCTTTCTGTGAGAAAATATATCCTGAGCCTTGTTACCGCAACAAGAAATTCAGATTATGTAAAGCTTGGCGTTTCTCCCCGTGGAAGTATCGCACTTCTCAAAGCTTCAAAAGCCTATGCCTTTGTTCAGGGCAGAGGATTTGTCATGCCAGATGATGTCAAGGCTGTTATGCCTGACGTTCTTGCACATAGACTTATGCTTTCTCCTAAAGGCAAATCCGCCTTTGAAAATGAAAGGAAAGCTCTTGAAAATATCGCTCTTACAGTAAAATCACCTGACGCAATAGAGAAATAGAGGATATGACCCCATGAAAAATCTTTTAGGTTATCTTACCTGCGTGGCGGTGGCGATACTGCTTAGAGTTTATATAAACGGAAGCGGTGGTACGCTTGTGCTTTATCTTTTAGCTATAGCCTTTGTGATATCTCTTGCGGCACTTCTCATTACCAAGCGTAAACTTGTGGCAGCCATAAAGCTTTCCACAGAAATAAGTGCAAAGAACGAGGAGTTTGACGCTGACATAATGCTTTTAAATGCAATACGCATTATTCCCTCATGCGTTGTTGAGGTAACGGCAGAGTGTTCAGATAATATCGGTGCTGTAAGCCCACTTGAATTTAAAACTATCGTGGCAGGCGGCAGACAGCAAAGCGTCAGCGTTAAGCTGAAAACACGCTATGCAGGTCTTGGCACAGTGAAAATAAAAAGCATACGTTTGCATGACTATCTTGGAATAATCACCCTGCACCTTGACAGTTCACGTTATGAAAAAGCCGTGGGAAAAATAAAGATAATGCCGAATATCCCTGACACTGGCTCTCAAACAGAGCTTCTTAAAGCAACTTCCGAGAACGCTTCATTTGACGATAATGAAAGCGAATCAGATGAAAATGCACTTGGTCTTACAGGCGTTCCGGGCTATGACCACAGACAGTATGAGATAGGCGACCCGCTGAAAAGAATAAACTGGAAGCTTTCTTCAAAGCGTGACGAGCTTATGGTGCGCCTTGATGAAAAGGTCACGGCTTCAAGTCAGGCGTTTTTCCTTGATATTCCAAGCGAAAATCATGACCCTATGTTTGCTATGAATATTGATAATATAGTCGAAGCGAGCCTTGCAATGCTTTCAATGCTTATCATGGAGGGCTTTGAGAGTGAGTATAATTATTATCTTGACGGCTGGAAAAGCATGAAAATAAAGCAGACAGGTGATATAATAGAGCTTCAAAACGACCTTGCGGCAATAGCACCATATCCGCAGGAAAAGCGTTTTGCCTTTTCTCATGAGATAGGCAAGACAGCTCCTATATGCTTCACAGCCTGCATGGCGACTTCTCAGGGGGAATTTTCTTCTCTTATAGAAGAATTTAACGGCTCTTTTGTAGTGACACGTCTTAGCGGCCTTGATAAGCAGACAGAAAATATGTGGCTTGTAGACGAAACTTTCGAGTTTCGTAAAATGACATAGGGGGTGTGGCTTTTGAATACTAAAACTGCTCAGATAAAAAACACCCTTGTGAATATTCTTTCAAAATATGCTTTGCCGCTGCTCCTTGGAGCAGTGGTCATGAACATAATCTTTAAGACCTATCTTGTAGACAATGTCAGACTTTATACTTTTGGATATGTGGTCTATGAATGTCTGCTGTTCGCTCTTTTTGAGTGGCTGAAGCCGAAAAAAGTCCTGAGAGGTCTTGTCTATACCGCCCTTATGGTGGCAGTGCTGTTTTTGGGCTTTCAGCTTCTTCGTGCTGGATTTGAACATTCTGGAAAATCATTTATCAATTGGTTTTATGTAAACAGGCAGGAGATAGGTCAGATAGATGAATATTTCTACTTTCTGTTTGTGGGACTAGGCTTCTTTATCATTTCGGTGCTTTACTATTTCACCATTGTGCGCTATAGAAGCTTTGGAACGATGCTCGTTGTGCTTTTTCCGTTTTTTATTTACGGAAAGCGTGCCGACTCAATGGATACTCTTGACATAACCATAATGCTCACTGTGTTCATTGCACTTATGGTGCACAGCAGACTTGTTTCAGACGAGAGCAAGTATGACCTTGTTATAAACGGCTCTTATGTGGCAGCATCGGCGGTTTTCGTTACCCTTGTGGGTGCGCTTGCAATGCTTATGCCGACTTCCTCAAAGACATCTTATCTTGAGAAAAACAGCAACTTCTTTGATGTGAATATCAAAAGCAGTGGCACATATGACAATCTCAGTGATGAGTCTTCCCCAAGATTTGGCGCAGACGCAACGGGCGAGATACTTTTCAACTTCACCACAACCTCTGATGAACAGGTCATTTACCTCCGCAGACAATCCTTTGACCTTTTCAGAAACGAGAAGTGGGTAACAGACGATAGCTTCTACGATTTTGATTTTGACAAAAATGTTCATCTTTACGGTGACAACGAGGTGAACTCACCGAGCTATGTTTACAGCATAGCAAAGTCACTTGCAGATAAGGATTACACCAAGGATCTTGGCGTGGACAGGTCACAGTTTCCTGATGATCTGTTCAGCGAAAAGGCAGTCATGAATCAGTTCAGCGACAGCTTTACCCCTAGCTATATCCCTGCCCCACTGATGATAACCCCAGGGGAGAACAACGTTTATATCAAAACAACTCACAGCGAGGTCTACAGACCATATGACACCGCAGGAAATAAGCTTGGCATTAGCTTTGAGTATATCCCTGAAACGGAGAGCGAAAGACAGGCTGCGGCAAATCTTGATATGACCGAAAATCAGTTCAAACTGCTGCTTTCTTATGGTTTGACAAACGGAGATGTTGCATCAAATCAAGCGCTGAATATTTATAAGATATATGCGTTGTACACAGACGTTTCTGCATATGACGATAAAGGTGGAAAAATGGAGGATCTTGCAAAGAGCATAACGGAAAACTGCAAAAATGATTATGAGAAAGCTCAGGCGCTTGTGGATTATTTTGAGCAGAACGGCTATGTTTACGATAACGAGTATGAGCCTGACGATGAGTCTATCGCATATTTTCTTTTCACGAGCAAGCGTGGAAACTGCACGAACTATGCAACAAGCATGACGCTTATGGCGAGAATGCTGGGACTTCCAGCAAGGTATGTTGAGGGCTTTGCAGCATATGAAAAGAATGAACGTGGAGAGTTTGTGGTAAGAGATAGCCATGCTCACGCTTTTGTAGAGGTCTTTATCACAGGCATTGGCTGGATGACTTTTGACCCGACAGTTCCGGGCTATCAGCGTGACTACAGTGCAAACGGTACGAACTTTGATGTTTCAACTTTTGTAAGCTATTTCAGCAGGATCGCACTGTTTATCGGTGTAGCGTTTGTGCTTGTGGTTTTCGTATTCCTTAACAGAATTATCGAGGTATTTTTCCGACTGTCACTTAAATTCAGAGATAACGGCGACAAAGTCATAAGGCTTTACAGGCGGGTGGTAAGGCTTTTGACCATAGCTTCTAATGATAAGCTATTGGGATACACGCCTGAAATGATAAGAGAATATCTTGTTAAGAGGCGTGGAGTTGAGCTTGGCGGTCTTATAGATCTTTTTGAAAAGACCTGCTTCGGTGGATATGTTCCTGATGAAGCCGAGTGGAAAATGGTCTATGCAGAGTACAAAGCACAATGGAAAAAGCTCACAAAGCGTGAGAAAACGACTTTGGAGCTTGATAAGAATATGTAATGAAATGGCTGTGCGGAAAAAAAATCACGCACGGCTATTTTTTTTGTATGAAAAAAGGCTGCCGTATAAAACAGCAGCCTGAGAGTGTAAAAAATTTTCCGAAAGAGCAGGACGTCAAGGACGCCCACTGTATCTGATATTTAATTAAAGTGAAGCAAGAAGATCGCTCATTGCGTAAAGTCCTGCCGGCTTTCCACAAAGGAAAACGCCTGCATTCACTGCACCCACAGCGAAAACCTGCTTTGAATGAGCTTCGTGCTTGAGGGAGATAACTTCATCTCTGCCTGCAAAGATTATCTCATGCTCGCCAACAATAGTGCCGCCACGGACAGAGTGCATACCGATCTCTGTCTTTTCTCTCTTTGCTCTTACAGAATGACGATCGTAAACATAGTGATACTTGTTGTCAAGCTCCTCGTTTATTGCGTCTGCAAGCATGATAGCAGTGCCTGACGGAGCGTCTATCTTCTGATTATGATGCTTTTCGATTATCTCGATATCATACTGACCGCCAAGAACTTTTGCGGCAGTTTTTGCAAGATTTGCAAGAAGATTGATACCAAGGGTCATGTTGAATGTGAAGAAAACAGGTATCTGCTCGGAAGCCTTGTGTATCTTCGCTGTATCCTCTTCTGTATAGCCTGTGGTAGCTATTACAAGGGCAGTGCCGTTTGAAAGGCAATAGCTGAGAAGTCCGTCCAGTGCGGAAGGGTGTGAGAAGTCGATTATTACATCAGGCTTTTCAGGCAGGTCGGCAGGCTCTTTTACGACAGGGAAGTCTGCATAAGCCTCGCCAAATTTGTCGATACCTGCGCTTACTGTGCAGTCGTCACGCTCTGATATAACGTCATATATGAACCTGCCCATTTTTCCGCAGGCGCCACATATTGCGATCTTAGTCATTTATATCATTCCTTTTCTTTTTGATTTGTAGATAAACGTAAGTGATAATGTCAAAGACAGCGTTTGGGCTGTCGGGGGCGCCAACCCTTACATTATTACAATTTTATAATGGTAAACATAAAGGGCGAATTTCTCCGCCCTTTGTATTTTTTTACTTGATAAGTCCGAGAGCGTTCATTGACGCTTTCAGCTTTTCTATCTTATCATCGCTCATTCTTACAAGCGGCAGACGGCACTCACCGACCTCAAAGCCCATAAGGTTAAGAGCTTCCTTGACAGGGATAGGGTTTACGTCGCTGAAAAGTGCCTTTGCAAAACCAAGGGTCTTGAATACCTTTTCTCTTGCTTCCTCATACTTTCCATCAAGGCAGAGCTGTGTGATCTCATGTGTTTCAAATGGCATACAGTTGGAAAGAACTGAGATAACACCCTTTCCGCCCAGAGCCATGATAGGAACTATCTGATCGTCGTTGCCTGAATAGATATCAAGGTCATCACCGCAGAGAGCTGCTACCTGTGTTATCTGGCTGATGTTTCCGCTTGCTGCCTTGATAGCAACGATATTGTCAATCTTTGCAAGCTCACGGCAGGTCTCAGGAAGAATGTTCACACCTGTTCTTGACGGTACGTTGTAAAGAATGATAGGCAGTGTAACAGCCTTTGCGATAGCGGAGAAGTGTGCGATAAGTCCTGCCTGTGAAGTCTTATTATAATAAGGTGTAACACAAAGCAGAGCGTCAGCACCAAGCTCCTCAGCCTTCTTAGAAAGGTTTACGGCATACTCTGTATGGTTTGAGCCTGTGCCTGCGATAACAGGAATTCTGTGATTTGTCTTTTCAACAGCATAGCGGATACACTCGATATGCTCCTCATCTGTCATGGTAGCACTTTCGCCTGTTGTTCCGCAGATTATGATAGCGTCTGTGCCGTTATCGATGTTGAAATCGATAAGCTCGCCCAGCTTGTCAAAGTTGATAGAGCCGTCAGCGTTCATAGGTGTAACGATAGCAACGCCTGCACCTGTGAAAATAGTCTTTTTCATAAACAGCACTCCTTTCGTGCGTATATATGTGTTATATTAGTCAAAATAGCCCTTTGCTGCAAGAAGTTCAGCCAGCAGAACTGCTCCGCCTGCCGCACCTCTCAGTGTATTGTGTGAAAGGCAAACGAACTTATAGTCATACTGTGAATCTTCTCTCAGTCTGCCTATAGAAACTGCCATGCCGCCCTCAAGGTTTCTGTCGAGCTTAGCCTGTGGACGATCGTCCTCTGTGAAGTAGTTAAGGAACTGCTTTGGAGCGCTTGGAAGCTGAAGCTCCTGTGGAACACCGCTGAAATCTTTCCAAGCCTGAAGGATCTCTTCCTTAGAAGGTTTATTCTCAAATGATACGAAAACTGCTGCTGTGTGACCGTCGGAAACAGGAACTCTCAGGCACTGTGTTGTGATAGCTGGAGCTGTTGCGTCAACGATAACGTCGCCCTCGATATGACCCCAGATCTTAAGAGGCTCTTTCTCAGACTTTTCTTCCTCGCCGCCGATATAAGGGATAACGTTGTCAAGGATCTCAGGGAAGCTTTCAAATGTCTTGCCTGCGCCTGAAATTGCCTGATATGTGCAGGCAAGAGCCTTTGTTACCTTATACTTATCCATAAGAGGAGCAAGAGCAGGAACGTAAGACTGGAGTGAGCAGTTAGACTTAACTGCGATAAATCCTCTCTTTGTGCCAAGTCTTTTTCTCTGTGAAGCGATTATCTCGATATGCTCAGGGTTTACCTCAGGAATGACCATTGGAACATCAGGAGTATGTCTGTGTGCGGAGTTGTTTGATACAACAGGGCATTCAGCCTTTGCATACTTTTCTTCAAGGGCTCTTATCTCGTCTTTCTTCATATCAACTGCGCAGAATACGAAATCTACCATTGAAGCGATCTTCTCAACGTCCTCCTCGGCGTTCAGAACTGTAAGCTCACCGATAGCTTCCGGCAGAGGCTCTGAAAGCTTCCACTTGCCTGCAACTGCGTCCTTGAGCTTTTTGCCTGCTGAACGTGGTGAAGCGGCAACGCATACTACATTGAACCATGGGTGTTTGTCAAGAAGCAGAGAAAATCTCTGACCTACCATTCCTGTTGCACCGATGATACCGACATTGTACTTTTTCATATTAAAACTCCTTTTCCTGTGCCATGGTAACAATTTTCTTTGGCGTTATACACTAAAATCACGCACTGTTCAAATGTTATTTTGCACAAAACATAAAAAATAAACAAATAATAAAAAAACTGGTTGAAAACCAGTTCATCATACAATATAATAAGAATGTTGACATAAAAATTTATGCCGATAGCACTCCACCATTTGTAATGATGACAACTGATAGTCTATTAAACTAACAGTCAGCAGGAGTGTTCCCGATACTCCGCTTCGGCAGTTTTACCTTTCTCATTTACCATAGGCGTTGGGACGCTGTTGTGTGGGGTCACACGAAAAATGATACTCATTTCAACTGCACCTCTATCTGTTCTGTTTAATGATAACAAATATTTAGCGTTCTGTCAATACATATAGATAAAAATATTTTAATTTTCTGTAAATTAATAAGTTTATATGAAATTAAATGGCTTTAAAGAATGTTGACAGTTGTTGGAATAAGGACTTTGAGAATGGTGAGAGTGGGACGTAGAGGACGCCGTTCCCTACATTATTATAGTTATTATATTTTAAATAAATAGGAGATATTTAAAATGCTTGATATCAACAATATGAAAAGATCGGATTTTTATTATGACCTGCCGCAGGAGCTTATTGCACAGACCCCTGTCGAGCCTAGAAATGCTTCAAGAATGATGAAGATAAACAGGCAGACGGGAGAGGTGGTACACGACCATTTCTATAATCTATGCAATTATCTCAAAAAAGGTGACTTGCTTGTGCTTAACGACTCAAAGGTGCTTCCTGCGAGGATATACGGCGAGCGTGAGGACACAGGCTCGTTCATTGAGTTTTTGCTTGTGGAGCAGAAAGAGAACATGGTCTGGGAGATCCTTTGCAGACCCGGAAAGAAAGCTAAGATAGGCACTAGGTTTGTTTTCGGCAGCGGAAAGCTGAAAGCGGAGATAATTGATGTGTTGGAGGACGGAAACCGTATCGCACGATTTGAGTGCGAGGAGAATTTCTTTGCCACACTTGACGAGATAGGTCAGATGCCTTTGCCGCCTTATATTACTGAAAAGCTGAAGGACAAGGACAGATACCAGACGGTTTATGCTCATGAGCTTGGCTCGTCTGCTGCGCCGACTGCCGGTCTGCATTTTACTGAGCAGCAGCTTGAGGACTTAAAGGCAATGGGTGTGAACATTGCGTATGTTACTCTGCACGTTGGTCTTGGCACGTTCAGACCTGTTAAGGAGGACAAGGTCCTTGACCATAAGATGCACAGGGAACATTATGAGCTTAGCCGTGAAACTGCAGACATGATAAACGAAACGAAGAAAAATGGCGGACGTGTTATTGCGGTGGGTACTACTTCATGCAGGACGCTGGAGAGCGTGGCGGCATTCAATGACGGAAAGATAGTTCCATGTGACGGTTACACGGAGATATTTATTTATCCGGGCTTTGAGTTCAAGGTGCTTGACGGACTTGTTACTAATTTTCACCTGCCTGAAAGCACGCTTATAATGCTTGTTTCTGCATTTATGGGATACGAGAACACTATGAACGCTTATAAGATAGCTGTGGAGGAGAAATACAGATTTTTCAGCTTTGGTGATTGTATGCTCATAATATCTGAGTGAGGAATTAAGGTATCGCCTGCGGCGATGATATCTCATTTCAAACTTTGTTTTACGGAGGTTTTTTCTATATGAATGACGTTAAGTCAGGGGAGAAGAAACGACTGTATTTATATGACAATCTGAAATTTCTGCTTATAGTGCTTGTGGTCTTGGGGCATTTGATAGACGACAGCACTGTCAAGCTTTTTGGTGACGGCGGCGGTGAAACAGGTGTACCGCAGGCAAAGGTTTTTAGCGGCGCATTTGTGTTTCTGTATGCTTTTCATATGCCGTTGTTTTTATTCATATCAGGACTGTTCAACAGGGGACATGATGACGGCAGGAAAGTGCTTGGAAAGACGCTTGGATTTGTTGTTATCGGAATGTTAATGAAATGCCTGAATTATTGGTCGCAGGTGAGATTTCAGACGGATTTTGACAAGGAAAACAGTGATGGCGAGATTTTCTTTGACCTTTTAGGCGGCGACGGTGTATACTGGTATATGTTCGCAATGGCGGCGTTTATGGGGCTTTGCTATCTGTTAAGAAACAGCAGACCTTGGGCGGTGCTTACGGCGGCTATGGTGACGGCACTTGCGGCAGGGTATGACCCTAGCGTGGGCGATGAATATGAGCTATCCAGGATAGTGGTGTTTTTCCCGTTTTACTACTGCGGATATGTGCTTGACCCTGAAAAGGTGGCTGATTTTGTGAAAAAGTGGTATGTAAGGGTGCTGTCCTTGGGAGTGATAGGCATTTGGACTTATTTCTGCTTTGGAAAAACAAAGCTTGTTTATCCGCTGAGAATGCTCCTTACGGGAAGAAACTCTTATTTTTCCATATCTGAAGCAACGGACATGGATTGCACTTTTTTGAGCAGGCTTCTTGTTATGGGTATCTCGGCACTGCTTTGTTTGGCGGTGCTTGGTATTGGGCTTGATGTGAAGATCCCACTGATAACAAAGTGCGGCTCCAGGACTTTGCAGGTGTACTTCTGGCACAGAACTATAGTTTATATGCTCACATACTATGGTTATCAGGCATATCTTGCAAAGGCTTTTCCTGAACGTTGGGAGCTTTATTTGGCACTTACAGCGATACCTATTGTATTGGTGCTTTGCATAAAAATATTTGGTGTGCCTCTGGATATGGTGCTTAAAGGAATAAGGGGCAGGAATGATATCATAAAGGAGAACGGAAATGGAAAATAACTTTTTTAAGAGCGTTATTGACTCAGACGATGCACCTGTGGTTATTTGCGACCTTGAGCATACGATAGTATATATGAATCCGACAGCGGTCAAAAGATATGAAAAGCGTGGAGGAGCGGCTCTTGTGGGCAGATCAATAAAGGGCTGTCACAACGGGGATTCTAATGACAAGATAGAGCATGTCATTGCATGGTTCAAAAAGGACAAGGGCAACAACAAGGTGTATACTTTCCGCAACGAAAAGGAAAATAAGGACGTTTACATGATAGCCCTCAGAAATGATGAGGGAGAGCTTATTGGATATTATGAAAAGCATGAGTACAGAAATATTGAAACTATGAAGCTGTATGATATGGAATAGGCTGAAAAAATAATTAATAAGGAGAATTTATGTTTACATTACTTAAACAAGAGGGTGCTGCACGCAGGGGGCAGTTTGAAACTGTTCATGGAACGATACAGACGCCTGTATTTATGAACGTGGGAACTTCGGCGGCGATAAAGGGCGGAGTTTCTTCCATTGATTTGAAAAACGAGCTTAAAACTCAGGTGGAGCTTTGCAATACCTATCATTTGCACGTCAGACCGGGCGATGACATTATATACAAAATGGGCGGACTTCACAAGTTCATGAACTGGGACAAGCCTATTCTTACAGACAGCGGCGGATTTCAGGTATTTTCTTTGGCCAAGCTGCGTAAAATCAAAGAGGAGGGCGTGTACTTCAATTCTCACGTTGACGGTCGCAGAATTTTTATGGGCCCTGAGGAGAGTATGCAGATACAATCGCACCTTGCTTCTACTATCGCAATGGCGTTTGACGAGTGTGTGGAAAACCCTGCTGAGCATAGCTATTCAAAGGCAAGCTGTGATAGAACGGTAAGGTGGCTTGAGAGATGTGTCGCTGAGCAGAAAAGGCTCAACGGACTTGAGGAGACTATAAACAAGCATCAGATGCTGTTTGGTATCAATCAGGGCTGTACTTATGAGGATCTGCGTATCGAGCATATGAAGCGCATAAGAGAAATGGAATACTGTTCGGGCTTTGCTATTGGCGGTCTGGCGGTGGGTGAGCCTACTGAGGTAATGTATAACATTATCGAAAAGGTCGAGCCTTTTATGCCAAAGGATAAGCCGAGATATCTTATGGGCGTTGGCACGCCGACAAACATAATCGAGGCTGTTTACAGAGGCGTGGACTTCTTTGATTGCGTAATGCCAAGCAGAAATGCACGTCACGGAACGCTGTTCACATGGAACGGCATTATGCACATCACTAATAAAAGGTATGAAACTGACCCTAGACCTATTGACGAGCATTGCGATTGTCCTGCTTGCCGTAATCACAGCAGGGCGTATATTCGTCATCTGTTCAAGTCTGAGGAGCAGTTGGGCGGCAGGCTGGCAGTTATGCACAATCTGTATTTCTACAACACGCTCACGGAGAAGATAAGAGAGGCTCTTGACGAGGGCAGATTTGAGCAGTTCAGAAATCAATACAGCTCGCTTCTTGCTTCAAAGTGTGAGGATTAACAAAATATAACGGTATGACGCTGTTTTCGGAAAATGCAAAGATGTTATTTTGTATTTTACGGGGATGGCGTTTTTTTGTTGAGTAGGGGCTATTTTATTTGATGAAAGCATGGGTTTGTTGCTTCGATGGGCGAACGCTGTTCGCCTCTACAGAAAAGGTGTGGTAGCAGGTGTAAAAAGTGTGGGTGCAGATAAAAATATAAGGAAAGTCAAGATTGAATGTAAAGCTGTTTTTATACATTATACAGGGGGATTATATGAGTATTTTTGAGCTTTTTCTTACTGCGTGTGGACTTTCTATGGACGCTTTTGCGGTATCGGTGACTAATGGGCTTTGCGTCAGAAAGGGAAGAGTCAGGGGAGCATTGATGTGCGGTATCATATTTGGGCTTTTTCAGGGGATAATGCCTGCGATCGGCTATGCACTGGGCATGAATTTTGCGGAGTACATAGAGAGGTTCGACCACTGGATAGCTTTGATACTGCTTGGGTTCATAGGGTTGAACATGATATGCGGTTCGGGGGACGATGAGATCCAGACAGGGGGCAGGCTCACTTTCGGGGCGGTGCTTGTGCAGGGATTTGCCACCTCTGTGGACGCACTGGCTGTGGGCATAAGCTTTGCGGCACTTGGTGTGGGCATAGTCAGGTCGGCAGCGTTTATATGTGTTGTTACGGCGGCCTTATCGTTCTGTGGGTTTATGCTTGGTAACAAATTCAGCGGAAAACTCAAAAGCAAGGCAAGGATAGTTGGGGGAGTTATTTTAATATGTATAGGGCTTAAAATATTCGCTGAACAGACTATATTTGTTTAAAACAATTTGCTTATTCACGCAAATATGTATCACATAGATATCTTTGTGAATTTTAATTTAACAATTACAGGTGTGTATGTTCATAAACAAGCCACAATATCAGTGTATAATAAATCTCGTGATTTTTAGACAAGTGTATAAATTTGCGATTGATGTACAAACTTATGATAAGTGTACAAACTTGCGATAAGTGTAAAAATTAGTGCATGGTGACCGACAAGTTTATGGAAAGTCGGAGGGAGGAAAGGCTTTTTATATAGCTGATTTTATGAAAAAGCTATTTATTTTTGATCTGGACGGAACGCTTGTAAATTCTATTTATGATCTTGGGGACGCCATGAACGCGGTACTTGAGAGATATGGGTTTCCTGTGTTTGATTATGATACCTACAAGCATTTAGTGGGAAATGGTACTTTGAAGCTTGTTGAGCGGGCTTTGCCTGAGAAGCTGAGAAGCGAGGAGAACATCAAAAAGTATCATGCTGAGTTCTCTGAGGAATACAACAAGAGATGTGTGAACAAGACCAAGCCTTATGAGCATATCTGCGAGGTGCTTGACACGCTTCGCAATGAGGGCATTATGACGGCGGTGGCTTCAAACAAGCCTGACGGCTTTGTGAACTACATTGTAAAGAATATTTTCGGTGAGAAAGATTTTGACCTGATCGAGGGCAAAAAGGACGGTGTTCCGACAAAGCCTGCGCCTGAGATAATATACAATATTCTTGGCACGCTTGGGGTCAAGGCTGAGGAAGCTGTGCTTATCGGCGATTCTGATGTGGACGTTATGACGGCAAAAAATGCGGGTCTTGACTGCATTGGCTGTGAATGGGGCTTCAGGGGCAGAGAAGAACTTGAAAATGCAGGTGCGAAGTATATTGCGGAAGTTCCGCAGGACATAGTGAGCATTTGTCATGAGATAAACAGGATATAATTAAAACGGAGGATTTCATATATGAGTTTTGTAATGGCTGATTTTTACAAGAGGTTTGTTGACGAGGAGCTTGACAGCGAGGGCAGACTTAAAAGCTTTAAGCTTGACCTGCCTGAGAACTTCAACTTCTCATATGACGTTATAGACGAGCTGGCTAAGAACGTGCCTGATAAGGTGGCTATGCAGTGGGTCAACGAGGATGGTGAGGAGCATATCTTCACTTACAAGGATCTTTCTGAAAAGAGCAGTCAGGTGGCTAACATGATGCTGGCACACGGAGTTAAGAAGGGCGATTTTGTTATGGCTGTTCTTAAGCGTCATTATGAGTTCTGGTTCCTTGCTTACGGTCTTATGAAGATAGGCGCTATCCTTGTGCCTGCAACTTGTCAGCTCAAGAAAAAAGACTATGTTTACCGCTTTGACGCTGCTTCTATATCTTACATCGTGGCAACTGCTGAGGACGATGTTCCTAATCAGGTGGATTCAGCTCTTGAACAGTACAGCGGCATGAAGGAGAAGTTTATCACTCACGGTGCTAAAGAGGGTTGGATAGATTTTCTCAGCGAAATGGACAAGTATCCAAAGACTTTTGAGAGGATCGAAACACACGTTACTGAGTCAATGCTCATGTATTTCAGCTCTGGTACTACCGGTTATCCTAAAATGGTACTGCACAAGTATTCACTGGCTGCGGCACACATTATCACTGCTAAGCACTGGCACCACCTTGACGAGAACTCACTGCACCTTACTGTTTCTGAGACAGGCTGGGCAAAGTGTGCATGGGGCAAGATGTTTGGTCAGTTTATCTGCGGTGCAACAACATTCGTATATGACTTTGACAGATTTATTCCTGCAAACGTGCTGAAAGTAATTCAGGATTACAAGCTGACTTCTTTCTGCGCACCTCCGACAATGTACAGATTTTTCATCAAGGAGGGTCTTGAAAACTATGACCTTTCTTCACTGAAATATAGCTGTATCGCCGGTGAGGCTCTTAACCCTGAGGTATTCAACAAGTGGTATGAATACACAGGTCTTAAGCTTATGGAGGGCTTCGGTCAGACAGAGGGCGCTGTGCTTGTGGGCAATCTTTACGGCATGGAGCCAAAGCCGGGCTCGATGGGTAAGCCTACACCGCTTTACAACATCGGTATAGTTGACAACGAGGGTAAGCCTGTTAAGGTAGGCGAGACAGGCGAGATCGTTGTTTACGCTAAGAGGGGCGAAAACCCTGCGCTGTTCAAGGAGTATTACAGAAACCCTGAGGCAACGGACAATGCTTGGAGATTTGGTATGTATCACACAGGCGACACTGCTTACATGGACGATGACGGCTACTACTGGTATGTTGGAAGAACGGACGACCTTATCAAGGCTTCGGGTTATCGTATAGGACCTTTCGAGATAGAGAGTATCCTTATGGAACACCCTTCTGTACTTGAGTGCGCTATCACGGCGGCTGATGACGCTATCAGAGGCAAGGTAGTTAAGGCTACTATCGTGCTTGCAAAGGGCTACACTGCTTCTCCTGAGCTTGCTAAGGAGCTTCAGAACTATGTTAAGCAATCAACTGCTCCTTACAAGTATCCTAGAATAGTTGAGTTCGTGGACGAGCTGCCTAAGACTATCAGCGGTAAGATACGCCGTGTTGAGATAAGAGAGAATGACAGCAAGAAGAATAGCTGATTGATTTAGATATGATAAAAGCACAATGCTCTTTGTGGGCGTTGTGCTTTTTGTGTATTGCTTCGACGGGCAAACGATGTTCGCCCCTACGGAATTTTGCAGCACATTTTATTTTGCAATTTTCAATATTTTATATTTTTTTGTAAAAGTATTGACAAATATTTGGCTTTATGGTATTATATAATATTACCATGACATATGGGAAATTATAGAGAATTGGGAGATGTGCTTTTTATGAAGAATGCTATGAAGAAAACGGCGGCTGTTGTTATGGCGGCAATGCTTATGGGCACGGGGGCTGTTGTACCTGCGGCGGAGGATATGGGGATATTCTCACAGACGGCTATCGTTGCGGAAGCGGCGAGTGTTGGCAAGGTAACGGGGCTTAAATCTAAGACGCTTTCAAACAGTGAGATACAGCTCAACTGGAGCAAGGTAAAGGGTGCGAGCGGTTACACTGTTTATATGCGAAAAAACGGCAAGTACAACAAGCTTGGGGATTGCAAGGGTACGAGCTACACAGTTAAGAAGCTGCCTAATGCAACGAGAGAAAATTTTAAAGTAAGGGCATACAAGACTGTAAAGGGCAAGAAAGTTTACGGAAAATATTCCGCAAACTGGAACACGGCGACTAATCCGCAGGCTTGCAAGGGGCTAAAGGTAAGCAGTGTTGGCAATGACAGCGTTAAGCTTTCTTGGACGAAGATAGGCTGTACAAATTTCCGCATTTATCAGAACATAAAAGGCGAATGGAAAGAGATAGGCAAGACCACAGGGACAAGCTACACTGTGAAGAAGCTTGCACCTTCGACAAAGTATCAGTTTAAGATAAGGGCTTGCAAGCAGGACGACAAAAAGACAAGCAATAATCACTATGGCAAGTATTCGGGGGTCGTGACGGCGACAACTAAGAAAAGTGATAAGATAACACAGGCAGATATTGATGCGATGAAGAAAGAATTGCAGGAATATTCAAACAGCAAGGCTGATTTTATTCGAGAAAATTATACCGAATTTGACGGCTATGGTACAGAGTATAATACTGTTGATGAATTTTTTGAAAGATGTGTTAGAAACTACACTCCTGATAATTCAAGTTACAGCTCTGTTTACATAATTCCTACGGACGAAACTGACATAGAAGAAGTCAAAAAACAATTAAAAAACAAAATAGATTATGGTTATAGGAGAAATGAAGATGTGAACTTTGTTGTTTACATAGATAATTGCCCTAATGGTCTTGATATATACAATGGATCTTGCTGGGCTGTGTATCTGCTTTATTAATTCGGACACATATAGCACAATTTCATTCAAATGTGTTGACTTTTGCGCATTTCAGGTGTATAATAAAACTGAAAATAGATAAGAAAATGTACAATGCTCTTATGGGTGTTGTGCATTTTTTGTATCATATGGTTATCCTAATTGAGAGGTGAATGTTTTGCAGGCGGTTTATGAATATCCTCCGAAGCTGTCAAGGGCGGAGAGGCAGGTCAAGGCGGCGCATGATATTGAAGAACATAGAAAAATGCAGAGAAATATGTATAAGAATATCCTGCTTGGGGTCGTTATCATCATAATTGGTGCGGTGTTTGCAAGTGCGGTCTTTGCAAAGGTTCTGCTTATACTGCTGGGGGCTTGCAATTGTTCTGTGGGCGGGCTTATGTACTGGTATTACTCGCTTTCACGGGACGCTGATGTTTACACGAGGATATATGAGGATCACATTGAACACTCTCAACGCATGGGGCTTTCTAAAAGCTATCTGCACATATGCCTTTACTATGAGGAGGTAGAGAAGTCTTATCAGACAAACAAGGGCAGACTCGTTTGCGTGCTGAAAAATGTGGAGAAGTCAAGCTTTGTGGTAAAGGACAAAGAGGGCAGGGAGAAAGCTTTTGTGCCTGAGGACGGTATGATAGCTCTGAGCTTTCAGGACACTAAGGGCAAGCTTGTGCTTATCAATGACTTTTATGAGAAGATAGGTTATCCACACAAGGAATACAACAAGATAGAGGACGAGGAGGACGATTATTACTCCGAGGAGGATATGAAGTGGGACAGGCTTCATAAGCATGGATTGTAGTTGTAAACTTTTTGTTAAGCCCTTGAAATGTGGGGCAGAATGTGATAACATATTATTGTATCAATACACTTAAAACACTATGACCGAGAGAGTAGTTTTGCTAAGGGTCTTCAGAGAGAAGCTGCGGCGCGTGTGCGTTTTCTGAAAGCGGCTTTATATCCTGACAAAATGAAGTTCACTTGCGAGTGGTCATGCCGAATGAGAGATAGTCTTTAGTAAGCGTGAACGTCTGTCTGCGTTAAGGACGGAAGAGTGTTGGCTCTTTACTGATAGGTGGTATAAACAAGAATTTCAAAGTCTTGTCCTGTTTAGTCGGGGCAGGGCTTATTTTTATAGGAGGATAAGTAATGAAAGAACAGTTGAAAAGCATTGACGAGCGTGCGAAAGAAGAACTTTCACATATTGATGACGCCAAGCTGTTGGAAGATTTCAGAGTAAGATTTCTTGGCAAAAAGGGAGAGATAACTTCCATACTTAAGCAAATGGGTAAGCTTTCCGCAGAGGAAAGACCTGTTATCGGTCAGCTTGCAAACAAGGTAAGAGCTGATATCGAGAATGCTCTCAATAAGCGTAAGGAAGAACTTAAAAGCAAAATGGAGCAGGTAAGGCTTACAGAGGAAGCTATAGACGTTACGCTTCCGGGCAAGAAAACAAGAATAGGCAGACCTCACCCTCTGAACGCTACTCTTGAAGAGGTAGAGGAAGTGTTCCTTGGCATGGGCTTTGATATTGTGGACGGCCCTGAGGTAGAAACAGACCATTATTGCTTCGAGGCACTGAATATGCCTAAATCTCACCCTGCAAGAGATACGCAGGATACATTCTACATCAATGAGAACGTTGTTCTTAGAACACAGACTTCTTCCGTTCAGATAAGAACTATGGAGAAGAGAAAGCCGCCTATAAGAATCATTTCACCGGGCAGAGTTTACCGTTCTGACACAGTGGACGCTACACATTCACCGCTGTTCCACCAGATAGAGGGTCTTGTTATTGACAAGGGCATCACTATGGCTGACCTTAAGGGTACGCTGGAGCTTCTTATGAAGCGTCTTTACGGCGAGGACACTCAGATAAGACTTCGTCCGCACCATTTCCCATACACAGAGCCTTCTGCTGAAGTTGACCTTATGTGTTTCAACTGCCATGGCAAGGGCTGTTCAATGTGCAAGCAGGAGGGCTGGGTAGAGCTTCTCGGCGCAGGTATGGTACACCCTAAGGTACTTGAGGGCTGTGGCATTGACCCTGAGGTTTACAGCGGATTTGCATTTGGTATCGGTCTTGAAAGAATAACAATGGGCAGATACAACATCAACGATATGCGTCTGCTTTATGAGAACGATATGAGATTTTTAGAGCAGTTCTGATGAATGAAGTTATGAGCCAGAGCAGGCTTTACAGAAAGCTTGTGCCGTCAAAGGCTAAACTTGTAACGTCGGCGGCTATCAGCATACTTATGGCGCTGATAGTAGGCGTTGGCGGTGGGTTATCGGTCATGCTTGTAAAAGAACAGCAGAGTGCATGGGATATGCTCATGCTATGTGGGTTTCTGATAATTTTTCTGGGTGTCCTGCTTTTTATCGGAATAAGAGGATTTAAAAGGCAGGTAAAACAATACAGAGGGAACCTTGCAAGGCTGGAGCAATTTGACGCTCAGGATATGCTGGCTTTGGAAAGCGAGATAGAGGGAAGCGAGTTCAAATACAAGACCTTTTATCTACTTGACAGATATATGTATGTGCCTAAGGCTAAACTGCTTATAAAATATACGGATATTAGAGAGTTCAAGACCATAGTTCACAGCACAAATGGTGTCAATGACAGCATGAAAGCTGAGATAACTGATAATTTCGGGATAAAATATACTGTGAACATAAAGCGGTGGAAAGATTTCTATATTTATAGACCGCTGTTTTTAAAGGACTTGGACGAGAAGATACAAAACTGCGGTAAATGATAAGATTACGGAGGAATAATAAATGGATTTGTCAATGAAATGGCTTGCAGACTATGTAGACTGCGATATGCCGATAAAGGATTTTGTTTCCGCTCTGACGCTTTCAGGCTCAAAGGTAGAGTGCTTTGAGCAGGAGGGCAAGGATATTTCTAACGTTGTTGTGGGCAAGGTAGTTTCTATGGAGCGTCACCCTGACTCTGACCATATGTTCATCACTCAGGTAGATGTTGGAGAGGACGAGCCTGTTCAGATAGTTACTGGCGCTCAGAACGTTCATGAGGGCGATTTTGTGCCAGTTGCAAAGCACAAGTCATCTGTACTTCATGAGGGTAAGCAGGTGAAGATAACAAAGGGCAAGCTGAGAGGCGTTGCTTCTAATGGTATGCTTTGCTCACTGGGCGAGCTTGGACTTTCTGTTCACGATTTCCCATATGCTATAGAGGACGGAATTTTCATTCTTGGCGATGACTGCGACAAGACAGTAGGCAAGGATATACATGAGGCTATAGGATATAATGATACGACAGTTGAGTTTGAGATAACTTCAAACAGACCTGACTGCCTTTCTGTTATTGGTCTTGCAAGAGAAACTGCGGCTACTTTTGGCACAGAGCTGAAAGTCAAGAAGCCTGAGTTCAAGGGCATTGACGGGGATATCAACGATATGCTCAAGGTAAAGATACACAACACTGACCTTTGCAAGAGATATATGGCCGGCATCGTAAAGAACGTTAAAATTGGTCCTTCACCTCGTTGGATGAGAGAAAGACTGAGAGGCTGCGGCGTTAGACCTATCAACAACTTTGTTGATATCACAAACTATGTTATGCTTGAATATGGCAGACCAATGCACGCTTTTGACCTCAGATATGTTAAGGACGCATCTATCAACATCAGAAACGCTAAGGCAGGAGAAACTATCACAACTCTTGACGGAGAAGTAAGAGAGCTTTCAGAAGAGATGCTCGTTATTGCTGACGCTGAAAAGCCGGTTGCTGTAGCAGGCGTTATGGGCGGCGAATACAGCGGTATCATGGACGATACAACTACTGTTGTATTTGAGTCTGCTTGCTTTGACGGTGCGAGCGTAAGAACTACAGCCAAGAAGCTTGGCATGAGAACTGACGCTTCTGCAAGATATGAAAAGGGTCTTGACCCACATGAGTGCTATGAGGCTCTTATGAGAGCTTTCCAGCTTGTTGAAGAGCTTGGTGCAGGTGAGGTCGTAAAGACTTACATTGATGAGAATTACGAGGACGAGACACCTAAGACGGTGGATTTTGACCCTGAGTGGATAAATAAGTTTCTTGGTACTGAAATACCTGAGAGCGACATGGTGGAATATCTCACAAGGCTTGGCTTTGAGATAAAGGACGGCAAGGTAGTTTCGCCATGGTACAGAGTGGACATTGCCTGCAAGGCTGACGTGGCAGAGGAAGTTGCTAGACTTTACGGCTACAACAAGATTCCAAACACTATCGTTAGAGGCGTTGCACAGGCTAAGCTCACCGAGGCGCAGAAGTTTGACAGACATATACAGAGATCTATGCTCGCTATGGGTCTTAACGAGATATCTACATTCTCATTCATTTCCCCTAAGTATTTTGACAAGATAAATCTTCCTGCTGACTCAAAACTTAGAAAGACAGTTGTTATCACAAACCCTCTTGGCGAGGACACCAGCGTTATGAGAACGACTATCATTCCGTCTGTATGTGAAGTGCTTGCAAGAAACTACAGCTACCGCAACCCTGAGTGCTATATCTTCGAGAGAGGAAACGAGTATATACCTGTTGAGGGAGAGGTGCTTCCTAACGAACCTGAAAGACTTGGTTTTGGTTTCTATGACACTGAGACGAAGGCTGATTTCTATGACATAAAGGGTTTTGTCGAGGGTCTGCTCTCTAAGCTTGGCGCACAGAAAGTTGAATTTGAAAAGGCTACTGCTGAATGTAGCTTTGACGAGTTCTATGCTTTCCACCCAGGCAGAGTTGCTGTCGTTAAAGTAAATGGTGAGGAGATCGGCATTTTTGGAGAGCTTCACCCAAGAGTTCTGGAGAATTACGGCATTGACGCAAGAGCTTATGTGGGTAAGATAAATGTTCCTGAACTTATGGCAAGCTGTGTTGCTCAGAAGACATATAAGCCACTGCCTAAGTATCCTGCTACAACAAGAGATCTGTCTATCGTTTGTGATGACGATATCCCTGCGGCTCTTCTTGAAAAGACTATAAGCAAGGCTGTTGGCTCGATACTTGAAAAGGTAACGCTTTTTGACGTTTACAAGGGCGAGCAGATCGAAAAGGGCAAAAAGTCTGTTTCATACTCCATTTCAATGCGTTCACATGACGGCACACTTACTGACGAGCAGGCTGACAAGGCTATGAAGAAAGTTCTTGAAGCTCTCAAGGCTATCGGTGCTGAACTCAGAATGTAAAAAATATAGTGCTTGATTTGTATAATGTGCATAAATTTTGCTTTTTGACTTGTTATTTTGAAACAAATGGAGTATAATAGTATCAGGCGTATTGCTGATATTAATACATTGCAGAGGGGCTGAGCATAATGCACGAACAAACTATGGAATTTTCAGTACAGCACGACAAGGAGGCTGAGCTGAAAAAGACACTTACAATTATATATGACGCTCTGAAAGAGAAGGGCTATAATCCTATTAATCAGATCGTAGGTTATATTCTTTCTGAGGACCCGACCTACATAACAACATACAATAATGCCAGAAGTCTTATTCGTCATATTGACAGAGATGAACTTTTGCAGGCATTGGTGAAGTCCTATCTTGAGTCATAACTGATATTTAGGCGTTGTAAAAAAACAGCGCTCAAAGAGTCAAGATTTCCTGCTTTTGGGAAACCTCGACTCTTTTTTATGCCAGATCGCAAAAATA
>OLND01001382.1_pt1 | contig 25295 bp, 18 predicted proteins | sample 1672031 | NCBI WGS metagenome assembly OLND01 (sample SAMEA3136638, study PRJEB25190) | human gut metagenome | biome: human gut; feature: human-associated habitat; material: faeces | place: Austria | collected 2013 | reverse complement strand
CGTCCTCGAAGCGCAGGTAGGCCGCCGGGTCGTCGTCGGAGTACAGCCATCCGGCCATGGCGGACATGGCCAGCACCACGCCGTCGGGGTAGCCGAAGTTGCGCTCGCGCATGACGAACTCGGCGTGGGAGAGGGCCGCCCGCACCAGCTCGCGGTCGAGCCCGCCCTCGGCGAGGCGCCGGGCCTCGGCTTCCACGATGGCGCGCAGCGCATCGGCGGCGCCGGGCCGGGCGCCGCGCAGGGACACCACGGCGAAGGGCTGGGCCACGGAGTCGGCCACATACCCGATGGCGTCGTCGGCGATGCCCGCGTCGAGCAGCGCCCGCTTCAGGGGCGACTCGTTGGCCCCCATGATGGCGTCCATCAGGATGTCGGCGGCCACAATGCGCTCGCGCTCGGCGGCACGCCCGATGACGAATCCCACGGCAGCGCAGGCGTTCTCCGGTGCGGTGGCCATGGGCACGACAACTGGCTCGGGAGCCACGGGAGCCTGCAGCCCGAGCGGATTGATGTCCAGCGGCCCGCGCTCTTTCGCGGCCAGCGGCGCCAAATAGCGCTCGTCTAGAAAGCCGAGGAAGCGGTCGGCATCCAGGTTGCCGTATAGGATGATGTAGGCGTTGTCGGGACGGTAGTGGCGCCGATGGTTCTCGAGAAAGCCCTCGTAGGTGAGCGTTGGGATTGCCGCCGGCGTGCCGCCAGACTCGAAACGGTAGGTCGTGTCCGGGAACAGCGCCGCCGACAGCCCGTCGTAGAGCACGGAATCGGGCTCGGAGAGCGCGCCTTTCATCTCGTTGTACACTACGCCGTTCACCACAAGGCGCTCGCCTTCTCCCTCCCCTTCCAGCTCGCGGTGCCAGCCCTCCTGCTGGAAGATGACGGGGCGCCGGTAGATATCGGGGTGGAAGACCGCGTCCAGGTAGACGTCCATGAGGTTGACGAGATCCTGCTCGTTGGTGGACGCCACGGGGTACATGGTCTTGTCCGGGAAGGTCATGGCGTTTAAGAACGTCTGCATGGAGGTCTTCAGCAAATTGACGAAGGGCTCCTTCACCGGGAACTTCTCCGATCCGCACAGCACCGAGTGCTCCAAAATGTGGAACACGCCGGTGTCGTCGTCGGCCGGGGTCTTGAAGGTGATGGAGAAGGCCTTGTTGGCGTCGTCGTTCTCGATGAACATGAGGCGGGCGCCGGAGGCGGCGTGATGCATGAGGTGCACCGTACCCTCCACCTCACTTATCGGCTCGCTTTTCACGGCGGTAAAGCCGTGGGAGGCGGCCACCTGTTCCAAATCGGTCATGGTCTGTCTTCCTTTCGAAGGGTTCCTGCGAAGGGCCCCGCGACCGGCCCTGGCGGCCCGGCGCGGAGCAACGGAGTGTTCGTGAGTATTCTACCCGTCCGCGCGTCGCCGTTTCCAACCAATATGGTGTCGTTATGATTTCTCCGCGACGGGGGAATTTTCGCTATAATCAGCCCCGAACTATCTAGACGAGACGAGACAGATACGGAGTATCCCATGCTCGAACTTAAGAACCTGGTGTTCGAGGTGCCGGCCGACGACGGGGGCACCAAGCGCATCATCGGCGATCTCTCCCTGACCATTCCCGACGACCGCTTCACGGTCATCACCGGACCCAACGGCGGCGGCAAGTCCACGCTCGCCAAGCTCATCATGGGCATCGAGGAGCCCACGAGCGGCCAGATCCTCTTCAACGGCGAGGACATCACGGACAAATCCATCACCGAGCGCGCCCGCCTCGGCATCGGCTACGGCTTCCAGCAGCCGGCCCGCTTCCGCGGCATGAAGGTGAAGAAGTTGCTCGACATCGCCGCCGGCAAGAAGCTGCCCATGCTCGCCTGCAACGAGTACCTCTCGAAGGTGGGCCTGTGCTCGGCGAGCTACCTCACCCGCGAGGTGGACAAGTCGCTGTCGGGCGGCGAGGTGAAGCGCATCGAGATCGCCACCATTTTGGCCCGCGACCCGAAGCTGGCCATCTACGACGAGCCCGAGGCCGGCATCGATTTGTGGAGCTTCGACAGGCTCACCGAGACGTTCCGCGACATCCACGAGGCCCGCGACGGGCGCTCCATCGTCATCATCTCGCACCAGGAGCGCATCATTTCCCTGGCCGACGAGATCGTGCTTCTGCGCGACGGCCAGGTGGCCGAGGTGGGGACGCCGGCCGAGCTCATGCCGCGGCTCGGGTTCGCGGCCCGCAGCCTAGATGACCACGGCTGCCCGCTTTCCACCCCCACCGAGCTGCACCTGACCGAGATCCCCACCACTTGCTAAACGTCACCAGTGCGGGCGGACTGCCGGGTATTCCGATTCGCTCAGACAGTCCTCGATGGTATCGAAGGCGACGGGGCTGCTTTCTCCCCACTGTATACCGCCTTCGACACCATCTGCGGAACTCGCTCGGTCGAAACACCCGCCATCCCGCCCGCCGCACGTCTTTTCTAGTTGCAAAAGGAGGCAACTATGACCGTTGATCTTTCCCCCATCGACGAGAACCTGCTCGCCGAGATCGCCAATATGCACGGCATGCCGAAGGGCGCCTTCAACGTGCGCAAGGACGGCGAACTGGTCGAGCGCCATTCCTCGGCCTACATCGACATTTCCACCAAGACCGACAACCCCGGCATCGACATCCGCATCGCGGACGGCACCAAGGGCGAGACGGTGTACATCCCCGTCATCGTGACGAAGTCGGGCCTGAAGGACGTCGTGTACAACACCTTCTACGTGGGCGAGAACTGCGACATCACCATCATCGCCGGATGCGGCATCCACAACGATTCCCACGACGCCTCCGAGCACGACGGCATCCACAGCTTCTATCTGGGGAAGAACAGCCGCGTACGCTACGTGGAGAAGCACTACGGCGAGGGCGATGGCTCAGGCGAGCGCATCCTGAACCCCACCACCAACGTGTACATGGAGGAGGGCTCCTCCTGCGAGATGGAGATGGTACAGCTGCGCGGCGTCACCTCCACCGTGCGCGACACCAACGCCGAGCTGGGCGCGGACGCCAAGCTCGTACTCACCGAGAAGCTGCTCACCCACGGCAACCAGACCGCCATTTCCAACATGAAGGTGGAGCTGAAGGGCGAGGGCTCTTCCGTGCAGGTGATCTCCCGCTCGGTGGCCCAGGACGACTCCGTGCAGGTGTTCAACCCGCTCGTCATCGGCGAGTGCGCCTGCCGCGGGCACGTGCAGTGCGACGCCATCATCATGGGCAACGCCAAGGTGAAGGCCATCCCCGGCATCGAGGCCGCCAGCGAGGACGCCATGCTCGTGCACGAGGCCGCCATCGGCAAGATCGCCGGCGACCAGATCGTGAAGCTCATGACGCTGGGCCTCACCGAGGAAGAGGCCGAGGCCGAGATCCTGGACGACTTCTTGAGCTAGGCGCTGGCGCACCGCCGCACCCGCATCACCATCGAACGAGGGCGGTTCCCGAAGGAGCCGCCCTCTTCTTTTTGCAAACCGCAGCCCGAGGCGGGTTTTTGCCACTGCGAGCATCGTGCTACGACATTTTCGGCCCTCGGGCTGCGGGTGAAACGACAAAAAGAGCCCTCGGGCTGCGGATTCAGCGCTTCAACCCGCAGCCCGAGGGCCACTTTTGTCATTCGTCCGTACAGCTGAGGCTCATCTTCCCGAAAGCGGGACTCAGTGCATTGAAGGAAAGGACACTATTCGGCCGCGTCCTCGTCGCCGGAACTGCCGGAGTCGCCTGCATCGCCGGAGTCCTCGCTACCAGAATCGTCGCCGCTACCGGTATCGCCGGACTCATCGGAGCCGTCCGACGAGTCGCCGGAACCGGTGTCTTCGGAGCCCGTGTCTCCCGAGTCGCCGGTGTCGGCATCACCGCTGTCGAAATCGCCCACGTCCTCGCTATCGGAACCCGTGGCGGCGTCGGCGGCGGAGGCGGTCAGATCGCTGACGACGGTGAGATCGCCCAGGGCCACGGTGGTGCCGAGCCACTTGCGCTCAATGACGTTGATGGTGCCGTCGCTCACCAGGCGCGCGAGCACGTCGCCGGCGGCCGTCTGCAAATCGACGTTCTCGTTCGAGACGCCCATGCAGTAGCCGGTCGGCGACATGAGCATGGCGACGATGGACACGTCGAGCCCCTGGCCATGGGCCGCGTACAGGCCGATGACAGCGTCGGCGGCCACGTACTGCACGCTTCCGGCCTCAAGCGCCTCAAAGGCCTCCTTCAGGCTGTCGGTGGGCGTGAGGCTGGACTCGCCGAACCCGTTGGAGACGGCCCAGGCGCTCTTCGAGGAAACTTGGGCGGCGAAGGTGGCACCGGAATCCTGGGTGGGAATGCCCGCGTCGGGGCTCAGCGCGAACAGGGCGATGCCCGTGGGCAGGTAGGAGGCCGAGCGCCAGAAATCGCCGTCGCTCGCGGAGTCGTCGATGCCGAGCACCACGTCCACCGTGCCGTTGGCGAGTGCCCCGGCCGGGTCGCTGCCCACATCCACCACCGACAGCTTCAGCCCCAGCTCGTCGGCGAGAGCCGCGGCGATGTCCACGTCGATTCCGATGATCTTGCCGCTGCCCATACCGGCCAGAGGCGGGTTCTCGGTGTTGACGCCCACGCGCAGGGTGCCCTCCTCGCCGATGACCGGGGGCGCCACCTCGGCGGACTTCAGCTCCGGCTGATAGGTGCCCGATCCAGTGCATCCGGCCAGGCCGAACAGGCCGACCGCGAGCAGCGCCGCAAAGGCAACCGCAACGAACGAACGCTTTCTCACATCATCCTCCGTCTAATTCAATCGGTACGTTGCCTCTTTCGACTGACCTAGTCTTTGACCCCACACTCGCGCACCGGGGCGTTCGCTTGCGCTAGTAGCCCTCTCGCCCGTCACGGCGTCCGTGCCGCGAAAATGTCAGCGGGCGGTGCGACTTACCTCTAGGATACGCCATGCTCACGGCGGGCAACGCCCACGCGCTTACGTGGATCCTTTCGACCGCATCTGCCATGGACTTGGAAAGACGTCGCGTCTCTCCGCAACTACAGACCCGAAAGAAGCATCGCTAAGTGTAGCAGAAGTGGGCTTAGACGGGGCAAAGCCCCGCAGAACCTACGAAGTGCGAAAGCCGTGCGGTCGGCGCGGGGCGCGGGATGAGACGCGAACGCGGTCGGCGCGGGGAACGAAACGGGACATTCCCGCGTCATTTCCACGGTCGTGCGCGCGTAGACTGCCCCCATGAAGCCGATGAAAGGACAGATGGCGCTCTTCGATGAGCGAACGCCGGCGAAGAGCCGTCGGGAGGGCGCGGCCGCGAAACACGCCGCTCCCTCCCGCCGCCTGCGCGCGGACTGGCGCGCCGCGCGCGACTTCGCCGCGGACATGGTGGCCGAGACGCTCTACCCCACCCGCTGCGCGGTGTGCGATAAGCCCGGCGCGGTGCTGTGCGGCTCCTGTGCCGCGGCGCTCCCCTACATCGACGCGCTGACGGCCTGCCCGCGCTGCGGCGCGCCCTTCGGCGTCGTGCAGTGCTCGGAGTGCACGTCCGTGCTGATGGAGCCCTTCGGCTACAAGGAGCCGCCCTACGACGAGATGGCGAGCGCCCTCGTGCTTACCGAGGCCGTCCGCCGCATTGTAACGGTGTACAAGGATCAGAACGAGCGCGGCCTGGCACGGCCCATGGCCCAGATCATGGCCCGCTACCTGCCGCCCCGCTGGATGGGCGCAGCGCCGGTCGTCACCTTCGTGCCCGCCACGGCCGCCGCCCGGCGGCGGCGCGGCTTCGACCATGCCGAGCATCTGGCCCGCGAGTTGTCGTTCATCGCCGGGCTGGACTTCGCCCCTCTGCTCGTGGCCGCCCGCAGCCGCGACCAGCGGAAGCTGGGGCGGACGGGACGCATCGGCAACATGAGGCATTCGCTCACCGCGCTGGCCGGCGCCAGCATGCCCGCCGCCGTCATCGTCGTGGACGACGTGTGCACCACCGGTGCCACGTTGTTCGCCGCCACCGAGGCCCTGCGCACCGCCGGTGCCAAGATCGTCTGGTGCCTCACGTTCGCGCGAACCTAGGACGCAGCCTTTCGCCCCGAGGATACATAAGAAGCATCCTCGGGGCGGGGAGCTGGCCGACCCCGCCCGTTTCGCTACCTTAGGCAACGGGAGAAAGGCAGGCAAATGGACCTTTGCGATTGGGTTCGTTTTGCGGCTTGCTTGCTGAACCTGATGGCTCGAATCCGCGAGTACGCGGATTCGAGCCGAAAGGCAAGGCGGGCACGTCATGCAAGACGGCCCAAATAACAAACGGTTCAGGGGAGATTTCACTGGCCAGTGGCTCCCCTCGAGCCTGCCTTATATTCTAGCAAGCATCGCTAGAAAATGAAAGGAGTTATTTCGAGGAGAGACGAACGCCCTCGGCCTCGGAGAACTCGGCGACGTCCACCGAGATGGAATGGCGGATGGGCTTCCACGCCGCCTTCTTCACGAGCGCGATGAGCGCAATGGGGATGTAGGTGAGCATGAAGAAGGGGAAGGTGAACATGTAGCAGATCTTCTTCGCCGTGGTGGTGCGGATGGAGTCCCATTCCACGAAGGTGGTAAGCACGCCGAAGACGAACATGAACACGATGTAGTTGCACAGACAGAACACGACCGAGGTCACCGAGCTCGCGATGGCCACGCCCGTGGACATGACGCCCGTGGCCGCCAGCACGATGATAATGGTGTTGAACAGAATGGAGATGATGGAGAGCAGCATGCCCGGAGCGATGGTCATGAGCATGTCGTAGCAGGCGAAGCGGTAGCCCGCGGGATTGGTCAGCGTGCCCTTCACCAGGCCGCCCGCGTAGTGGGCGAACACCTGGTAGAAGCCCTTGGCCCAGCGGAAGCGCTGGTTCCACGAATCGCGGAAGGTGATGGGCTGCTCGTCGTAGAGCACCGCCGTCGGGCAGTAGGAGATGCGCACGCCGTCGATGATGGAGGCGGCGGAAAACTCGATGTCCTCGGTCAGCAGGTGCCACTTCCAGCCGCCGGCGGCCTTCAGGATGTCGGCGGCGATGAAGAAGCCCGTGCCCGACACGGCGCAGGAGGTGTTCAGCGTGAGGCGCGCCTGGTTCAAGAACTTCGCTTCGCGCAGGAACCACACGCCGTAGCCAGCGGAGATCCAGTTGCTGCCGAAGTTCTTGGAGTTGCGGTAGGAGGTGGAGGCCTTCGCGCCGTTATCGAAGGTGGCGTTCATCTCACGGAAGTAGTTCACATCGAGCACGTTGTCGGCGTCGAAGACGAAAAACGCCTCATAGTCGCGGTCGGCGTACTGCTCCCAGATGGCCTTCAGGCCGTAATCGAGCGCATAGCCCTTCCCCACCAGCTTGTCGTTGCTGCGGGGGAACACGATGGCGCCGGCCTCGCGGGCCACGTCGGCCGTGTTATCAGTGCAGTTGTCGGCGATGACGAAGATGTCGATGAGCTCGGCGGGATAGTTCTGCACCTTGATGGAGTGGATGAGGTCGGCGATGACCGTCTCCTCATTGCGCGCCGCCACCATGACCGCGTAGCGGTGGTTGGCGCGCGCCATCTTCTTCGGTGCCCGGCGCGTCAGCACCACGAGCACGTAGAAAAGCTGGTAGGTATAGCAAATAGTGAAGGTAAGAAACACGCAGAAATTGAAGATGTCAACGAAGGACAACGCCGACACTTGCGATGCTACGGTATCGAACACCTTGAGGCTCCTAGGACATGACATGCGCCCGCACGGTCAGTGGCGTGGGCGCGGCTGCACAAACGGTTGAAGTATAGCCCTTTCGAGCCAAGTTGGCAGCGCCAGTTGGGTCACGACGGCCGAAATGGGGGCAATCGAGGCCAAAGTGTTCCTTTTCGCCGCATTTGCGCCACATCCCCTCCATACCTGTAAGGGAAGCGTAAGGTTTGGTGGAGGGGCGGGAGGCCGGGATCGGCGGAGGGGCTCGCGCTCAAGCCCGAAACGTCAGCAGGATACGTGCGGGAGGCCGCGGGTCGGCGGAGGGGCTCGCGCGCAGGTTGCGCAGCGACTGGAACAGCCCAGTGGGCTGTTCCACCAAGCGAGCCATTGCTTGAGCACGTGCCCCTCCGCCGACCCGCGGCCGGACAGTTTAGGAAGCTTCTAGAAATTCCAAGAGTTCATATAGGCGATCTGCTCCTCGGTGAGGGTGTCGATCTCGATGCCGAGCGTCTCCAGCTTCACGCGAGCCACGTCGTCGTCAATGGCGGCGGGCACGTCGTAGACCTTGTCCTCAAGCTCGGAGGCATGCTTGAACAGGTACTCGGCGGCCAGGGCCTGGTTGGCGAAGCTCATGTCCATAACCGAGGCCGGGTGCCCCTCGGCGCAGGCGAGGTTCACAAGGCGCCCCTCGGCGAGCACGGTGATGGTGCGCCCGTCGGGCAGCGTGTACTCCTCCACCAGCGGCTTCAGCTCCTCCACCTTCACGGCGTTCGCGCGCAGCCATTTCATGTTGATCTCGGAGTCGAAATGGCCGGAGTTGCAGATGATGGCGCCGTCCTTCATGTTCTTGAAGGCCGGCTCGTCGATGACGTTGCAGTCGCCGGTGACGGTGACCCACACGTCGGCGAAGCGGGCGGCATCCTCGGCCTTCATCACGCGGTAGCCCTCCATGTGGGCCTCAAGCGCCTTCAGGGGGTCGACCTCGCAGACGATGACGTCCATACCCATGCCCTTCGCGCGCTGGGCCAGACCGCTCCCGCAGTAGCCATAACCGGACACTACCATGGTGCGGCCGCACAGAAGGCGGTTCGTGGCGCGCACGATGCCGTCCAAGGTGGACTGGCCCGTGCCGTAGTGGTTGTCGAAGCAGTGCTTGGTGTTGGCGTCGTTGATGTTGAACACCGGGTAGCGTAGCGCGCCGTCCTTCGCCATGGCCATAAGGCGCACCACGCCGGTGGTGGTCTCCTCGGTGCCGCCGATCACGCCTTCCAGCTTCTCGGGGAACTTCGTGTGCAGGGCGGTGTCCAGATCGGCGCCGTCGTCCATGATGATCTGCGGGTTGGTGGCCACCACCTCGGCAATGTGGCGCTCATAGGTTTCCGCGTCCTCGCCGGCGATGGCATACACGCGCACGCCGTAGTCGCGCACGAGCGAGGCAGCAGTGTCGTCCTGGGTGGACAGCGGATTGGAGGCACAGAGCGTCACCTCCGCGCCCGAAGCCACGAGCGTGCGCATGAGGTTCGCCGTCTCGGTGGTCACGTGCATGCAGGCGCCGATGCGCACGCCCTCGAGCGGGCGCTCCTCGGCGAAGCGCTCGCGGATGCGGGCGAGCACCGGCATATCGCGGTCGGCCCACAGAATGCGCTTCTGCCCCTCGTCGGCCAGGTTGATGTCCAAAATATCGCAGGCTTGGCTCACGGATTGCTTCCTTTCGTAGCGTTCGTCTCTCCGGGTCGGATGACGTCCGGGGAATGTGCACGGGCAACAGGGTAGCACAGCACCCGTGCCCGCACGGCGCTGTTTCGGGAACCTCCCCACAGGTTGGACAATCGGCGGCGCATCCTCGCCGAGACACGGCCGCTTCAGGTATCATGATCGCGCAGGATTCACAGCGCGCCCGTGGCTTTTACGCCGGCGTGGCGCCTCTTCGAGAAAGGACTCCCCCATGATCGTCACCACCACCCCCACCGTGGAGGGCTACCGCATCACCGGCTACTATGGCATCGTGTTCGGCGAAGTCATCACGGGCATCAACTTTTTGAAGGACTTCGGCGCCGGCATCCGCAACCTCGTGGGCGGAAGATCCGCCGGCTACGAGGAGGAGCTGATGGCGGCCCGTACCCAGGCCTTGGAGGAGCTGCAGCAGCGCGCCGCGGCCCTGGGCGCCCACGCCATCGTTGGAGTGGACATGGACTACGAGGTGCTCGGCCAGGGCAACATGCTCATGGTCACCGCCTCCGGCACCGCCGTCACGGTAGAGACGGTGTAGCGAGCCGATACGCTCGCCCCGGTTGGCGAAGAGGCCGCTTTCTGCACGAGATTTACCGTTATGAGCGTCTAAGAGGGCTTACTTCCCCTTTTGATACATGTTTTACGCTAATTGCGTCTTCAGTTTCCGCATTCAGACGCTCGTAAACGGCGATCTCGTGCAGAAATGGGCACGTTCGTCGACTCATCGAGCGCCTTCGAGTGACAGAAGGCGATAGGTCGCGTCGTCGCCGGGCACGGTGGGGACAGGGCGGTCGGGCGCGCTGCCCTCCTCGGGGGAAAGCGGCCGCTCGCTGCGAATCACGGGCTCGGAGAACCCCGCCGTCGCAAGCCACGCGAGAAGTTCCTCGAAAGTCGGCGCCGCCTGCACGGCGTTCGGAAGGGCGCGGGCCGCCTCGACGACGGCCGCGCGACTGGCATCCACTGCGAAATCGGCATCGCCCGCGCGCCCCTTTCCGTTCGGCTCCGCCACGGGAACCTCGGCCAGCAGCACGCCGCCGGGCGCCAGCACGCGACCGCACTCCCTAAGCGCCCGGGCCGGAGAGGCGAACAGTGAAAGGGAGCTGTTCAAATAGACGAAGTCCGCCCAGCCCTCCTCAAGGCCCGCCGCGGCCAAATCTTCAGGGAAGCCAACGCGAAACGCCATGTTGCACCGGGAGAGGCCGCTGCGCTCAAGAGCCCTGGGCACGCCCGCCCGAGCCGCCTCCACAAAGGCCTCGTTCCAGTCGACCCCGACGACGAAGCCGCCCTCCCCCACCTGCTCGCTCAGCTTGTAGGTGCCCTTGCCGCGGCGGCACCCCACGTTCACGATGCGCGCGCCAACCAGCGACCGCTCCGGCAGCTCCATATGGCAGCGCGCCTCAAACCCGCCATCGCAGGCAAGTTCGGCGTAGTATTGCTGCAGTTCATCGCTTTCCACGGCCATTCTCCTTTTTTAAACCTCTTCGCGTGACCATCAGAGAAACCGTTTTATCCCAGCAGCGCCAGGCGTTTGCCGAGCTCCTGATCCTCCAGCTCAATGACGAGCCGCAGAAGGGCCGTGCCGTCGCGATGCTCCACGTCGCCCGCGAAGGCGGCGATGGCGTCGTAGTAGCGACGGGCGCTCTCGCGGTCGGCCTTGAAGGCGATGGGCGGGAAACCCGCTTCCATGAGCATGAGGTTGAGAAGGGCGCGGCCCGTGCGGCCGTTGCCGTCGCCGAAGGGATGGATGTCCTCGAACACCAGGTGGAACAGCGCCGCCGTCGCCACGCCCGGGTGCGCCAAAGACGATGCGAGCAGCGCGCCCATCAATTCCGGCACGCGGGCGGGAGGGGGCGGATACATAGAAGACGAGGTGACGTAGCGCATGTCCCAGCGGTACTCCCCCGGATCGGCCTCTTCCAAGTGGGCGGCAATGAGGCGGTGCACGTCGAAGACGATCTCTTCGGAAAGGGGCGCGCCATCCGCCGCGAGCTTGCGCACCCGGATGAAAGCGGCGTCGGCGTCCATCACCTCCAAATGGTCGTGCAGCGGCTTGCCGGGAATGGTGAGGTCGCGCTCAAGCACCATGGCCGTCTCGGCGAGGGTGAGGCCGTTGCCCTCCAGCGCCGTCGTCGTATGGGCGAATTCCACGCGGAACGCCTCGGAGGCGCTCCCCTCCTCGCGGGCCGCATCGAAGCCGTGCCGCGAGAGCTCGTCGCGCTTCCGCGCCAGGCGCTCAAGATCGGCGTCGAGCGCGGCATCGTAGGTCGGCTCGACCTCGAAGCGGCGAAGATTGTCCTGATGCCGGGAGAGAAATGCCAGCTGCTCGTCGGTCACGCCGTACATCTTCTCGTAGCCGGAGGCGTACTCCAGCTCCTCTATCTCGTATCGCGCACCCATGCCACTCCGTCTCATACCGCCGGCCTTGTCTTGATCCATTCTAGCGAACGGCAGCGCGGAAAGCCTAGACCGTTGCCAGGCGCACGGCATTTCCACGGGCAGAAACACAAAGCGGCGGCCCGCACAGGGCCGCCGCAAAGGGAGGGACACCGCCCGCGGAGGAGGAGTTGCGCGGGCGGCGAGGAGGGGGGCCGCCGGCCGTGCTGGGCAGGCGGCCCGGCGGAAACGTTACTCGTTCACCTTGTGGGGCAGGTACCACACAGACGGGCTCGTGCCCTCCTCGGCCTTGAGCTGGAAGCCACCTGCAGCCTCGGCTTGGGCCTTGATGTCCTCGAGGTCGCCGAACAGTCGCGCCCCGGCCGGGCAGGCGGCCACGCAGGCCTGGACCTCGCCCTTGCCGGCGTCGATGCGCTCGGCGCAGAAGGTGCACTTGTCCATGGTCATGGGCGGCATGGTCTCGTACATGACCGCCTCGTACTCGCTGAGCTCGGAGCCGAAGTAGCCGTCCTCGGAGGCCGCCAGGTGACGCGCGTCGTAGGGGCACACGGTCTGGCAGCTGCCGCAGCCGATGCACTTGTCCTTATCGATGACGACGATGCCGTCCTCGCGCTTGTAGGTGGCGTCCTGCGGGCAGACCTCCACGCAGGGGGCCGTCTCGCAGTGCATGCACAGCATCGGATAGGCCGTCTTGCGCACGTCGGGGTACGTGCCCTCGAAGACGCGGTCCACGCGGGAGCGGCGCACGCCTGGGCGGGTGCCGTGGGCCTCTTTGCAGGCCACGCTGCAGGCGTGGCAGCCCACGCATTTCTTCAAGTCGATGAGCATTCCGTAGGTCATATCTCATCCCCTCCTAAGCGATCTTCTCGATTTTAACGCGGACACATTGATCAAAGGCGGAACAGATGTGGTCTAAGCGATCCGGCGTCTGACCGGGAATCAGATGCACGACAGGCACGCCTTTGTTGAACGCACGGGGCATGTACTTCGACTTCGATCCCCAATGGCCGCCGATTACCGATACACATTCCGCATGAACGCCCTCGGAGGTTGCCAGCACGCCCTCGACCGAAGCGCCCTCAAGGCTGGAGAGGCGCACCTTGTCCCCGTTCGCAAGGCCCTTCTCCTTGGCCTTGGCTGCGTTCATCTCAATCGTGTAGCCGTAGGGGTTCTCTTCGTTGATCTCGTTGACGTAGGGGTTCTCCATAAGCCAGGAATCGGTGTTGATGGCATCGGTGTGATACACGGGAATAATGTCGAAGTCGGAATCGACCACCTCGTAACCGCAGCCAGGCTTCCAGTCGGGCAGCGCCTCGTAGTCATCGGTCTCCACGGGATGCCCAGCTCGGCCACCTTGGCCTCCACCTTCTCCTTGGCCTCCAGCATGAAGTCGAAATACATGGGCACACGACCAGCGTCGCCGTTCGCCCACAGATACGCCTCATCGACATCGCGCGGATGGTCGTAAACGCCATGCTCCTTGAACCACGCGAAATCATGCTCCTCGTCGATGTTGGACTTCAGCACCGAATCGGCGAAGGCCTCGACCTCGAGCTTCTGATCCATGGGAACAGCGTACTCTTCCTTAACGCGGAAAAACTTGTTCAGCAGACCAATGAACTCAGCGTTCTTGCCAGCGCGATCGGCCAACTCGCTGAACAACTCCCAGCTGGAAGGAGCGCCGTCGCGGGGCTCGACGACCTTCTGCCATACGGCGATCGTCCACGGATTGCCCATACCGCCGATCATGCGGTGATTGTTCGCCGCATGGGGCAAAGGCTCGCTGCGCTCAAGGTAGCAGCACTCCGGCAAAATGACGTCGTAGAAATAGGACGACTCGTTCAAATACATATCGATACCGATAACGTAGTTGTAATTCTTGAAAATCTCTGCTTGCTCGTCGTAGTTGCCCCACCACTTAATGGGATTGCAGGCATAGCAGAAAGCGACTTCGGCAGGCTGGGTATGGTACAAATCGGGATTGGCCTGCGATACGTGCACGAAGTGCTTATCTTCGCTGAGGGGCTGCAGCTCCATCAGGTTCATGCTGGTCGGCGTATAATCGCTCTCGTAAATCTTCTGGTAATAGGAACCCGGGAAGCCCAGCAGCAACCCATCGTACTCGATAAGGCCCTCAGGCTCCCACACGGCGGGGTGCCAAGACATGTTCGGATTATCGTCGGTCCAACCGTTGCAAGCCGGGTCAAAGCCGCAGAAACCGCCGACGGAGTTCGTAGAGCCAATGAGGTTGTTCAGCGTGAACACGGCCCAGCAAATATGGAATGCATGCTTGTGGCGTGTAATGCCCGAAAAAGCATCCACCGCTGCAGGGCGATATGGCAGCGTCACACCGTCGATCTCGATGGTCTCGCCGATATGCGCAGCCTCGCCAAGCTCCTTGGCAATCTGGCGAATGGTGGCCGCCGGCACCGTGGTGATCTCCTCCTGGTACTCGGGCGTGTACTTCGCCACGCGCTCCTTGTACAGGGTAAATCCGGTCTTGCACGCCACGCCGTTCACCTCGAAAGAGCCCTCAAGCTGGGGATCGGCGCATTTGTCGTAGGTCTTCGGCGTGCCGTCAGCGTCCATGTAAAGCGATTTGCCGGCCGTCTCGTCGAAGAGGATACGGCCCGTCTCCACATTCACGAGCGACGGGGCATTGGTGCGCGTCTTCAGGAACTCAACGTCGATGAGCCCCTCCTCGATGAGCACGTTGGCGATAGCGAGCGCTGCGGCGGCATCGGTGCCAGGGCGAATGGGCACCCACAGGTCGGCCTTCTCGCCCGATGCGCCCATATGAGGATCGAACACCACATGGCGAAGACCCTCGGCGCGACGATTCGCGAAGAGCTCGGCGGTCATGTTGAAGCCGTGGCGCGTGGCCGTGCCAGCATTGGTGCCGAACTGGATGACGTAGTTGCAGTACTTGTAGTCGGGACGCGCGTTACCCGTACCCGTAAGCAGGTATTCCATCTGGTGGACGCCCGTGCCGCAAATATCGGAGCTAGCTCCCTCAGCGCTCCCGTAAATGGCGCCGAGGGCGCTGCCGCGCACAAGAGAGCCGATTTGGCTGGCAACCATGGACATGCCGATCACTGCATGGGGGCCGCTGCGCTCGATGGCCTCCCTCATATGGCTGTCGACGAGATCATACGCCTCGTCCCAGGAAATCTCCTCCCAACCGGGATCCTCGTTGAAGCCCTTCTTGGGATTGGTGCGCTTCATGGGCTTGGTGATACGGTTGGGATCGTACAGCATCATAATGCCCGCGGCGCCCTTGCCGCAGATATGCCCGTTGCCAATGGAGCTTTCGGGGTTGCCCGTCAACTCGACAACCACGCCATCGACAACATGGGCTTTGATGGAGCAGTTGTTAAAGCACATGTTGCAGGTCGTGGGAATCCACTCCCCTGCCTCCGGATCATAGGCCGTCTTCTCCGGCGAGGTGCTCGCCAGATCGGTCCCCTCCTTCTCTGCCGTGCCGGACGAGCATCCCGCCAACCCGGCCCCGAGAGCCGCAGCGCCAGCCCCCGCCACGAACCCGCGGCGGCTGATGTTCAAGCCGTTCTCGCTCATAACATTCCTCTCTTTCTCTCATCCCGGAATCATCAGATCCCCTCAATGCGCCCGCAGCGCACGACATTGCGGGCAATCGCATTTTCTCGCGGAAGCGAAAAAGAGTTTGCGCCCCCGGCGTCAAACCAAACAGGCTGAATTGTCGCCCTCGCGACAATTATTCAAAGGGCGCTGTTGTAACATGTAATCTAACTAGCGCCGTAAAAGGGCAGGCTCGCTTCGACGAGAGATCCGTACTCCTCTATAAAGCTCTCGAGCAGCTCAATGCGCCGATACCCCAGATGAAGCATCCCCTCTTCGGCCAAAGCCTTCAACTCGCAGCTTACCGTCGTGCGCCGAAGAGAGGCGATAAAGGCAACATCGCCATGGGCGATGGGAAGAACATGCCCGCAGTCCTCCTCGCGCCCGAGCATTGCATCGAGCCTCACGAGCACCGACGCCACCCGATCGCGCGCTTTCGCATGGGAGAGCGTGAGCAGCTGGCCGTACGTCGAGGTCGTATGGTTAAGGGATATGCGGGCAGTCAGCCTGTGGCCTTCGAGACCCGGCAAGTCGTTAAGACGTTTTTTCACGAAGCTCGAATCGAAGCTGCACAACCTCCCGGGAACGAGGCCTGACAAGAAATTGAAGTTCGATGCGGTGTAAAGACCGTAAATTTCGGCAATTCCCGAAACGGAGCCCCTTCCCGACACGTGATAGGGAATCTCCACCCCGTCGTTTCCATAGGCCTTAGCGATAAGCAAGCCGCTGCGGACGACGAACACGCAGGGTCGCAGCGTAAGATCAGTCCAGGCCATATGGCCGTAATCAAAGTCGATAAAGGTCGGGAGCGCATAGCGATCGGTGCCGACACACGAAGCGCAGAGGAACGCCAAGGGACATTCGGGCCGGACGGGGCAGGAAAGCGCCTCTCGGCGCAACCGCTCCGCATATTCGTTCATCTTCACCGTATCTCCTCGTCGCTTCAGTGAAAGCCGGGGTCATTGCGTTCCATCATCCCTTGGGAAATCCTATCCGGCTTCATCGTAGAAAGGCAGGTGCGCCTCGATAAAATGACCGTAATGCTCGTGCAGGCCCTGCTTAATGCCAATGCGCCGATAGCTCAAATCGATCAGACCGTCGTGGGCAAACGCCTTCAACTCCCTACTTGTTGTCGCTCGTTCCGTACAGGCGAGAAAGGCGATGTCGTCATAGGAGAGGGGCACCGTGCCGCCGAAAGCGGGATCGCGCAAGAGCGCGGCCTCCAGGCGCAGCAGCACCGAAGCCACCTTGTCGCGCGCCCGTTGGTGGGCAAGGGTGAGTTTCTGGCCATGGGCGCACGTAGCCTGGTTCATGGAAAGACGCGCGAGCAACTCGGGCACCGCAGGAACACCCAAACTGTTGATCTGGTCTTTCACTGCATCCCCGTCGAACACGCACGCCTGACGCCGGGCAGACAAATCCGTCCAGAACATCTCGCGGTAGCCCACCGTAACTATATTGGGCAGCAAGAGTCGATCGCCGTCAAATGGCTTGGCGCACAGAAAAGCCAGCGGGCAGAACTCCCGCACAGGACAATGCAGTGCCCCCAAACGCAATTTGCTCGTATAGCTATTACCCTTCACGAAGACCCCCTCCTCGTCGACAAGGTAGAAGCTATTATACCCCCAGCTCGTCGCAACGCGAAAAGCGGTATACTCGCATCACCAATTACCCAGAAAGGAGCCTCCCCATGATCGTCACAACCACCCCTTCGGTAGAGGGATACCGCATCACCGGGTATTACGGCATTGTTTTCGGCGAGGTCATCACCGGCATCAACTTTTTGAAAGACTTCGGCGCCGGCATCCGCAACCTCGTGGGCGGAAGATCCGCCGGCTACGAGGAGGAGCTGATGGCGGCCCGTACCCAGGCCTTGGAGGAGCTGCAGCAGCGCGCCGCGGCCCTGGGCGCCCACGCCATCGTTGGAGTGGACATGGACTACGAGGTGCTCGGCCAGGGCAACATGCTCATGGTCACCGCCTCCGGCACCGCCGTTACCGTGGAAGCGGTCTAAAGCAAACGTCCTCGTTTCAGCGCAACCTCCAACTGCAGAGGCCAACGCCTGCGGTGTCGAACAACTCTAGGCATCAGATAAGACAACATGCTGGGACGACATTCGAAAAAGAGGCCCGAAAGCGCAGAGGGAGGAGGCGCTTTCGGGCCGAGCTATGATTATCCGGCTAATCAAGGCAACAGCAACGAGGATAAATCATCCTCCACTTGGCGCAAGGCAACCTCCACTAGCGCGGCATAACCGCAATAGAAATCGTTCGACGAGTGGCGATGCACCGTATCGCGCCATTGCGGCACCCAACTAAGAGGGTGGCACACCGTGAACGAGACTGCATCTACGAGAGTTTCGCGCATTTTTCCAGACTCACCTTGTTCAAAGAAACCAACTCCTCTCGCGAGCAGATGACCCAAAAACATTAGCTCGTAAGCCAAATGATCGTCGGGTTCGCGAGAAATCAGATCAACCTCTAAACCATGTTTCGCATACATGGCCCTTACCTCAAAAGTTTGATGCTGGAACACCATGCGCTCCTTGTTGAAGTACACCGATTCCCAAGGGGGCGCCAAAACCCTTTTCGTTCCAACAAACAAACGCGTATACTCGGCCCTTAGATCATGGTAGTCTTTCTCCGAAAAGCCAACGTCGCAGCTGCGAGCCCAAGCCAGCAATCGTCGCTGCGCATTTTGCGCATCACTCCCGGCAACATAGGGTATATCCTCAAAAACTTGCTGCTCGACCAATTCGGCAAAAAGGCTCCGATCGGGAATACCGTGAAATATGCGACCGAGCGGCACAAACAGAGCGGCAGCCGCCTCCAATTGGTCCCGAAACTCCATCGACGCTTTCCCGCAGTTGTCGTTCATGCCGCCATTCCCCTACTGCCCCAACGATAACATACGATAACTGCCATCTTCCTTCATTCTCGCATTTCGATGGGGCACAACGACAATGTTTGGCGAGGTATACTCCGATGATGGCAATGGTTGTATGTCAGCGCATGTCCCATAGGCGGCGCGAAGCTCATCGATGTCTCCCACCTTGAGCGCCCGCTGCGGGCACAAGGCAACACAAGCTGGTTCTTCCCCTTGCTCTCGAAGTCCCTGGCATAAGTCGCACTTCCGAACTACGCCCTCGTCTTTCACCAACTGCGGAGCTCCATAGGGGCACGCTTCGACACAGGATCCGCATCCTATGCAAACCTCGGCGTCAACAGTGACCAGCCCTGTTTCCGGATCTTTGGCATGAGCTCCTGTAGGGCAGACCGACACGCAAGCCGGGTTGTCACAGTGGCCACATGAGAAAGTCACCGCACAAGCAAACACATTGGACGGCACGCAAACGCCCGTGACGTCGTCCACAGACCAATCGCCGCCGCAAACCTCGTATACGCGACGCGTCCGAGGCCCGATGTCAAAACTATGCAGATCCTTGCAGGCCAACTCGCATGCTTTGCATCCAATACAGTCCTCGGTATTGATCAGAAAACCTTGCTGCCCCATACTTTAATCCTCCTTGAAAACTTCGCGCGAGTCCCATAGATAGTCGGGAGTAAGCGGCTCCCCATTCCATTTCTCCACATTGCAAATGCAGGTATTCCATGCCTGGTACCCCGTTGTCGTCACATTGGGACCGCAAAGAACATTCATGCAACCAGCCTTATCGATACCAGTTTCCTCGTCAATTTCCACCCAGGCTCCCTGACCCATCGCAAGGACGCCAGGCATGATAGTCTCGGTTACCAACAAAGGACGTAGACATTGACCCCACTTTGAAGTGATGAGCACCGTCTCGCCCGTTTCCATGCCCAATCGATCAGCATCAAGTGTATTCATGTAAAGAGGATGGTCGAAAGCTTCCCTCATCTTGGGAACGTTTGCAAAGTTCGAGTGGATGTGCCGCGGAATATGGAGACTGTATATTTGGAAGGGATAGTCTCCCTTGATTTTTTCATCCCAATTCGAAAATGTCTCTTCATATCCTTCCACCGGCGGGACATAGCGAGGACTTGGTGCAATCTCTTTGAAGCCAAACGCATGAACCTTATCCACGGCAGCTTGGCAGTAAATCTCCAGTTTCCCGGAGGCCGTCTTGCGAGGATTTGCCTCAGGATCATCCCGGAATGACTTGAGCGCGACGCTTGTATACTTATCTCCCTCCGAACGTTCAAGGGAGTAAATGCCCTCGCGCTTGAAATCGAGAATGGGAATGCGTCCTTCTTGAGGAGTACCTTCCACCCCCAAGGTCGCCAAATCGTCTTCAGTAATACTTACGAGATTCTCGAAGTCTGTTCCATCCTCCTTGATGACTTGAGCTGCGGCCACCAAATCGATAACCATCTGCTTTTCAGTCTTAGGCTGGAGAACCTGGCGATCAACACCGATCCGATCAGCAAGCTCTGCTGCAATTTCGGCATCACTCTTGCATTCGAAAAGGGGGTCGACTACTTGGCTGAACCACAAGAGTGATTCGCGCATGCCTTTCGTTACGTCGCCATATCTTTCCCATGGACTTGTAACGGGAAGAACAATATCGGCATATTTGCAGGTTGTAGTCATAACAAGATTCTGAGCCACTACCGTATCCATCATCCGATACGCCTCAATGCCCTTCATAGTGGCAGGACCTTGATTGAGGAAGTTTTCCTGACGGTCATAGATCATGTGCACTTTGTTTTCGTAGATGTTTCCGTCAAGTCCGACATAATTGCGGTCATCCACAATCGAAGTCCACATTTGGTTAACGTTAACCTTGCGATTCTCCAGAGGATTGTTTATCCACTCAATGGGGCATCCGAACGTTTCTCTGCGCAAATGCGCATGCTGCTGACCACCCTTTAGCAGCGAATAGGATAGCCCTTGGAAACCAGCATGACCGCCATCAGAAGCGCAGCAACAACCCGGCTTTCCGATGAGGCCCGCCATAGCGCCAAATGTCATGAGATTCTGACAAAGCTCGGCGCCACTCCCCGTCCGAGCAGGTGCCGACGACATGATTACCGAAGCCCGTTCCGTACTTCCCAGCAAGACCGCCAGTCGCTCAATGTCTTTTGCGGGAGTGCCGCATATTTCCGACGCCCACTCCGGCGTTTTAGGCACACCGTCATAAGTACCGAGAACGTAGTCCTTGTAATTGTCTTTCGGATCGGCTCCTTCAGGCATATGGTCTGCGTCGAAACCGATAGTGCAGCGCTCGAGAAAATCCCAATCGATAAGAGGATTGGTCGAGGGGTCGTCTTGTGAAATAAGCACATAGGCCATGCCCAGGAGCATGGCGCTGTCCGTACCGGGCCGAATAGGAATGTAATCATCTGTCAGCGCACGCGCCGTGGGCGTATAGAATGGGTCGACGCAAATAAACTTCACTCCTGCGTCTCGACATTGCAGGTATTGGTAATTGGGCAACCCCGCACGACTCCAAGCAGGATTCGACGCCCAGAGCACAATGACATCGCTCGATCTCATATCCATGCGATCATTCTGCTCCTCCGGCATGCCAATGAGCTTTGCCATCTCCGTCCATGCCCCAGATGACACTGCGCCAGTCTGCTCCAGGCATCCGCCCTTGATATACATGAGGCGCCCAATCTCCACATCACCCATGCGCTGAGGGACGCCGCCAGGCAGAAGGATGCCCTCATTTCCATAGGTATCGAGAATTCGCTCAATTTCCCCTGCAATCAAGTCCAGAGCTTCGTCCCAGCTAATGCGCTCCCACTCATCACGACCACGCAACTCGCCATGAGCAGCTTCCCCTCCGCCCGGCTGCCAGTTTTTTCGCTTCATAGGGTATTTGATCCGGTCGGCCCCGAATATCATGCCACGAAGTGAACGTCCGCGAGCACAGCCACGTAACTGCGGACAGTCGGGAGAATCCTCGTGCGACTTATCGGTGCCGAGGCGTACCACCTCGCCATTTTTAACCAGCGCCTTATTGAACCCTTTGCTGCCGCAATCAACCCAACAGCTGCATGGAATCCACTCACCAGGATTCTCGTCCACATCGCCCGTATCGCTTATCGGCGTTTTCTCATTGAAACCGACACAGCCTGTCGCACCAAGCGCAGCAGAGCCGACCGTGGCCAATCCCGCCCATTTCAGCAGGCTTCGCCTACTCATCCCCCTCTCAAGGGCCGATGATTTCATCTCCTCCATTGCACCCTACTCCTTTCATATGACATGTATGAGCACTCGAACGAGATGCTCTCGCTGGATCATTATCTTCAAAGGAATAGCAGGTGCTTCTCGGGCAGAGTCCTTATTTATTTAAATCGTTTTTGTAGAATTCCCCCCTATCTCCTTGTTTGCGAAAATTTGAAAACTGATATAGCGACAGCATTGATCGCATCCCCGATCGCCTTCTCTGTTATCATAAACAAGTTTCCAAATAACCAGGGAGGGAAACGTGGGACTTAAGACGTCGTTCGACAGAAGCGAACTGCCGCAAGACCTTGCAGCCATTACGCACTTCCCTCCAGTATCCGATCACCTCACGCCCCCTGCTCAACAAGCAAATTCACACTACACTCCCTTTCCCCTCACTACCCGCAAGATTATATTGAGCGACGAAACCCTCGGCGAGGCAGCACGATTCGAAATGCTTGCATCAAGGTACGACTGTATTATCGGATCTTCCCCATATATCAATTCACTTGTTCGTATCGTCAGCCGTATCAATGGCATATTCCTCGCAGCTCGCGAGGGAAAGCAAGCCAGCTATCAGCTATGTTGCTATAACGATTTTCTCAACGAGAGCCCCCCCCCCACGACCAACAAAGGCACTGTCGGCATTTCTCGTCTTGAATCGTTTGGACTCAACGAAATAAACCGGGATGTCTTCAACGCTTCGCGATGCGCCTGCCAGATGGCAAACATCGAAACCAAGCTGCTCGATTCAGGGTTGCCCAGCACCATTACCCCCAGTTTTATCCTGTCGCTTCACTCCACTTTAAGCGCTATATACAGTCCAGGCGTATCCGCAGGTCTTCGAAATCACGATTTTTCGGCTCCTCGCCCCATTCAGGGAGAGAGCATCTATCGTCCACCTTCGCCATTAGAACTGCCTGTATTTCTAAAAGACCTTGCCGCTTTCATCAACGATTCAAAACTCAGCCCCTCAATCAAGGGCGCCCTCGTCCATTATCAAACGGAAGCAACGAAAATGTTTTCTTCCCACACCGAACAACTTAATTGCGCCCTGTTGATAGGCCTTTGGCAAAACGCAGGATTAATAAAGCGCCTCATACTCCCAATAGCTGTAACACCAGCCCTCGAGACAAGCAAACGGGAAAAGTCCTGCAATCTTATCGGTTCTCGCCCCTTAAAACCGAAGTGCAAATGATTGACGACTGGATTTACCACACTGCCCGAGCTTCGCAAAATGCCGTGCAGATCGAATACGGGATATTTTCAATTATTGGGAAAATAGTAGACAAGTGGGAGGCCCTCCTCGCTTCATCGGAAGTTCATCTGACAAAAACAATGCGCAAACTTCTTATTGCCATCGTTGGAGCCCCAGTCTTTTCCATCGCCTCCCTTGCACATGCAACTGAGGCAAGCTATACAACTGTCTCCAATATAATTACCCTGCTATCCTCCCACGGCATCATTACCCAAGTCAGTCGCGGTCGACGCAACAAAGTCTATGCATGCCCCGAGGCCCTGGGGCTTTTCGATACAATTATCGCCGAGGTGGCCTGAGACCCCTACTCCGCGTGCTTTAAGGCCTGGTCGAGCTTCTGGCTGATGACCTTGGTGACGCCATCGCCTTGCATGGACACGCCGAAGAGCACGTCGGCCATTTCCATGGTACGGCGCTGGTGGGTGATCATGATGAGCTGGGTCTCGTCGCGCAGGCTGTCAATGTAGGCCGCCAGACGGCGCAGGTTCGCGTCGTCGAGCGCCGCCTCCACCTCGTCCAAGATGTAGAACGGCGTCGACCGGATGCGGTAGACCGCGAACAGCAGCGCCAGCGCCGTAAGCGACTTCTCGCCGCCGGACAGAAGCATCATCTTCGCGATGCGCTTGCCCTTGGGCTGGGCGTTCACCTCCACGCCGGTGTTCTCCAGATCATCCGGATCCACGAGCGACAAATTCGCGCTGCCACCGGGGAAGAGGATGGAGAAGATCTCTTGGAAGTTGCGATCCACCGCCTCGTAGGTGCGGATGAAGTCCTCCTTCATGCGCGCGTCGATGACGCGGTTGATCTTCGCGAGCGAGCGCCGGGCGCGATCGAGGTCGTCCAGCTGGGCGGCCAGGTAGTCGTAGCGCACCTTCAGCGCGTCGTACTCCTCGGCGGCGTCCGGGTTGATGGTGCCGAGGTTGGCGATGCGACGGTTGATCTTGAACAGGGCGTCCTCCACCTCGGGCCGGTTCTCCAGGGGCGGCACGGAAAGCGCCGTCTCCAGGGGCACGGACAGGTCGGTCGCGATATGGTTCACCGCCGCCTCAACCTGGAGCTCGAGCCGCCCCTTCTGCACGCGGGCTTCACTGAGGCGCTCGCTTACGCCGTCGAAGAGGGCGTGGGCCTCATGGGCCCGGCCGCGGGCCTCGGTGACAGAGGCGTGCAGCCCGCTCGAGGAGTCCTCGGCGGCAGTAGCCCGCTCCTCCAGCTGACGCGTCCACTTCTGGGCCGAGGCCGTCAGCTCGTCGATGAGAGCGAGCACCGGCTCGATGCGGGCGGCGGAGACCGTCTTCGCGCGCAGGGCCACACGGGCCTCCTCGCTCGCGGCGGCAAGGGCCTCCAAGTCGCGGACACGGGCATCGCGGACGCGCTCGGCGTAGGTAGTGCGCTCGGAGAGCGTGGCCTGCGCCAGCTTCGCCTCGGCGAGGCTGTCGGAGACGCGATGGGCCTCGCGGCGCAGAGGCGCCAGCTCCTCGCTTAAGGCCTCCTGCTTCTTCTTGCCCGCATTCAGCGCCGCGTCCAGCTCCTTCACCCGGGCCTCGAAGGATTCCACGTTGGGACGGGCCGACGCCACGGCGGCCTCGGCCTCGGCGCGCTGGCGCTCGACGGATTCCAGCTCGCGGCGGCAGGAGGCCAGCTTCTCGGCGGCGGCGCTCGCGGTGTTGCGGGCCGCCTCGGCACGGCCGCGCAGGTTGGCCAGGGCCTGGGAAAGCTCCAGGGACGTGGCCTGGGCCTGGCGCAGGGCCTCCTCGGCCAAGCGGTGGGCCTCCTCAGCCTTGGCCTGGGCCGCCGCCGCGCCGGAAAGCTGCGCCCGCAGCTCCTCCAAGTGGCGCACGCGGGCGAGCACGCCGGCCCCCTCGTCCACCACGGCGCCCCCCACGCTCACCTTGCCGGAGGGCCATACAATGGCACCATCCGGAGTGGCGAAGCGCAGGGCCGCGTCGTCCCGTCCGTGGGCGGAAAGCGCCGCCTCCAGGGTCGGGCACACCACCACATCGCCCAGAAGCGCCTCCACGGCGCCCCGGGCCTCTTCCGGGAAGAGGAGCTCGTCCACGAGCGGGACGCCCTCGGCCCCGCCGAAGCGCTCGCGCCGAACACGGGCCGCGCCGCGGATGCGGGAGGGACTGGCGTCGTCGCGAATGAGGAAGGACGCCTCGCCCGCGGCACCGGCGGCGGCGAGCTGTCCGGCGATGAGCTCTACCGCGCCCGCGTCTTCCACGAGCAGCGTGGCCACGTCCCCGCCCAGAAGCGATTCCACCAAAGGCTCGAAGCCGGCCGAGACCTGGATGACGTGGGAGAGCGGCTCGCAGAGCCCCAGCACCTCGTCGACGTGCTCCACGAGCCACGCCCGGGCCTCGCCGGCGGAAAGCGCGCTTGAGCGCTCCATCTCCTCCAAGGTGGCGATCTCCACCGAAAGGGCCCGATGGGCGTCGCGAGCCTCGTCCATGGCGGCGCGGGCCGCGTCGCGGGACTGCACGGCGGTGCCCA
>OLND01001377.1_pt1 | contig 25439 bp, 27 predicted proteins | sample 1672031 | NCBI WGS metagenome assembly OLND01 (sample SAMEA3136638, study PRJEB25190) | human gut metagenome | biome: human gut; feature: human-associated habitat; material: faeces | place: Austria | collected 2013 | reverse complement strand
TGTCGATGGTGTCGTCTCCCTGCATGGCCAGCTGGATGTATTGCCGGATGTCACGGATGGACATACCGGCCTTTTTCATGCACCCGATGATCTGCAGCCACTCAAAGTCCGATTCCCGGAACATCCGAATGCCACCGGAGGAGCGCTCCACAAAGGGCAGCAGCCCCTCCTTGTCATAGTAGCGCAGCGTGGATGCCGGGATATCCAGCAGCTTCGCCATTTCACCCACGGTATAGACCATTTTCCAATTCCTCCGAAAAAATTTTGCAAAACCCCTTGACTTAAAGTGTACTTTCAGTTTTAGAGTATAGATAAGCTTTAAGAGCATCATACAGCGCAGAAGCGCTGCTGTCAAGACTCCGTTTTTCGGAGCCGGTCAGCGACGAAGCATACAGCAAACTGTAAGGAGGAGAGCCATATGGCAGTCAAACAGACGGCGGGGCGGGACGCCCTGGGGGAGTTCGCCCCGAAATTCGCAGAGTTCAATGACGATGTCCTGTTCGGTCAGGTATGGAGTCGAGAGGACAAGCTATCCCTGCGGGATCGCTCGCTGGTGACGGTGGTGGCCCTGATGGCGCAGGGCTTGACGGATGAATCCTTCCGCTACCACCTGCTCAGCGCTAAGAAAAACGGTATCACCCGTGAGGAGATCGCAGAGATCGTCACCCATGCGGCCTTTTATTGCGGCTGGCCCAAGGCGTGGGCGGTGTTCCGCATGGCCAAGGGGATCTGGACGGAGGAGGATGCCAAATGATTTTGCAGGAGACCTATACGCTGGCAAACGGTATAGCCATCCCCAAGCTGGGGCTTGGCACATGGTTCATTGACAACAACAAGGCGGCGCAGGCCGTCCGCACGGCGGCGGAGCTGGGTTACCGGCTCATCGATACGGCTCAGGCCTACGGCAACGAGCGGGGCGTGGGCGAGGGCATCCGCACCTGCGGCCTGAAGCGGGAGGAGCTGTTCGTGGCCAGTAAGGTGGCGGCGGAGCACAAGACCTATGAGGACGCCGCCCGCTCCATTGACGAGACGCTGGAGAAAATGGGCCTGACGTATCTGGACCAGATGCTCATCCACTCTCCCCAGCCTTGGAGGGAGTTCCGGGCCGAAAAGCGGTATTTTCAGGAGAACAGGGCCGTCTGGCGTGCGCTGGAGGATGCTCAGGCAGCGGGAAAGGTGCGGGTCATCGGCGTCTCCAATTTTCTGCGGGACGATCTGGAGAACCTGCTGACCGGCTGCCGGGTGCGTCCGGCAGTGAACCAGCTGCTGCTGCACATCGCCGGTACGGGCCTGCCCTTGCTGGACTACTGCACCCAGCAGGACATCCGGGTGGAGGCCTATTCCCCCATCGCCCACGGCGAGGCCCTGAAAAATCCGGCCATCACCGCCATGGCGGAGAAATACGGCGTTTCCGTGCCGCAGCTGTGTATCCGCTATGTCCTGCAGCTGGGAGCGGTGGCCCTGCCCAAGACGGCGGACCCCGGCCATATGCGCTCCAACGCCGCCGTGGACTTTGCCATCTCCCCGGAGGACATGGAGACGCTGCGGAGCATGGAGCACCTGACGGATTACGGCGATTACAATGGATTTCCGGTGTTCAGCGGCAAGCCGTTGGCGTGAAAGGAGAAGAATGATGCGTAAACTGAAAAAATGGAGCTGCCTGCTGCTGGCTCTGCTGATGCTGTCGGCGCTGGCCGCCTGCGGAAAGAAGCAGCAGCCCGACAGCGATGCCTCGCAGAACGAGGTGCAGGACACCGATACCCCACAGGATAGCACCCCCACCGAGGAGCAGACCAAGGTGCTGGTGGTGTATTTCTCCGCCACCGGCAGCACCAAGGCTGTGGCGGGATACATCGCCGAGACACTGGGAGCCGATACCTTTGAGCTGACACCGCAGGAGCCCTATCTGGCGGCGGATCTGGACTACAACAACAGCGAGAGCCGTGTCTGCCGGGAGCACGCCGACCCCGCCCTGCAGGATGTGGCCCTCACCTCTACCGCTGTGGAGAGCTGGGAACGATACGACACGGTGTTTGTGGGCTATCCCATCTGGTGGGGCGGCGCTGCATGGCCTGTCAACGGATTTGTGAAGGCAAATGACTTCACAGGGAAGACGGTGATCCCCTTCTGCACCTCCGCCTCCTCCGCCCTCGGCCAGAGCGGGGAGACGCTGGCTCAGCTGGCCGGCACCGGCGACTGGCAGGAGGGCCAGCGCTTCGGCAGCAGCGCCGCCCGGAGCGACGTGGCGGACTGGCTGACGGGGCTGGGCTTCACGGTCCGATAAGCACCCATTTCCGGGAAAAGTGCCTTGCATCCGCCGCCCTCGGCTGATACAATGGAGGAGAGCGGGATGTCCCGCCGCCCGGAGCGATCCCGGAGAAATGTTGAAAGGAGCATACACATGAGCAAAATTCTAGTTGCCTATTTTTCTGCCAGCGGCGAAACGGCCCGTCTGGCCAAGACGCTGGCGGGTGTCATCGGCGGCGATCTCTTCGAAATTCGTCCCCAGACGGCCTACACTGCAGCCGATCTGGACTGGAACAACGCCAAAAGCCGCAGCAGCGTGGAGATGAACGACCCCAAGAGCCGTCCGGCCATGGCGGAGACCCCTCGGTTGGCGGGTTATGACACGGTGTTCGTGGGCTTTCCCATCTGGTGGTATCAGGCGCCCCGCATCATCCAGACCTTTCTGGAGAGCGCCGATTTCTCCGGCAAGACCGTGATTCCCTTCGCTACCTCCGGCGGCAGCGGCATGGGCAAGACCGTGGAGCTCCTGCGATCCTCCTGCGCCCCCGATACCCGCTGGAACGAGGGCAGGCGCCTATCCAGCCATGCCTCCGCACAGGAGGTCTCTGCGTGGACGAAGAGCCTGTCCCTGTAAAGTAGTTTCCCTTGAAAGCCTATCCGCCTGAGCGGATGGGCTTTTTTCTTACCCGTCGTTGACGGAACCGGCAAAACACGGTACAATAGCTTCATCTGATCATGTGAAAGGAGCCCGCCGCCATGGAACACATCAACCGCACCATCCGCCCCTTGACCCAGCAGGATCTGGAGGCCTATCTGGACATCTACCTCAACGCCTACCCGGCCTATAAAACGCTGGACGAAGCGTGCCGGGAGCACTACCGGGAGAAGCACCGTCTGGAACTGCGGGAGGACCGCCAGGTGCAGACGGTGGGCCTGTTTGAAGGGGACGTACTCATTGCCACCATGAAGCTGATCCTCTTTTCCATGAACTGCTTCGGCCGGATGCAGACGGCCTGCGGCCTGATGGCGCTGGAGGTACACCCCCTCCATAAAAAGCAGGGGGCGGCGCTGGAGATGATCCGCTACTTTGAGGACTACGCCCGCCGCCACGGCGCTCTGCTGACGCTGCTGCTGCCCTTCCAGATCTCCTTTTACCGCCGCATGGGCTATGGCTTTGCGGGGAAGCTCTACGAGTACCATCTGCCCACCGCCGTGCTGCCCAAGCCCGACGGGGAGGCCCGCCGCCATCTGCGCCTGCTGCAGCCGGAGGACTTTGACCGGGTGCTGGCCTGTCACAGCCGCTTCGCCGCCCAAAACCACGGCATGGTGGAGAAGTTCGAGGAGGAGGTTCGGGCCGCCCGCACGGATATTCAGGTGCGCCGCATCGGCTATTGCGCCGATGACGGGACGCTGCGGGGCTATGTGGCCTATCGCTTTGAGAGCGCCAGCGACACCAACTACACCCGCAACCGCCTGTCGGTGGAGGAGCTGGTGTACGACGACGGCGTTGTCCTCCGGGCGCTGCTGGGAGCGCTGAAGCTGCAGGAGGATCTGGCCCAGACGGTGCTCCTCCGCACCGGAGAGGAGGACTTCCACCACCTGCTGGAGGACCCGCAGGACGTCTCCGGCAACTACATCGACTACGGCTTCCTGCAAACCAACGTCTCCGCCATAGGCACCATGTTCAAGCTTCTGGACCCGGCGGCCTTCGTGACCGCCACCGCCTATCGCGCCCTCCCGCAGGGGACGCTGACAGCGGCCTTCTGCTACCGTGATGAGCTGGCCCACCGGGACTGCCGCACGGTGCTGCGCTTCGATGGCGGCCGCTGGTCCGCCCTCCCGGAGGAAGCACCCGCCGAGGTAACGGTGACGTGCCGGCAGGGGGATCTGGCATCCCTGCTGATGGCCTCCTGCGGATTGGAGGGCATGGTGCGGCTGGGAGCCGTCGCCGTCACCGGCCCTTGGCAGCAGCTGGCGCAGCTTCTTCACTACGGCCAGAAGCCGTGGCTGAACTCCGACTATTGATCCCTCCGTTTAGTTTACTCAGCCGTCTGGCTCACCCCGCCGGTTGACGAAAAAGAGAGTGTGTTCCATCCGGAACACACTCTCTTTTCGTATCGGGTATCATTACACGGAGAACAGGATGTCTGCATAGGTGGGATAGGGCCAGTAGTCGGCTCCCACCAGCGGCTCCATGCGGTCGATGATGCTCCGCATCTCCTCCAGCCGGGAGGCCACCTGATCCCGGTAGTACCGGGCGGCGTCGATGCCGGCATCGGCGGCGGGAGCGGCCTCCAGCGCCCGGCTCATAGCCTGGCAGGCGTCCAGCAGGTCGCCGCTGAGGGCGTCCAGCTGCTCCACCAGATAGCTCTCCACCCGGCAGGGGGTGGCCATCTCCGCCTGCCGCTTCCTCACAACGCCCTTGGCCAGATCGCCGGTGTAGCGGGTGACGGCGGGCAGGATGCCCCGCAGGGTCATATCCCGCAGGGTAGCGGCCTCAATGGCCGTGACCTTGCAGTAATTCTCCAGATGGATCTCATACCGGGCGTGCATCTCCTCCGGCGTCAGGATGCCGAAGCGGGAAAACAGCGCCACATTCTTCTCGTCGATGTAGGCGGGCATACAGTCCACGGTGTCCCGCAGATTGCTCAGCCCCCGGCGCTTGGCCTCCTGTACCCAGTCGTCGTCGTAGCCGTTACCGTCGAAGATAATGCGCTGGTGATCCCGGAAGGTATCCCGCAGCAGCTCCTGCAGGGCCTGATGGAAGCTCTCCGCCTTCTCCAGCCGGTCGGCAAACTGCTTCAGCTCGTCGGCCATGATGGTGTTGAGCACCACATTGGGGCTGGCGATGGACTGGGAGGAGCCCAACATCCGGAACTCGAACTTGTTGCCGGTAAAGGCCAGCGGGGAGGTGCGGTTGCGGTCGGTGGTATCCTGCGGCAGCTCCGGCAGGGTGTCCACGCCGATCTCCAGCTTCTTCTTGGTGATGTCCACATAGGCCGTGCCGTCGATAATGGAGCGGAGGATGGCCGTCAGTTCGTCGCCAAGGAAGATAGACACAATGGCGGGAGGCGCCTCGTTGCCGCCCAGCCGGTGGTCGTTGCCGGGATAGGACACGCAGCAGCGCAGCATCTCCTGATACTCGTCCACGCCCTTGATGAAGGCCGCCAGAAACAGCAGGAACTGTGCGTTCTGACTGGGGGTGCGTCCGGGCTTGAGGAGGTTCTCACCGGTATCCGTGGCCAGCGACCAGTTGTCGTGCTTGCCGCTGCCGTTGACCCCGGCAAAGGGCTTTTCGTGGAGCAGGCACACCAGATCGTGGCGGTCGGCCACTTTCTTCAGAAACTCCATGGTCAGCTGATTGTGGTCGCAGGCGCTGTTGGCGTCGGAGTACACCGGGGCGATCTCATGCTGGGCGGGAGCTACCTCATTGTGCTCCGTCTTGGCCAGCACGCCCACCTGCCACAGCTCCTGATCCAGTTCGTGCATGAAGGACGCCACACGGGGCTTGATGGCACCGTAGTAGTGGTCGTCCAGTTCCTGCCCCTTGGGAGGCTTGGCACCGAACAGCGTGCGGCCGCAGAGCATCAGATCCTCCCGGCGGCGATACATGGCCTTGTCGATGAGGAAATACTCCTGCTCCGGCCCCACCTGAGCGGTAACGTGCTGCACCGTGGTGTTGCCGAACAGCCGCAGGATGCGGACGGCCTGTGTATCCAGCTGCTTCATAGAGCGCAGCAGAGGCGTCTTTTTATCCAGCGTCTCGCCGCCGTAGGAGCAGAAGATGGTGGGGATATACAGGGTCTGATCCTTGATGAAGGCATAGGACGTGGGATCCCACGCCGTATAACCACGGGCCTCGAAGGTGGCCCGCAGACCGCCGGAGGGGAAGCTGGAGGCGTCCGCCTCACCCTGCGACAGCTCCTTGCCGGACAGCTCCATCAAAATGGTGCCGGGGACGTTGGGGGCGATGAAGCTGTCGTGCTTCTCGGCGGTAAAGCCCGTCATGGGCTGGAACCAGTGGGTGTAGTGGGTAGCGCCCTTTTCGATGGCCCAGTCCTTCATGGCGGCGGCGATCTCGTCGGCGATGGAGCGATCCAGAGAAGTTCCTTGGATCAGGCACTGCTGCCATGCGTCATAGACCCGTTCCGGCAGACGCTGTCGCATCTGAGCCTGGCTGAATACCATGCTGCCAAAAAGCTCCGGGATGCTTCGTACATTCTTCTCGTTCATGTGATGCTCCTTTCGCCGCACGCTGCGGCACTAAAGTTTTTACAGAAACAGCTTCAAAAGCTGCGGTGTCACATAGGCCTCTATCACCGCCGCTGCCATCAGCAGGGGGATGATGTGCATGACGAACAGGCGCAGCAGATCCTTCATCAGGGGACCCATAACGCCCTTTTTGTTGTGCCGGACATAGTCTGTGACCTTGCGGCAGAGATAGATGCCGCTGCTGAGGGCCAGGATCAGGGCCGGCAGCTCGAAAACGCCGTGGGGGACGATGCCCGCAAAATACGCCAGCAGGGAGATGCCGTTGTTGACGTACACCCCGGCAAACAGCCCCAGCAGCAGGGAGTTGATGCCGATGGACAGAGCCGGGAGATAGATAAAGGGGATAAAGCCGTAGGCGATGCTGAACACCGTCGCCCGGACGTTGTTGCCGAACAGCGCCAGCACATCCACCCGGCCGGTGGTGTCCATGATGCCCAGCTCCGCCATCTGCTGGGCGAACTGCAGGAACAGCTGGTCTGCCAGATCCGGCAGCAGCAGGCTGACGGCAAAGCCCAGCAGGATCAGTGCGCCGAAGGCGATGGCGGTGATGCGGAGGGAGTAGCGGTACTCCGTGCGGTAAAATCCGTGCAGCCGGGTGCGCTGCTGTTCCAGCCAGTCCATCATGCCCCCAGCATGGCGAGACCGGCGTTCAGGCGGCGCAGCGTCTCATCCTTGCCCAGAATGCGGCAGATCTCCACGGCTCCGCCGGGGGTCACCAGCTTACCGGCGGCGGCGATGCGGACAGGCCACATGAGGGTGGCGTTCTTCACCTCCAGCCGCTGCGCCAGATCGACCAGTGCGTCGTGAATGGCCTCGTCCGTCCACTCCGTCAGGCCCTCCAGCACGGGGATGACCGCCTCCAGCATGGCACGGGAGACGTCGGGGTTGGTCTTGGATTTCTTATTGGTATAGTAGTCCACGGGATACTCCGGCAGGGCATCGAAGAAGTCCACCTTCTCCGGGATGTCCGTGAGCTTCTCGCACCGGGCCTGCAAAAGAGCGGCGATGGCGGCGGTGTCGAACCGGGGGTCCTTCACCGTCTGGCGGATGTAGGGCTCGGCGGCCTTGGCGAAGGCCTCCGGGGCCATGCTCCGCAGATAGACGGCGTTGAAGTGATCCAGCTTCTGCCGGTCGAAAATGGCGGGGGATTTGGAGATGCCCGTCATGTCGAAGGCCTTTACCAGCTCCGGCAGGGTGAACAGCTCCTGCTCCGCCAACTCCCCCTTGGGGCTCCAGCCCAGCAGGGCCACATAGTTGAGGATGGCCTCGGTGAGATAGCCCTCCGCCTTCAGATCCTCATAGGAGGGATCGCCGTGGCGCTTGGACATCTTGTTCTGAGCGTCCCGCATAACGGGGGAGCAGTGAACATAGGTGGGGACCTCCCAGCCGAAGGCCTCGTACAGCAGGTTATACTTCGGGGCGGAGGCCAGATACTCGCTGCCCCGCACCACATGGGTGATGCCCATCAGGTGGTCGTCGATGACGTTGGCGAAGTTATAGGTGGGCAGACCGTCCCGCTTCAGCAGCACCTGATCGTCCAGCGTGCTGTTGTCCACGGTGATGTCCCCGAAAATGGCGTCGTGGAAGGTGGTGGTTCCGGCGGGGATACGCTGGCGGATGACGTAGGGCAGACCTGCCTCCAGCTTTTCCTGTACCTGCTGGGCCGTCAACTCCCGGCAGGGATCGGCGGCCCGGTCAAATTCCCCGGAATCCTCCTCAGACTCCGTCTTTTCGCAGAAGCAGTAGTAGGCGCCGCCCTTTTCCACCAGCAGCCGGGCGTACTTTCCGTAGGTGTCCCGGCGCTGGGACTGGATATAGGGGGCCACGGGGCCGCCTACGTCCGGTCCCTCGTCATGGGTCAGGCCGCACTCGGCCATGGTGCGGTAGATGACATCCACAGCGCCCTCCACCTGACGGCTCTGGTCGGTGTCCTCGATCCGCAGGATAAACGTGCCGTCGTGGCTGCGGGCGATGAGCCAGGTGTACAGCGCCGTCCGCAGATTGCCCACGTGCATATAGCCGGTGGGGGAGGGGGCGAACCGGGTGCGGACCTTTCCGTGGGGGATCTTGGCCTCCATTTCCTCGAAATAGCTGTGATCCAGTGTCATGGGCTTGTCCTCCTAATATCGATTCATCACGTTGCAAAAATTTTCACCCATATATTATATTTCACCTCCGGGAAAAGTCAAGAATGTTTGTTGCATTTCTATGGGAATCATGGTACCATCCATAGAATAGACCATATCACTTGAATATGTCTGATATTTTCCCCGCATATCCGGTTGGCTGCTGGTCAGGAGAGCGGGGTAAAACAGGGTGGCCCGGCCGCCTGATAAGGAGGAAAAAGCAATGCTGCGAAAGGATCGGGAGCGGGATGCCGCCTTTGCCTGGGAGGTATTCCAGAAGGCTCCCTATGCCACCCTGTCTCTGACAGACGGGGAAGGGAAGCCCTACGCCATCCCCATCTCCCCGGTGGTGGATGAGGCGTATCATGTGGTGTATTTCCACTGCGCCGGTCACGGCGAGAAGTGGGAGCTGCTGGCGAAAAACCCGCCGGTGTGCCTGTCGGCAGTCTCCTATGCGGCGGCCATCCCCAACGAGTTCTCCATGGCCTATGCCTCGGCGGCGCTTCATGGCCGTGCGGAGGTGGTCACCGATGAAGCGGAGCAGGTGAAGGCCATGCTGCTGCTGTGTACCGCCTATGACCCCAAGGGCATGGGCCGGTTCAGCGAGTATATGGAAAAATATATGTCGGCCACCCGTGTGGTGAGGATCGTGCCGGAGACGGTGACGGGAAAGAGTTACGCTGCCCCGGAGAAGGAGCCCCACGGCTGCGGCGGCCACCGCTAAAAGAGGGCGGTTGAAAAGCAGACGATCGGGGAACAGCTGTCGGAGAAAGAAATGATGGAAAAGTCAGACAGCTGAGGAAGGGCAGCTGCTGCCCTTCGCGGTAGCCTTGTCGGAAGAAAGAATCGGAGGAGGATCGTTTGGAAGAAGAAAATGCAGTTTTCGGATCAGAACAAATGATCTGGACAAAATTCCAACTGATATAGGACAGATATAGGACGAAATTTCTGTCAGAGATCAGGACAAAAGGAGACGGAAAAGTGGACATTTTATATGCGCTGGAAAAAATTCGAACGCCCTTTTGGAACGGCGTCATGAGTGCCGTGACCCAACTGGGCGGCGAGGTGATCTTCATTGTGGCGGCGGTGGTGGTGTTCTGGTGCGTCAGCAAATGGGAGGGGTACTATCTGATGACCATCGCTTTCTGCGGCACGGTGCTGAACCAGTTTCTGAAGCTGATCTGCCGGGTGCCGAGGCCGTGGGTGCAGGACCCCAACTTTACCATTGTGGAGAGCGCACGGGCGGAGGCCACGGGGTACTCCTTCCCCAGCGGCCATACCCAGAACGCCATAGGGCTCTTCGGCGGCATGGCCCGGTGGGGCGGACGCCGGTGGGTGCGGCTGGGGCTGACGGCACTGGCGCTGGTCATCGCCTTTTCCCGGATGTATCTGGGGGTACATACCCCGGCGGACGTGGGGGTGTCGTTGGTACTGGCGGCGGCGCTGGTGCTGGGACTGTATCCCCTGATGCGGCGGGCGCAGGAAAAGCCCCGATACATGGGCTATGTGCTGGCTGCCATGCTGGTGGTCAGCGGGGCCTTTGTGGTGTTCGTGGAGGCCTATGGATTTTCGGCGGACACGGATGCGGAGAATCTGGTCAGCGGCATCGGCAATGCATGGAAGATGCTGGGCGCTGTGGCGGGTATGACGTTGGCTTGGCTGCTGGACCGGCGGTATATTCACTTTGAGACGCAGGCCGTCTGGTGGGTGCAGGTGATCAAGGTGGCTGTGGGCATGGCGCTGCTGCTGGCCATCAAGAGCGGCTTGAAGGCTCCGCTGCTGGCGCTATTGGGCCATGAGGGGTTGGCCGGCGGCGTGCGGTACTTCCTGCTGGTGCTGGTGGCGGGAGCCGTCTGGCCGCTGGCGTTCCGCCCTATGAGTAAGTGGGGAAAAGGGAAAAAGTGAGAAAATAAAACATCTGTAAGGCAGAGTTACCTTACAGATGTTTTTCTTGTGAAGAAATATATTTCTCGATTACTCCGGAAGTTCGATTGCCCTGAAATGGGCAATTTTGCTGGCGAAACCAATCAAGGGACACGGATCAGAAACCACTGAATTTTATTTCCTTGCGATTTTCGACCCGTAAACGGGAAACTTGTGTTCTGTTTACACGGATTCCCCCTATTAAGGCATCTGCTTGCATAAACTCCTCTATCAAGACTTCTGCTTGCGGCTCACTTGGCTGCTCATCGATGGAAGGGAAAGCTTTCAGGGAGCACCTTCGCCGGCAGGGCTGGTGGTTTCCGCATCCAAAGAAAAAACATCCCCGGCTGTACCGGGGATGTTTTTTTATGGGTGAATAGGGGGAAGGGACGGCTTAGAAGCAGCCCTGCGCCATCATGGCTTCCGCCACCTTCTTGAAACCTGCGATATTGGCACCAGCCACCAGATCGTAGCCCAGACCGTATTCCTCAGCGGCCTCGGCAGACACCTGATGGATGGTCTTCATCATCTTATGCAGCTGGGCATCCACCTCCTCGGCGGTCCAGACCAGACGCTCGGAGTTCTGTGCCATCTCCAGAGCGGAGACGCCCACGCCGCCGGCATTGACGGCCTTGGAAGGGGCCACGATCATATGCTTCTGGGCACGCAGGAAGTTCAGAGCGTCGTTGGTGGTGGGCATATTGGCCACCTCGATGTAGTACTTCACGCCGGAGGCGGCGATCTTTTCGGCAGAATCCATACGGACGTCGTTCTGCATGGCGGAGGGCATATTCACATCCACGTCCGTGGCGCCCCAGTGCTTGGCACCGGCTACGAACTCGCAGCCGAAGTGGTCGGCGTAGGGCTTGCAGTGCATGGGATCCTTGGCACGCATCTCCAGAATGAAGTTCAGCTTCTCCTCGGTGTTGATGCCGTCGGGATCGTGGACATAGCCGTCGGGGCCGGACATATAGGTGACCTTGGCACCCAGCTCAGTGGCCTTTTTCATGATGCCCCAAGCCACGTTGCCGTAGCCGGACAGGGCGATGCGCTTGCCCTCGATGGTGTCGCCCTCGTGCTTGAGGACCTCCTGCAGATAGTAGACAGCGCCGTAGCCGGTGGCCTCCGGGCGGATCAGGGAGCCGCCGTAGCTGAGGCCCTTGCCGGTGAGGACGCCGTTCTCCCAAGCGCCCTTCAGGCGGCGATACTGGCCGAACAGGTAGCCGATCTCACGGCCGCCCACGCCCATGTCGCCGGCGGGGACGTCCACGTCCGGCCCGATGTAGCGGTACAGAGCCGTCATGAAGCTCTGGCAGAAGCGCATGACCTCGGCGTCGGACTTGCCGGCGGGATCGAAATCGGAGCCGCCCTTGGCGCCGCCGATGGGCAGGCCCGTCAGGCTGTTTTTGAAGGTCTGCTCGAAGCCCAGGAACTTGATGATGCCCTCGTAGACGTTCTTCTGGAACCGCAGGCCGCCCTTGTAGGGGCCGATGGCGCCGTTGAACTGGCAGCGCCAGCCACGGTTGGTATGCCACTGGCCATTGTCGTCGCACCACACCACCCGGAAGGTGAACATACGCTCGGGCTCCACCATACGGCCCAGCAGGTCTACCTTCTCATACTCTGGGTGCTTTTCGATGACCGGCTCGATGGAGGAGAAAACCTCCTCTACGGTCTGCACGAACTCCGGCTCGTTGCCGTGCTTTGTCCGAACGTTTTCCAAAACACTGGCCAGATATGCGTTCATAATTTGTTCCTCCTAAATCCTTGTTCCGTTACTTTCACAGGAAGAATGAACCCTGTTAAGGTCATGATAACACCAATTTCCGGTTCTCGCAAGGGGGTCCGGGGGAAAAGGATGGGCGGGGGTTACTGAAAAATACCGGCGTTTTTTGTGCAAAACGTAAAAATAAGCTAAAAAATTATGAGAGTACAAGAAAAAATGTTAGAGCAGCGAAAAATTGAGTCGGGTAAAAGGGGAGAACTTTCATAAGCAGAAGTGCAGACGGATATTGACATTTGCCAAATTGCTTATATAATATACTATGGCTTGGCCAGTGCATCCAAGCGGTACTTAAAAACAAAGGCGTGCCGTCCGCCCAAAGGCGGCAGCCGAGGCGTGGCTGCGCCCGGCGGATTGGAGTTTCAAAGATGACCTATTCCATGACCGTGGCGGGCCTGCAGCGGGAACTTCCCATCTGCAAGGTTGCGGATGATCTGTATATCGGTGCATTCATCTGTTTCGGTGATGCGGAGCTGACGGTGGCCTGCGCCCGTGACCTGCTGAAGCTGGTGGAGAATGAGGAGTACGACTACCTCTTCACCGCCGAGGCCAAGAGCATCCCCCTGATCCACGAAATGGCCCGGCAGTCCGGCGCCAAGAAGTACTTCATCGCCCGGAAGGGCCCCAAGGCCTATATGCCCGATCCCATCCATGTGGAGGATCGCTCCATCACCACCGCCGGGGTGCAGAAGCTGTATCTGGGCCGGGACGACGCCGACATGATCCGTGGCAAGCGCATCGTGCTGATGGACGATGTGATCTCCACCGGCGGCAGCCTCCACGCCATGGAGGAGCTGGTGAAGCTGGCCGGCGGCATCGTGGTGGACCGCATCGCCGTGCTGGCCGAGGGCGACGCTCAGCAGCGCAAGGACATCCAGTATCTGGCTCCGCTGCCGGTGTTCAACGCCGACGGTACGGTGAAGTAAGAATAGCCTGTGAAAAGAGGGAGGACGCTGCGGCGTCCTCCCTCTTTTCAAGGAAAGATGTGATACCCCCCGGAGCCGAAGGCTCCGGGGGGTATCACGCTATGGGGAGGATGAGGAGGTCAGATATAACGCTGACTGGAGACATCGAACACACCACGGGTGGTGATCCGCAGAGAAGGGATCACCGGAAGGGCCATGAAGCTCAGGGTCATGAAGGGGTCGATGCCACGGGAGACGCCCAAACCGAAGGCCTCGTCCTTGGCATCCTCCAGAGCGCTGTTCACCATCACCAGACTGTCGTCGGACATGATGCCGGCGATGGACAGCGTTACCTCGCCCAGCACCTGACCGTTTTCCATGACGGTGATGCCGCCACGGTTCTCCACGATGCGGTTGGCGGCGGCGGCCATATCCTCGTCGGTGGCACCCACCACGATGATGTTGTGGCTGTCGTGGCTGATGGAGGTGGCTACGGCACCACGCTTCAGGCCGTAGCCCTTGATGTAGCCCAAGCCGATGTGGTGGGTGTTCTTATGCCGCTCGATGACGGCGATCTTCAGAATGTCCTGCTCCGGGTCGGCGTGGTCGGCGTAGCCGGCATCCTGAGTGACGATCTCGCCGGGGATCATGCCGATGACGGCATGGGGGCGGCCGTCGGAGAAGTCCTCCGCCGTCAGGTGGGCCACATGGAAGGTGTCGTGAGCCCGCTTCACCAGATAGGGGTCGATCTCCGGGGCGGGGAAGTCCCGCAGCTGACCGTCGTACATGAGGACGCCACGTTTATAGACCATCTCAATCTCGAAGTGTTGGAAGTCGTCGATGATGACGAAGTCGCCCAAATAGCCGGGGGCAATGGCACCACGGTTGTTCAGCAGGAAGTACCGAGCGGCGTTGTGGCAGGCGGCCTTCACGGCAACGATGGGGTCGGCCCCCAGGGAGATAGCCTTTTTGACGATGTAGTCGATGTGGCCCTTTTCCAGCAGGTCGTTGGGGTGCTTGTCGTCGGTGCAGAACATACAGCGATCCACGTACTGGCTGGTGAGCAGGGGCATGAGAGCATCCAGATTCCGGGCGGCCGTACCCTCACGGATCATGATGTACTGGCCAAGACGCAGCTTATTCATGGCGTCCTCCATATCGGAGCACTCGTGGTCGGAGTAGACGCCGGCGGCGATGTAGGCGTTGAGATCCTTGCCGGAAAGGCCCGGCGCATGGCCGTCGATCTTCTTGTGGTGGGCCTGAGAGGCCACGATCTTCTCCACCACCTGACCGTCGCCGTTGACCACGCCCACATAGTTCATCATCTCCGCCAGTCCCTGCACACGGGGATGGTCATAGAAGGAGTCGATGGCACGGTAATCCAGATTGGCGCCGGACTCGTCCAGCGGCGTGGCGGGGACGCAGGAGGGCAGCATGAAGCGCACGTCCACCGGCAGGTCCTCCGTGGCCTGCAGCATATACTCGATGCCGTCGGTACCCATGACGTTGGCGATCTCATGGGGGTCGGTGATGACGGTGGTGGTGCCGTGGGGCAGCACCGCCTTGGCAAACTCCGTGGGACTCACCAGAGAGCTCTCCAGATGGATGTGAGCGTCGATGAAGCCGGGCAGCACCAGCTTGCCGGACACGTCCACCTCCACCTTGCCGTGGTATTCGCCCATACCTACAATGAGGTCCTCTGCCACGGCGATGTCCCCGTGACACAGCTCATTGGAGAATACGTTGACGTAAGTGGCGTTTTTCAGCACCAGATCCGCCGGAGCCCGGCCCGCCGCCACGTCGATGACGTGGAGCTTCTTATTGAGCTTACGGTTGATCTTGCCGGCATAGCTTTCCTTGACAGACATAAACGGCTCCTTTCTCCCGCCGGGCGGGATGCGCTGGGTGGTATCTCTTTTATTGATTCCTCATATTATCACAGCTTATAAGAGTTGTCCACAAAAATTTTTGTAAATTTTGCATTTTTCTTGACAGAGCCCACAGGAAAGGATACAATATCGATATATGATATCGAATGACGATGCAGGAGGAGAGCTATGAAAGGAAAAGCGGGCGCACCGCTGACGGAGGCCATGTTCTACGTGCTGATGGCGCTGCGGCGGGGAGAGCTGTGCGGCACGGAGATCGCCGCATGGGCGGAGCGGTGTACGGAGGGGCGGGTCCGTCTGGGGCCGGGGACGCTGTATACCATCTTGGGGCGTTTTCTGGAGGAGGGCTTCATTCAGGAGACGTCGGTGCAGGGACGGCAGCGGAACTATCGGTTGACGGAGAAGGGGCAGCGGGCGTACCGGAATGAACGGCTGCGTCTGCGGCTGTGTCTGGCGGATGCGGAAAGGGAGGACGCGGGGGAGAGACTATGACGGGAAAATTGAACGAACCACACGGGACAGAGCGGTGCTCTGTCCCGTGTGGTTTTCAGCTTTGCAGCGTGTCGGCAAAGCCCTGCGCAAAGAGACGGGCGGCGTAAAGGGCCTCGTCCAGCGAGTTGCCGGCGGCTCCTACCTCCAGCAGCATGGCGCCGGGGCTGACGAACTGGTTATAGCGGTAGTTCAGCATCGTAATGGGCCGCATGAGGGTAGGATAGTCGGCGCTGAGGTTCTGCTGAATGGCTATGGCCAGCTTCAGATTCTCCTGCCAGCCGTCGTAGGCATTGCCCATAATAAAACTCATCTGGGCGGCGTGGGGCTCCTCGGCGCTGACCAGCTTGTACTGGTTGCCGTCGGCGTCGGAGACGGCGTCCCGGTGGACATCCAGCACGAACACCAGAGAGGGGTATTTCTCCATGTAATCCTCCACGGAAGCCAGACTGTGGGGGTAGGCGTCGTTGTAGTCCGGCACGTCGTGAAGGGTGCGGTCGTGGAGGACGGAAATGCCACGCTCCGACAGGGCGGCGGCGATCTCGTCGCCTACCCGCACCACGTTGCAGGCATCGTTGTCGGTGCGGAAGCTGCCGGTGGGGGTGTATTCCTGCCCGGCGGGCATGGTGTAGGCCTCGCTGCCGTGGCTGTGGACGATGAGCACCTGCGGGCCGTCATCGGTGAGCTGGGCGGCAAAGCTGCCGTCGGAGAGAGCATCGGCATCCAGCTCCGTACCGGAGGAGTTTTTCAGATATACGCCGTTGACCACGGTGTACCCCTTGGAGGAGGTAGGAGCGGTGGTTTGGGCGGGGACACCGTTGTCGGCAAAGGTCAGGCCGTCGGTGAGGGAGGAAGCTGCGGAGGAGGGCGTATCCGGCGACTCCGGGGCCACAGGCTCCGGCGGATCTCTGGTCACACCGGCGGACAGCAGAGCTGCCACAGTGCTGCGGCCTGCCAGCAGCAGGGGGGACTGGGCCAGCGTCATCACCGTGACGGCGGACAGGGAGTCCAGACCGAAGAAGTCCCCCAGCTCCCAGCGCAGCGCCTGCTGGGGCAGGCGGCTGCCCTGCCGCAGCTGCTGGAGGGCTGCGGCGGCAGAATCGCTCCCGGCGGTGACGGCGGCGGCCCACAGAGTCAGCGCCGCCAGCAGCAGGGACAGGAATCGGCGTATATGGATCTGTTTCATTGGTATCACCTCACAGACAAGCCTATGCGGTGAAGGAGGGAAAGATGCAGGGGAGGGGAGAATATTAGATGTCGTAAGAAACAGGGATTTCTTGCTATTTATAGTTGAATGTAGTATTATAATAGACAGTAGACAGAAGATATACCGGGCGAAAGGATAGATAGAATGAATCGTGCAAATCTGGAACAGATTTTTGGACGCTATGTGAAGCGGTTTCCGGAATTGAATACCGGGGGACATGACGAGGTATATAAATGGGAAATCGCAGCGCAGTTCCGCCCGATGATAGATAGGGCTTTGGCGGCTGATGATACCAGTTTTCCCAAGCGGCTTGTGGATGTGGTGCAGTTGACGAAACAGACCATCGACAATCGCTATGAACTTTCCTTCTATGCGCTGTCGGACTATGCCAAGCGTGAGCCGACGGCGGTGCGTCAAGCGCTTCGTGACTTGCTGGAGCCGGACGGCGGCGACTTGCAGGTAAGAAACCATCGATTTACAGGATTCTTGAATTTTTGCCAGACCATGCATGAAAAGTATTATCGGGATCGGTGGCGCTATCAGGCAGGCATCCGGCTTCCCATGATGATAACGGGATTCTACGACCCGGAGCATTATTATCTGTATAAGGCGCTTCAAGCCAAGAGATTCGCTGATTGTGTGGAGTTCTATGACAACTGGGGCAGCGGCACCCAGATGGACTTGCAGGTCTATCACCGGATGTGCGATGAGCTTGTAAAGGCCATCAGGGATTGTCCTGCTTTGCTGGAAACAAACCGGGGCAGGGCAGATTATGCAAGAGGTCCTATCCATCCGGACGAAGCACTGCATCTTCTGGCGTTTGACATCATTTACTGCTGCTCGGTCTACGGCCTGTTTGATGGTATCCATTATACCATGAGGAATGGGCAGGAGAGAAAGGCCTATCTGGCAAAGATAGACGCCGCAAGAGCCGCAGCAGAGGAACGGGCAAAGGCGGAGGAGCAGGTGGCGAGGTTGGAGCACGCAGAGGAGTTCTTTGAAGAAAGACTCTCTGCGGGCAGTCCCATTGCGCACAGAAGCTTTGGTGTTGGGAGGGTCATAGGGCGGCCCGGCAAATATTTGATCGAAGTGGAATTTCCCGAAAAGAGCCGTTCCGTTACGCTGGTATGGCGTGATTGCATCAAATCTGGGATCATTTCCCTCAAAACGGGAGTCGATAAAGGGGAATATGATGAATTGTCGGCCCTGCTGTCCCGTGCCGACAGGATACGGCAGGAAGCTGCCGCTGCTGAGGAAAAGCTTGCAGCTTATGCAGAATACCTATAAGGTGAGGCTGGACGAGGTAAGATTCTTCCCAAATAGTATACCAAAAAGCGCCGCCGGAGATATCTTCCGGTGGCGCTTTCCATGATATGCAAATTTTTTCAAAAGTCTTATTGACAAAATGAAACGACTGAATATTACACAGTAGTGTAAGGCAAACATACGGAGCGGGACATGAACACACAACATAAAAAGGGTGTGCTGCTGCTGTCCTTTGGCGTGGTGCCGACGGTGTTCGTGCTGCTGATCCTCCGGGGTTTCTTCCGGAGGAATCAGGAGCAGTACCGGAAATTTGCCGCTGCGGGAACGTGGCGGGAGGCCATCGCCTAACGGGAGGGCTTACAGGGCCTCGAAGTGATACCGGGGCTTGCCGAGGCTCTTTTTTCCGTACTCGATGGCGGACGTGGGGCAGTAGCAGATACAGGCCATGCAGTGGGTGCAGCCTTTGCCCCAGACGGGCCTGGCGTCCCGGAGGGTGATGCTGTTGGTGGGACAGCGGCGGACGCACTGGCCGCAGCCGGTGCAGGCCTCCGAAACGGTAAAGGCGCTGGACTTGACGAAGCAGGCATAGAAGATGGGGTTCACCGGCCCGCTCATGAAGCGGTCATAGAGACGATCGTGGGGTGGGGGAAAGGGGCGGCCCTCCCGGACGGCGGCGATAGAACGGTCGATATCCGGCTGGGCCTTGGCCACGATGCGTCGGGCTTCCTCCGCCTGCGGAGCGTCAAACATGGCGATGTAGTTCTCCGGCATGATGATCTGGGCTGTCCCCATGTCCGTCAGGCCCTTGGTCTGACAGAGGGAGCGGTTATACCGGCTGGCGTGGCCGATCTCGCTGCCGCAGGTCATGATGAACCACACCTGCGCTGCGCCGGGGAACTCCGTCTCCAGCAGCCAGTCCCGCACCAGACGGGGGATGCGCCATGCGTAGGTAGGCGTGACGATCACAAGGCGCTCGTCCGTCTCCACGGGGGAGGTGTCGTGGGAGCGGATGCGGTCATTCATGCTCAGCAGCGATTGGTTCAGAGCCTCCGCCATGCGCTGGGCCACATATTTGCTGTTGCCGGTGCCGGAAAAATAGAGGATCATATGAAAACTCCTTCGCAGAATGTTTTTAACATTGTAGCAGTCGGGAGAAAAATGTGCAAGCAAGCGCCTGCACATTTTTTGTTGTCTTTTTGCGGGGGAATCGGTATAATTGAGGGAGGAAAGATAGCCGTATATTGTGATGACAACGTGGTACGGGTGAATGAAAGGGGCAGCCTTGGAACGTGTATCACAGGAAATCAACAGGAGGATGATGGTATGGATCCTTTTCTCGCAAGAACTATGGTTGAGAGCCTTAGCAAAGGAATTGACCCGCTCAGCGGCAGAGTGCTTCCACTGAATGACAGCTGTTCAAATGAGAAGATCCAAGATGCATTGATCGAAATTTTGGATCATTGCATGATCGAATCTAACGAACAGTACCTATTTCGTATTAAGCAAGAAAAGGTGCAGGAAAGAAAGCAGCGTAGGGAAGAGAATAGAAAAAAATATCCACGTTGTATGGAGTTTTGGAGTAAAGAAGAGGAGAGGCAACTTATCCAAATGCATCATAGAGGAGCTAATATCTACATGATTGCAAATGTTTTAAAACGGACGCCGACAGCTATTGAAAATCGCCTAAAGAAAATACAGGAGCGGCCGATTTACAGGAACAAGAAAAGTAGGTAGTAATTCATACGATCTAATGAAACAGGAGGTCAGAACCATGATATTTGTTTGCTATCCCAAGTGCAGCACCTGCCAGAAGGCGAAGAAGTGGCTGGATGAGCACCACATCAGCTATGAGCTGCGGGACATCAAGGAGGAGAACCCCGGCTATGAGGAGCTGGCTGCGTGGCATCAGCGCAGCGGGCTGCCGCTGAAGAGATTTTTCAACACCAGCGGGCTGCTGTATAAGTCCATGGGGCTGAAGGACAAGCTGCCGGGCATGAGCGAGGAGGAGATGTTGCAGCTTCTGGCCACGGATGGGATGCTGGTGAAGCGACCGCTGCTGGTGGGCGGCGATTTTGTTCTGGTGGGCTTCAAGGAGGCCCAGTGGGCGGAGCAGTTGGGGAGATAATGCGAAAGAGAGGCGAAATGTGATGGATGTACAGCGGGCGAAAGAACTGCTGGCCGTTTTAGCAGACGGCATCGACCCTTTGACAGGAGAGGTACTGCCGTACGATCATGTGTGCAACAAGGGGGAGATCGTTCGGGCATTGAACTGCGCCGTGGAGGAGCTGTCCCGAAGAAAGAAAAGACCGCTGCCGGAGAACACGGGAAAGCCGTGGACGACAGAAATGGATGATGAACTGTGCCGCTTATTTGATGAGGGAATGAAAAAGAAGGACCTTTGTACGCATTTTGGACGTACCTCCGGGTCCATCGAGTCCCGATTGGAGCGGCTGGGGAAGCTGTAACGGCATAACGATTTTTCCGCATGACAGACGGCGAGGCGCTCCTTGGGATGGACTATGGTGTGGGCGCAGGCGGTGGACGCTGTGGAAGTGCTGCGCTACAATGGGAGAGCATCAGGAAAAGGGGGTGGGCAAGTGCTGAGACAACTCAAGTACTTCCAGTCCGTGGTGCGGCTGTGCAGCTTTTCGCAGGCGATAGAGGTATTGTACATGATCAGAACAAAATATCCAACTAAATTAGCATAAAGGAATTTATAGACCCGTTTACGGATAGTAAGAATCCCAAGGCATAAATAAAACCCCTTAAGGGGTAGCCCGAGAAGGAAATGCGGTCGGCAGACCTTTCGGGCCCCTTAAGGGGCTTTGTCCGTAATAGGCCCCTATAGGGCCTCGTCAAACCTCCGGCTTAGCCGGAGATTTTGATTTCTTACAGCAGGCAGCTCCGGCTCACGCCCAGCGGGACGTTGAAGCCCAGCGCCTGATACATGGCCTCGTCACAAGGGGCGCAGCACACGGTCAGGCTGCCCACGCCCCGTTCACGGCACAGTGCCTGAGCGCTGCGGGTCAGCTGCCGGGCGATGCCCTGTCTCCGGAACACCGGCTCCACGTACAGATCCTCCAGCACCGCTGCCGGCCCGCAGCAGAAGGTGGAGAAGTTCTCTGCCACGGAGCACATCCCCACGGCCCGGCAGCCCCGGTATGCCAGCAGGAAGCGGATATGCCCCTGCTCCACGGCGGCCCGCAGCCGCTCTTTGCTCTCCTCCGTCAGCAGCGGCTCCCCGATCTCCGCCAGATAGCCGTTCTCCAGCTTCCGCAGCTGCCAGTCCGCCGGGTCCTGCAGCAGCTCCACGGTGATGGACAGCGCCTGCTCCGGAGGGCGCAGCATCAGCGGCTCGCCCCACTCGTCCCGGCCATTGGGCCGGAAGCCCAGACGGCTCCAGAATCGGATGCGCCGGGGGTCGGCGGCGTTCAGCTCCCCATACTGCGCTCCCTGATCCGCTGCCCAATCCAGCAGCAGACGGGCGCAGGCGGTGCCTGTCCCGCCGCCCCGGAACTCCGGCAGCACACAGAACTCCATGACGAAGCACTTGCCGTCCTCCGAAGGGTACAGTGCCGTCAGGGCAAAGCCGATATCCCGGCCCTCCCGCCGAAACAGCAGGTAGTAACAGCGATCCCCTTCCCGGTCATGGATCCGCTGTACGGCGGCCCGGTATTGGCTGTCGTCCAGAAAATATGCCCGGTCCTCCTCCGCCGGGTCGGGGAAGATGTCCCGTGCGTGATAGGCGTACAGCTCCTGCCAGAAGCGCTCCACCTCCTCCGGGGTCACGGCCTCCCGGATGTGAATGGTCTTGTTCATGATGGTTTCCTCCTAAATAAATTGGGAGGGTCAGGAAACGTACACCCTCCGGATACGTCTCATATTCATAAAGCATCATCCTTTCCTGATACATTGTATATACACATCGCCGCCGCAGCGGGATGGCATACCCTGTTACAGCCGCACCGGCACGGGGGCGTCCAGCGTCACCGTCTCCGGCGTCACCCGGCAGGTGTAGGCCACGATCTCCACGCCCCGGCGTGCCGCCTCCCGCAGGGCCTCGCCAAAGGCTGGGTGAGTGGTGTCGTTGGGGGCAAAGTCCAGCACGTCCGCCATCTGGATCACGAAGAAGGCCGTGGCCCGGTGGCCCTCCTCCACGGCCCGCATCAGCTCATGCAGATGCCGGACACCACGCTCCGTGGGGGCGTCCGGGAACAGGCAGTGGCCCTCCCGCTCCAGCGTTACGCCCTTCACCTCCACCAAGTGCAGCCCCTCCGGCCGCTCCAGACAGAAGTCCAGCCGGGAGTCCCCGTAACGGTACTCCGGGTGGACGGTGATCTCCGGCTCCTGCTGGTGGATCCACTGGGCAAAAATGCGGTTGGGGGCCTGAGCGTCCATGTTGATGAGCCGGTGGCCCTTCTCCACGGCGATGAGGTCCCACGCCGTCCTGCGGGCCGGATTGGTCCCACGCTCCAGATAGACCGTGGCCCCCCGCACCAGCAGCTCCCGGCAGCGGCCTGTGTTCTTCACATGGCACACCACCGTCTCGCCCTCCAGCTCTACATGGGCGATGAACCGGTTGGGCCGCTCCAAAAAGTGCGCCTGCCGCACCTCTCCGTATTGCAAGTGCATCGCCTCCTTTGTCCTATTATAGCACACAAAGATACGTTTGAAAAGGACATTTTATCCATTCATCCGCTCGTCAGATACAAATGTCTGCGATTTTTCTTGACGCCCGATCAAAACTGTGTTATACTGGCACGCAATTAAACTGGGGGAATGTATTATGAAAGCGCAAACCAACCGGCTGACCTTCAGCCAGCAATTCTTCATCGCCACCATGCTGTTCGGCCTGTTCTTCGGGGCAGGAAACCTGATTTTTCCCATTTTTCTGGGCAGTCAGGCCGGGCGCAATGTATGGCCCGCCATCACCGGTCTGCTGATCACCGGCGTAGGCATCCCCCTCCTGGGCGTAGCCGCACAGGGTATCAGCCGCAGCAACGGCCTGCAGGAGATGGCCGGGCGGGTGAGTCCTCGGTACAGTATCTTCTTCACCTGCGCTCTGTACCTGACCATCGGTCCCTTCTTCGCCATTCCCCGCTGCGCCTCCACGTCTTTCACCGTGGGCATCGAGCCGCTGCTGGGTGAGAATGCCAACGCCACGGTGCTGCTGGCGGCGTTCTCCTGCGTGTTCTTCGCCGCCGTGCTGTTCTTTTCTCTGCGCCCCGGCAAGATTTTGACGTGGGTGGGAAAGCTGCTGACGCCGCTGTTCCTGCTGGTGCTGGCTATTCTGGTGGTGACGGCCCTGCTGCATCCCACAGACCGCATCGCCGACGTGACGCCGTCGGCGGCCTATGCTGCGGCTCCCTTCTTCGCCGGTTTTCTGGAGGGCTACAACACCATGGATGCTCTGGCCAGTCTGGCCTTCGGTATCGTGGTCATCAACGTCATCCGGGGGCTGGGCGTCACGGAGCCCGGCGCTATTGCCAAAAATACGGTGCTCTCCGGCATTTTCAGCTGCCTGTTTATGGGCGGCATCTATGTGGCCGTCACCATCGTGGGGACCCGGAGCCACTCCCTTACCGTTTCCTGCACCAACGGCGGCGAGGCCTTCGCTGTCATTGCTGAGCACTATCTGGGGCGGGCCGGGCTGGTGGTGCTGGCACTGACGGTGATCCTGGCGTGTCTCAAGACCTCCATCGGTCTGGTCACCAGCTGTGCCGAAACCTTCACCGCCATGTTCCCCAATGGGCCGAAATACGGTTTCTGGGCCATCTGCTTTAGTATTTTTTCCCTGCTGGTCACCAACATCGGCCTTAACGCCATCATCGCCATCTCTCTGCCGGTGCTGATGTTCCTGTTCCCACTGGCCATCACCCTGATCCTGCTGGCGCTGCTGGGAAATCTGTACGGCCACGATACCGTGGTGTATCGGTGGGTCACGGGCTTCACGCTGGCGGCCGCCCTCTTCGATTTCGTGAAGGCGCTGCCCAAGGCCATCACGGAGACCCCTGTTGTCTCCGCTGTCATCGGCTTCGCTGACAGCTATCTGCCCTTCTTCGAGCTGGGGTTGGGCTGGATCTGCCCTGCCGCTGTGGGTCTGTTCGTGGGACTGATCTTCCATCGCACACGCCGAAACCGGCCAGTCGCATAAGAAATCGATTTTTCTGCGATCCATTCAGGCTGGCCCAATGCTGGCGCAGCAGCCTTTCTGCATTCACAAAAAGTTTACAATTCCAGACCTTCCGATTTTGCGATTTTTCTAAGTAATAATAGAAGGACGATTTCACCCGGGTGAGGTTGCCCCTGGTTCGGTATGGCACGGTATCTGCGCCGACGAATCCACATGACCTTCGACAGAGTATCTATGAAAGCATGGGTACTCTCCGCCATGCGGCAATCCGCTCGGAAGGTCCTTCCATCTCTGACCGTGCTCCCGGGAGCACGGTCTCTTTTTATGCTGACAGGGAGGAGGCGAAAAAGATAGTTTACAGTATATGCTGGGCAAGCTATATCTTGCTGGTAAGGAGGTTCCCCGCGACGAGGAGAAAGCCGCACAAGCCAGCCGACCATGAGGAGCAGTGGCCTGACATGACCATGTAAGCGGCTCAAAAACTGGGCCGCAAAACAAAGAATAAAATCCTTCTGGGCGAAAGGTAGAAAGGAACTGAATGAGAAAATCCAAATAGAATTCTTTTGACGAACTCCCGCTGATGCTGACCGTGGAGGATACTCGGCAGTAGGCGGCAACTCGAAGCTGTCGGTAGCTCTGCGTGATGGCCGCTTTGGTGTCTATCGTTGCTGGAATAATGCGGACGGTTTTTTGGGGCTGTACGCTTGTTGCTTGCATCATGCTGATTTCTCCTTTCCAATCCTCTGACCGTTTATAAGTACAAGGCTTATCGTGCCGTTTCTTTTCAGTTGGATCTCGCTGACTGCCTGGTCTGTTAAGTCGCTATCATAGGCTGTCAGCGGCGGCACAGTCTTGAATATATCTTTTAGGCTTTGAGCCGTGATTTCTTCCGTGCCAAGGCTCGTGTATTTTTCGCTCACGCAAGTGAGCATTTTTTGCTTTATGGCTTTGGCGAATTCTTTCTGTGGCATATCTGATTTCTCCTTTTTAGGGTAATAAAAAAGGCAGATAGATTTTCGCTTTCTATCTGCCTGTGTATCTGATATTTACTTTTCGGGAGTTCAAGTCTATCCACAAAGGGAAAACGGCGATTTTACATCTGTGTTTTGGTACAGAGAAAAATCGCCGTTTGGGTAGCAAAAAAGCCCGATATATTCGGGCTTTTCGCAGGAGACATCTTTTTTGTCTCCACATTATGG
>OLND01001375.1_pt1 | contig 25471 bp, 25 predicted proteins | sample 1672031 | NCBI WGS metagenome assembly OLND01 (sample SAMEA3136638, study PRJEB25190) | human gut metagenome | biome: human gut; feature: human-associated habitat; material: faeces | place: Austria | collected 2013 | reverse complement strand
CGGTCGCTGCCGTGCCCGCCGCTCCGCAGGCCCAGGCGGCTCCCGTTGCCGCCGTGCCCGCGCCGGCCGCCGAGGAGCCGGCGAGCGATCGTCCGGCCACGTGGAAGCCGGTGGTGGCTCCTATGGTGGGCACCTACTACGAGGCCCCGGCCCCGGGCGAGCCGCCCTTCGTGAAGGTGGGCGACGAAGTGGCCGCCGGCGAGACGCTGTGCATCGTGGAGGCCATGAAGCTCATGAACGAGATCGCCGCCGAAGAGATGGGCACCGTGCGCGAGGTGTGCCTGTCCGACGCCACGCCGGTGGAGTACGGCACCGTGCTCTTCTACGTGGAGCCCCACGACCCCACGCCGGGCGCGTAGGAGACAAACATGTTCGAGAAAATTCTAGTTGCCAACCGCGGCGAGGTGGCGCTCCGCATCATGCGCGCCGCCCGCGAGCTGGGCGTGAAGACGGTGGCCGTGTACTCCACGGAGGACGCCGACACCTATCCGGTGCGCTACGCCGACGAGGCCGTCTGCATCGGTCCTGCCCAGTCGAACAAGAGCTATCTGGTCATGGCCTCCATCATTGCCGCGGCGAAGAACACCGGTGCCGAGGCGATTCACCCCGGCTACGGCTTTTTGGCCGAGAACGCGGAGTTCGCCCGCGCCTGCGCCGACAACGACCTCGTGTTCATCGGCCCCGCCCCGGAGTGCATCGACCGCATGGGCGACAAGTCGTCCGCCCGCGAGACCATGAAGATGTGCGGCGTGCCCACGGTGCCCGGCTCCGACGGCTGCCTGGATACGGTGGAAGAGGCTGCGGCCTTCGCCGAGAAGGTGGGCTACCCGGTGCTCATCAAGGCCACGGCCGGCGGCGGCGGCAAGGGCATGCGCGAGGTGCACGATCCGGCCGACCTCGCGGCCCAGTACAAGGCCGCCCGCACCGAGGCTGGCGCCGCCTTCGGCAACGACGGGGTGTACCTGGAAAAGCTCGTGCTGCGTCCGCGCCACGTGGAGGTGCAGGTGCTCGCCGACGATCACGGCAACGCCGTGGCGCTCTGCGAGCGCGACTGCTCCATCCAGCGCCGCCACCAGAAGCTTCTGGAAGAGGCCCCCTCGCCAGCGCTTTCCGAGAACCTGCGCCGCGACATGATGAAGGCGGCCCTGAAGGCCGTGCGCGCCGTGGACTATCGCAACGCCGGCACCATCGAGTTTCTGCTGGACGAGCGCGGCCAGTTCTACTTCATGGAGATGAACACCCGCGTGCAGGTGGAGCACCCGGTCACCGAGGAGATCACCGGCACCGACATCATCAAGGAGCAGCTGCGCATCGCCGCCGGTGAGCCCATGAGCTGCGCGGGCCGCGCCCCGTTCTCGCCTTCGGGCCACGCCATCGAGCTGCGCATCAACGCCGAGGATCCCGAGCACGGCTTCCGCCCGTGCCCCGGCACCGTCACGCGCTTCGAGCCCCCGGCGGGCCCCGGCGTGCGCGTGGAGACCTACCTGCGCCCCGGTTCCCGCATCTCGCCCTACTACGACTCGCTCGTGGCCAAGGTGGTCGTGCACGGCCAGGATCGCGCCGAGGCCGTCGCCCGCGCCAAGCGCGCCTTGGACGAGTTCGTTATTGAAGGAATTGCAACAACTATCCCATTCCACAAACGCGTGCTCGATAACGAGGTATTCTTGGCCGGTGACGCGACAACCGACTTTATCGAAACCCAGATGGGAGACGTACTATGACAGACCAGATGAACGTCGAGGGCCTTTCCATCGCCCCGGGGGTCATGGAGACCATCATCTCCGTGGCCGCCAGCGAGGTGGACGGTGTGGCCTCGCTGGGCTCCTTCGCCACGAGCGGCATCCGCTCTATGCTGGCGAGCAAGCCCTCCACCTCCGGCATCGAGACCAAGATGGGCGACGACAGCAAGCTTTCCGTGGCGGTGCACGTGGAAGTCTACTACGGCTACGTGCTGCCCGAGCTGGCGGCCCAGCTGCGCAGCGCCATCGCCGAGGCGCTGGCCACCCAGGCCGGCGTGGAGGTGTCCTCGGTGGACGTGTACATCGACGGCCTCCAGTTCAAGGCGTAGGTGGCGCGCGGTATGGCTCCGAGAATCCACGAGCGCACCCGCGACCGCATCAGCGCGGTGCAGGTGCTGTACACGAGCGAGCTGACGGGGAAATCGCCCAGCGAGCTGCTCGACTGCGGGCTGTGCCTGGTGGCGCGCGAGGCTCCCGCCGATGAGGCCGATGCTGCCGAGGCGGGCGCGTTCGGCCGCATTGAGGAGGGGACGCTGACCGATTACGCCCTGGCGCTCATCCACGGCGTGGAGGCGAACCAGGCCCAGGTAGATGAGCGTATTGAAGCGGCGTCCGAGAACTGGGCGCTCTCCCGCATGCCCATCGTGGACCGCTCCATTCTGCGCCTGGCCGTCTTCGAGATGTTCCACTGCGACGACGTGCCGGTGTCGGTCTCCATCAACGAGGCGGTGGAGCTGGCCAAGGGCTTCGGCGGCGAGGACGACTCGCCGCGCTTCGTGAACGGTGTGCTGGGGCGCATCGCGCGTTCTATGGAAGGCGATGGCGCGGGCGCGGCTGATGCGGTCGGAGCCGACATTGCCGCCGCCGGCCCGGTGGATGCCCTGGTGGGCGCCTCGGGCGCCGCTGCTTGCGTGCAGGTGGGGGTGTAGGCGCCATGGCCGACGAGCAGGGTCGCACCTTCGAGGACGTGCACGAGCGCCTTTCCGAGATCGTTGACGAGGTGTCCGCCGAGGACATCTCGCTGGATGACGCCTTGAAGCTGTACGAGGAGGCCGTGAAGCTGGGCCTTTCCGCGTGCGATTTGTCCGAGCAGGACTTGGACGCGTTTCTGGCGACGGAAGAGGAAACGACGGCCGAGGAGGGCGGCGCAAGCGCTACCCCTACGGGTTCAACCGACATGCCCCGCGAGGCCTAAAGGAAACCGCCCATGGATGTCCCGCGCATACTCGATGCTATCAGCTCGCCGGCCGATTTGAAGGTGCTCGATAACGAGGAGCTGGCCATTTTAGCCCGCGAGATCCGCCAGGAGATCGTCGCCACCACCTCGGTCACCGGGGGACATGTGGCGTCGTCTTTGGGCGCCGTGGACATCATCGTGGCCTTGGAGAGCCTGCTCGACATGCCGCGCGACCGCGTGGTGTTCGACGTGGGGCACCAGGCCTACGCTCACAAGCTGCTCACCGGCCGACGCGAGGCGTTCAAAACGCTGCGCACCTACGGCGGCCTTTCCGGCTTCACCAAGCCATCGGAGAGCCCCTACGACGTGCACCCGTCGGGTCATGCGTCCGACTCGCTCTCCATCGCCACGGGCCTCGCAAAGGCGCGGCAGTTGAAGGGCACCGACGAGAAGGTGGTGGCCCTCATCGGGGACGCGTCGCTCGCCGGCGGCATGGCCTTCGAGGCGCTGAACTACATGGGCAACGAGCAGTTGCCGCTCGTCGTCATCTTGAACGACAACGAGATGTCCATCTCGCGCAACGTGGGCGCTCTTATGAAGCATCTGGGCAACATCCGCGCCAACAGCCACTACCGCGAGGCGCGCGAGGGCCTGCAGGCGGCCATGGAGCAGGGCGGCCCTGCGGCCCGCGGGCTGCTCGGCTTCGGCAAGAACATGAAGGAATCCCTCAAGCAAATGGTGATTCCCCACACGATGATCTACGAGTCGCTCGGCATCGTGTGCACCGCGCCCATCGACGGCCACAACATCGCCGAGCTGCGCGACGTTTTATCGCTCGTGCTGGAAATGGACGGCCCGGCCCTTGTGCACGTGGTCACCCGGAAAGGGGAGGGCTACGAGCCCGCCCGCCGCGACCCCGAGGCGTTCCACGGCACCGGCCCCTACGATATTGCCACGGGCCGCGCGTTGAAGAAGCCCGGGCGCGCCCCCAGCTACACCGAGGTGTTCGGTGCGGCGCTCGCCGACGAGGCGGCCAACGACGCGGACGTGGTGGCCATCACGGCGGCCATGACCGGTGGCACGGGGCTGAAGACCTTCGCGGCGGAGTTCCCCTCCCGGTTCGTGGACGTGGGCATCGCCGAGGAGCAGGCGGTGGGCATGGCGGCCGGCCTCTCGTCGGGCGGCAAAAAGCCCGTGGTGGCGCTGTACTCCACCTTCATGCAGCGGGCTGTGGATCAGATGATCATCGATGTGGCCCTGCCGGAGGCGAATGTGGTGTTCGCTTTCGATCGCGCGGGCCTGGTGGGCGACGACGGACCTACGCACCACGGCGTCTTCGACATGGTGTACACGCGCATGGTGCCGAACATGCGGGTGCTCGCGCCCTCCGACGAGGCGGAGCTTGTGCACGCTCTGCATACGGCGCTGGTTTTGGAAGGCCCCGTGTCGCTGCGCTATCCGCGCGGCGAGGCCGAGGGTGCGCCATTGCCGGATGCGCCGGAAGTTCTGGAAGTGGGGAAGTCCCGCACGGTGCGCGAGGGGGGCGACGTGGCCCTGCTCGCCTTCGGTCGCATGGTGGGGCAAGCCCGCGCCGCTGCCGAGCTGCTGTCCGCCGAGGGCATCGAGTGCCGCGTGGTGGACATGCGCTGGGTGAAGCCGCTCGATGAGGAGGCCATCGCCGCTGCGGCGGCCTGCCGTTTGGTGGTCACGGTGGAGGAGGGCGTCATCGCGGGAGGCGCTGGCGAGGGCGTGCTGGAGGTGCTGGGCTGCCAGGGTGCCACGACGCCTGCCGTCACGCTGGGCATCCCCGACCGCTTCATCGGCCAGGGCCCCGTGCCCCAACTCTTCGCCGACCTCGGCCTGGACGCCGAGGGCATTGCCGCCACGGTGCGCGAGGCGCTAGGTTAATCGAACCTCACAGCCAACGCGCTTCGTTCAGCCAAAACACCTGCTTCTTTCCCTGGTAGGCAGTCGAGCAATAGCGCAAGTCGACAAGTCGATTCAAATCGTCGCGAGCCGTGGAGGCGGCGCACTCGAAGCGATGGGCGTAGGCCTCCTCCGATAGCCGAATCCGTCTGGCTCGCCCGCTCCTTCCCTCCCCAGGGGCGATGCCAGCTGTTCGAGAAAGGACGCGCACCCGTCACGGATGCGCGTCCTTCTTTTCGTGCGGCAGGACGGGCGCCTCGTGCTATAGAGTCCCAAATACGATACACTGCTCTGTGTACTTGTTTACAAATTCCTTAGGATGAGGTACAGTGAGGCTAGCGAATGGAGGTTGCTATGGCGACGAAGACGTTTTCGGGACGGGCCGATGCTGAGAAGATCCTTCTTGCCGATGCCCTGGCACGACAAGAGTACGGCTTGTCCTTTGGGCAATACTGCAGCGGTGTCCTCGTCGATTACATTTGCGAGACGGGGGCGCTTCCCGATACGCGTGTGCACTCGAAGAAAAAAGGCGGTGTGGCCATGATGCTGAGTCTTGCGAAGAAGCATCAGGGTAGCGACATCGCTCGCCTGAGTGACCAAGAGATTCGCGATCTCGTTGCGAGCCGCTATGAGTAGTAAGGTGCTTCTCGATACCAACGTTATGCTCGACCTCGCCTTGGCACGGCCGGAGGGGTTCGATGCAGCCGCCACCATCGCCGAGGCCGTGGCCTATGAAGAGGTCGTCGCATATGTTTGCGCCACGTCGCTCAAAGATCTGTACTACATCCTCTCCAAAGCCATGGGGGAGAAGGACGCGCGAACCTACATCAAGGCTGTGATGGACGATTTCATTATCTGCTCAGTCGATTACGCCCTCTGTCGTCAGGCTGCAGATTCTGACGAGCCTGATTTCGAAGACGGTTTAGTGCGCGCCTGCGCCGAGAACGCCCGCGTTGATTTCATCGTCACGCGAGACGTTACGGCGTTTGCTCGATCAAAGGTGCGCTCAATCGCTCCGGCAGATTATGTGGCGCGGTTTCTTGTCGACGAATAGGCATTGCGGATCAAGAGAATTCCGCAGTACTTTGTTTTCTGATTGGGAGGGGCGACCGAGGTCGCCCCTATGGAGGCTGACTCGCGGGGCCAGCTACTGCAGCTTCTTCTCCATGATGTAGTCGTCCATGATGTAGCCGTCGCCGATGTCGGTTTCCACGGCGTCGATGACCTCGAAGCCCTTGGCCTTGTAGGCGCGGATGGCCATCTCGTTGCGCTTGTTCACCGTGAGGTAGAGGGCATCGAGACCGCGCTCGCGGGCGAGGCGCTCGTAGAAGCGGACGGTGGCTGAGCACAGGCCCTCGCCGCGGTGCTCCTTCAGCAGGTAGATCTTCGAGATGAAGAAGCGGTTCGTGTCCGTCTCCACGTGCCCTCCGGTGTAGCCGACGATGCGGGGGACGGCGGCCGTGCGGGCGAAGTCCTCGGTGTCGTGGGCCAACTCGTCGTCGCGGTCGGATTCCACGTCGTCGTTGACGCGGTCGGCTACGGTGTCGCCCTGGTCGTGGATGTCGGCGCCGTGCGTCGCCGCGCCCAGCTCGTGGGGCGTCTCGTCCTCGTGCTGCATGATGAAGAAGTACTCGTAGCCATTGTCGGCAATGTCGGTGCGGAAGGCATTCAGGCTCTGGAACTTCTCCACCATGTAGTCGGTCTGCGCTTGGCCGATGATGGCCGGCCAGTACTCGTTCCAAATATGGTAGGCCATATGGGCCAGGGCCTCGACCTCTTCGTCGCGCTCGACCTGTCGAAATGTAACGCTCATGAGTGCATCCTTCCGCGTTGTGACAAAACTTTTCGAAAAAGTGGTCACAAAATCGAGTTCTGGGTTTTCTTTATGGGCGATACGACCCAATTAACGGTTGCGACTTTGTGTAGTATATCGTTTAGCGATATATTCCTCTTGCTCTTATGCCGTCTTGAGGTCTGCAAAAACCCAGAACTCGATTTTGTGACCAAATCGCGCCGATTCTTTGTAAAGGCAACGCTGCCATTGTAATGCTTCGGCGATCTGTGACGGGACGCGCGGGCATTTGTTTCCGCCCAGTAACAAGGAATGGTCGCCAGTGTTAACACTTATTTTTGAGGGGGTTAACAATCATCGTTGAGCGCGCAGGTCACCAGGTGCCGTGGAACAATCGGGGTGTCCTTGCCGTTGGGCGCCTTGGGCGACAAGGGGTGGGGAGGCCCGCGCGGTGCGGCGCGCGGCGCCTCCCGACCTCTTTTCGCCGAGGGCCCACGAACTGTGAAAGGGGTTGATCGCGATGATTGACACCGGTTCCACCGGGTTCATGCTCGTCTGCGCCATGCTGGTGCTGCTCATGACGCCCGGACTCGCCTTCTTCTACGGAGGCCTTTCCCGTCGCAAGAACGTCGTGAACACCATGGTGATGGTGTTCGGCGTGCTCGGCATTGTCGGGGTGGTTTGGGTCGTATGCGGCTGGTCGTTCGCCTACGGCGGCGACGGGTCGCTGCCGTTTTTCGGCGGCTTCGATCAGATCGGGTGCTTGAGCGCCGTGAACGACATGGTGGCTGAGGCCGAGGGTACGCCTGACGCCTTCGCGGTCCTGTCCGGACAGGGCGCGCTCGCCGCCGACCCGGAGTTGGCGGCGGGATACCCGGCCATCATCGACATCGTCTTTCAGATGGCCTTTGCCATGATCACCTGCGCCATTATCACGGGCGCTGTGGCCGGGCGCATGAAGTTCGGCGCCGTATGCGCGTTCGTGGCCGTGTGGGTCGTCGTGGTGTACGCGCCGCTCGCCCATATGGTGTGGGGCGGCGACGGCTCGCTCATTGGCGACATGATCGGGGCCCTGGACTTCGCCGGCGGCGATGTGGTGCACATCTCCTCGGGCCTCACCGGGCTCATCCTGTGTCTTTTGCTGGGGCGCCGCAAGGGATTCGCGGTTCTGTCCTACCGGCCCCACAACGTGCCCTTCGTGGCTTTGGGTGCAGCGCTTCTGTGGTTCGGCTGGTTCGGCTTCAACGCCGGCAGCGAGTTCGCGGCCGACGGTGTGGCCGGGCTCGCGCTGCTGAACACCGTGGCGGCCAGCGCGGCCGGTGTGCTCTCCTGGATGCTTACCGAGCGCGTCACGGTGGGGAAGTGCACGCTCGTCGGTGCGGCGACGGGTCTAGTAGCCGGGCTTGTGGTTATCACCCCGGCGGCCGGGTTCGTGGAGCCCTGGGCGGCCATCGTCATGGGGCTGATCGTGAGCCCCATCGTGTATGTGGCCATCTCCCAGGCCAAGCGGCGCCTCGGCTACGACGACGCGCTGGACGCCTTCGGCTGCCACTGCGTCGGCGGCATCGTGGGCGGCGTCCTCACGGGTCTGTTCTGCGTGCCCGGGCTCTCCTGGACCGAGCACGGCGGCCTTCTGTACACCGGCGACTGGTCGCTTCTGGGCTCGCAGGTGCTGGGCATCCTGGTGACCATCGCCTTCGTGGCCATCGCGGACGTGGTGCTGGGACTCATCATCAGGGCGTGCTTTGCGGGCAGCTTGCGGGTGAGCGCCGAGGATGAGGCGGCTGGGCTCGATGTGGCCGTCCATGGCGAGTCGGCCTACCCAGCCTACCTGGGTCTGGACTAGCACGGCGGAGCGATTGAGAAAGGAGTTGCGGCTATGAAACGAGTAACGGCTATTGTGCGGCCTGAGAAGATGGAGCCGCTGAAGGACGCCCTGTTCGCCGCCGATGTGAAGGGCATGACCATCTCGCAGGTGCACGGCTGCGGCGCCCAGCACGGCTGGAGCGAGTACGTGCGCGGCACCGAAGTGATGCTGAACATGGTGCCGAAGGTGAAGTTCGAGGTGGTGGTGGAAGACGACGCGGTGGACGCGCTGGTGGACACCATCGTGGGCGCCGCCCGCACCGGCGAGGTGGGCGACGGCAAGATCTTCGTGGCACCCGTGGAGGAAGTGGTGCGCATCCGCACCGGCGAGCGCGGCGCGACGGCGGTGTAGGCCACAATGCGGTACAATCTCGCCGAAACAAGGTGCGAGAAAGGAACCGACATGCACACCTACATTCCCCGCGGCGTCTGCTCCCGTCAGATCGATGTGGAACTGGACGGCGACACCATCAAGAGCGTCCAGTTCACCGGCGGCTGCGACGGCAACTTGAAGGCCATCTCCAAGCTGGTGGCTGGCCAGAACGTCGACGACATCGTCGCCATGATGGAGGGCCACACCTGCGGGCGGCGCTCCACCTCCTGCGTGGATCAGATGACCAAGGCCATCCGCGAGGCCCAAGCAAAAGCCGCTGAGGAAGCGTAAGGCGATCCCAGCTGCGGTTCACCCAAGGGCCCGGACTCATGTCCGGGCCCTTTTCTACAGCATCATGAACAGCTTGGCCAAGGCCCAGCCGATAAATCCGCAGCAGGGGAAGGTGAGCACCCAGGCCCACACCATACGGCGGGCGACGCCCCAGTTCACGCGGCGGAAGCTCTTCGAGGCGCCTACGCCCATGATGGAGGCGGTGGAGCAGTGGGAAGTGGAGACGGGCATGCCGGTCATGGATGCCACGAACAGCGTGATCACCGTGGAGAGGGAGGCCGCCACGCCCTGGTACTTCTCCAGCGACACCATGTCCATGGCCACGGACTTGATGATGCGCTTGCCGCCGAGAAGCGTGCCCAGCGACATGGCCGCTGAGCAGATGATCATGAGCCACAGGGGGAAGTCGGTGGCGCCGCTCGTCTCCATGCCGAAGGCGAGCGCGATGCCCAAAAGCCCGATGGACATGAACTTCTGCCCGTCCTGGGCGCCGTGGAGGAACGACAGCGCGCAGGCGCAGATGTCCTGCAGCACCATGCACACCTTGTTGCCGCGCTGGCGGTTGACGCCGGAGAAGAGAAACTCGATGATCTTGGTGGTGGTCATACCGAGGATGAAGCCGCCCACCAGCGAGAACACCATGCCGTAGATGACGAGCATCCACTCGGAGAGCACGACGCCGGCAAGCCCGTTCAGCGCGATGGCCCCGCCGGTGACGCCGGCGATGAGCGAGTGGGACTTGCTGGCGGGAATGCCCCAGAACCAACAGAAGACGCCCCAGCCGATGGAGCCTATCATGGCGGCTATGAGCGCGAGTAGCGCCTGGTGGGTGTTGCCGGAGAAATCGACCATGTTGAACATGGTGTGGGCCACGGCCGTGGAGATGTAGGTCATGCCCACCAGCCCCACGAAGTTGAACACGGCAGCGAGCGCGAGGGCGGCGCCGGGGGTGAGGCAGCGGGTGGAGACCGCGCTGGCGATGGCGTTGGGGGCGTCGGTGGCGCCCGAGATGATGGTCACGCCGATGACCAGCGCCAGAATGCCGAGCAGGATCGGATGATTTCCTGCCTGCGAGAGGAACACCGAAAGAGTCAATTCCATGGCTGAGCCTTATCCCGATGAAGCCGACCGGACGCAAACGCATCCTCTCATTCTAGCGCAACGTCTGCGCTCACGAAAGATGATGCGGAAAGTAAAGAATAGGGCGAGGAGGCCCTGCGTGAGCTGGACGTGCATCAGATTATACTTTGAAGTATAATACTTTGAAGTATAATACTTTGAAGTATAATATCCCTCCAACGAAGCATGGGAGAGAAAGGGGCAATTGTGGACGCGTTCGTCGACCGCATTGAAGAACTCGCCGCCTTGGAGGAGCAGTTCGCCGACCACCAGGCGGCCATGGCGGTCATCTACGGCCGGCGCCGCATCGGGAAGACGGCGCTCATCACCGAGTTCGTCCGCGACAAGCGCGCGCTGTACTTCCTGGCGACGGAGGAGTCGGAGGAACAGAACCGCGCGGCCTTCCAGAAACAGGTGGCCGCGTTCACGGGCGACGAGCTGCTCGGCCAGGTGTCCGTAGACAACTGGGACGTTCTCTTCGACCGTCTGACGAGCGACGGCGAGCGCCTCGTCGTCGCGCTGGACGAGTTCCAGTACCTCGGCAAGGCGAACCCGGCGTTCCCCTCCGTCTTCCAGCGCATCTGGGACACGATGCTTTCCAAGCGCAACGTGATGGTCATCCTGTGCGGCTCGCTCATCTCGCTCATGGAAAGCCAGGTGCTCTCCTATAACAGCCCCCTCTACGGGAGGCGCACCGCGCAGGTTCGCATGAAGCAGATTCCCTTTCGGTTCTACCGGGATTTCTTCACGAAGGAGATCGGGCGCCGCGAACTGGTCGAGCTCTACAGCGTCACGGGCGGCGTCCCCAAGTACATCGAGAGCTTCAGGGGCGTGGACGATGTGTACCGCGGCATCGAGAAGAGCGTTTTGAACTCCAGCAGCTATCTGTACGACGAGCCGAACTTCCTTCTGTCGAAGGAGGTGAGCGAGGTGGGAACCTATTTCTCCATTTTGAAGGCGGTGGCGGCGGGCAACCGCAAGAGCGGGGAGATCGCCGCGGCGCTGAACGTGAGGCAGACGGGGCTGTCGAAGTACCTGAAAGTGCTCGAGCGGCTCGATGTGCTGGAGCGCGTGGTGCCCGTGACGGAGGAGAACCCCGAGAAGAGCAAGAAGGGCCTCTACCGCATCAAGGACAACTACCTGCGCTTCTGGTTCCGCTTCGTCTTTCCCCAGATGGGGCTGTTGGAGACGGGGCGGCGGGCGGAGGCGCTGAAGACGATTAGGAACAACTTCGTCGACGGGCAGGTCGCCTACGTGTACGAGGACGTGTGCCGCGACCGCCTGTGGGATGCGGGCGCGGAAGGGGCGCTCCCCTTCATGCCCGAGCGGGTGGGCGCTTGGTGGGGCGCACGCGATGTGGAGCTGGACGTTGTGGGGCTGGGCGCCGAAGAGGGCCGAGCGGTGTTCGGCGAGTGCAAGTTCTGGGCGAGGCCCGTGGGCGCCAATGTGCTGAGGCACTTGGAAGAGCAGGCTCGAAAGGCCCTGGACGACCCCTCTTTCCGGCGCTTTGGCGGCCCGCCCGTCTATGTCCTCTTCAGTATAGGCGGGTTTACCGATGAGGTGCGTAGCGAGGCGCGCGCCCGGAAGGACGTGCTGCTGCTTTCGTAGGGCGCCTTCGACGCGCTGAGGGCTCTTCTCGGCCGCCTTGTGGGCGCGCTGCGAAAAATGTCAGCACTCGGGGAAAATTCACAAAGCGCCGCGCGCCTTCGGTGCTATACTGGGCGGGCTTGCCGATAGGCGGCAAGTGTAAGTATCTGTTGGCCCCCGAGACATGTTTGTTGCACCGCGATCCTTGCTTCTGCAAGCGAACATGGTACGTATCAACCATCATGACGAAGGGTCCCCGATTTAGTTTTTGAAAGGGGTCCGTTTTGACCGAAATCAAGAACACCTCCGTGATCGACTTCTCCGACATCTCCGACGAGCAGATGAACGAGATGATCGACGGCACGCTGACCGAGTTCGACGAGGGCGATCTCGTCGACGGTACCGTCGTCAAGCTGGAGCACGACGAGGTGCTGGTGGACATCGGCTTCAAGAGCGAGGGCGTCATCCCGGCCCGCGAGCTGTCCATCCGCAAGGATGCCGATCCGTCCGACATCGTGAGCCTGGGCGACAAGATCGAGGCTCTGGTTCTCCAGAAGGAGGACAAGGACGGCCGCCTCATCCTCTCCAAGAAGCGCGCCGAGTACGAGCGTGCCTGGATTTCCGTCGAGGAGAAGTTCAAGGCCGGCGAAGTGGTCACCGGCGAGGTCATCGAGGTGGTCAAGGGCGGTCTTATCCTGGACATCGGCCTGCGCGGCTTCCTTCCGGCCTCTCTCGTGGACCTGCGCCGCGTGAAGGATCTGGATGCCTACCTGGGCACCGAGATCGAGGCCCGCGTCATCGAGATGGATCGCAACCGCAACAACGTCGTGCTGTCCCGTCGCGTTCTCTTGGAGGAGGGCCGCAAGAACGAGCGCGCCGAGATCCTCTCCAAGCTCTCCAAGGGCATGCGCCTCAAGGGCAACGTGTCCTCCATCGTGGACTTCGGTGCTTTCGTGGATCTGGGCGGCATCGACGGCCTGGTGCACATCTCCGAGCTGTCCTGGAACCACGTCAACCATCCCTCCGAGGTCGTCAAGGTGGGCGACGAGGTGGAGGTCGAGGTGCTCGACGTGGATCTGCAGCGTGAGCGCATCTCCCTCGGTCTCAAGCAGACCACGCCCGATCCGTGGATCCAGCTGGTGGAGAACTACCCCGTGGGTACCATCGTTGACGGCAAGGTCACCAAGATCGTTCCCTTTGGCGCTTTCGTCGAGCTGGGCGACTCCATCGAGGGCCTTGTGCACATCTCCGAGATGGCCGGCCGTCACATCGACACCCCGGCGCAGGTCGTGCATGCGGGCGACGATGTGAAGGTGAAGGTCATGGAGATCAACCCGGAGCGCCGCCGCATCTCCCTGTCCATGAAGGCCGCCGCCGAGGAGCTCGGCTTCGAGATCGAGGTGGACGAGTCCATCCAGGCCGAGGAGAAGCCGGCCAAGAAGAAGGCCGAGAAGAAGGAAGAGGCCGCCCCGGCTGCCGCTCCCGCCGAGGAGCCGGCTGCGGAGTAGCTTCCCCGCCGATTGTAAGAGGGCCCCTCGAAAGAGGGGCCCTCTTTGCTTTATGAGGAGTCGTTGGCGCAGCCGGCCCGTTCGGCCCTTAAGCCGGATGCTTAACGCTCGATCGACCCGAGGAGGTCGCGGGATGCCGCGTCCAACGCGGAGCGGTAAGCTCCCTCGATTTCAGCGAGAGCCAGGTCGATGGGGGTTTGCACGGCGGGTGCGGCAGCATCTTCGGCATGCTGCGGCAGGTAGCTGGACACGGCGTCGTGCACGAGGTCGATATAGACGCGCGCGCCCTCCTCGGTCAGGTGGGTGCCGTCGCCGTCGAAGAGCTCGTCGCGTCCGGCGCTCGCGCCGAACCAGTCGATGAGATGGACGTTCCCGTAGCGCTCGGCGGCGCCTGCCAGCACGTCGTTCGTGGAGGATACCCAGTCTTGCGGGCTGCGGGTGTTCACGAGCCAGAGCTGCTTGTCGGTTCCCACGTCGGCGACGATATCGTCCAGCTGCCCATCGGTAGCTGGGCCGTTCGTGCCCAGCGCCAGCACGACGATGCCGCCTACAAGGCCCTGGTCGCGATACGAGTCGTACACTTCCCTTCCCACGTAGATCTGGCGGTTCACGGCGGCGTCGATGGCGCCGTGGGGGAAGCGCTCTTGGAAATAGGGCACGGAGCGCACCGATACCGAGTCGCCTATCATGAGCACATCGAGCTTCGGTTGCTCTTCGGCGACGGGCGCGGAGCCTTCGGGCTCCTGCGGCGACCCCTCCGCCAACGGTTGCCCCGACGGATCTGCCTGGGCCTGGCCCGAGGGGCTCGTCTGGCCCTGCTCGGCCTGCTTCAGCAGGTTGCCGCCCTCCAAGGCCGAGGTGGGCGGCACGAGCGCCAGCCCGCCTGCGGCCACGATCACGAGCGCGCCGGCGCCCACGGCAGGCACGGCGTGCGTGCGCAGCCAGTCCGGCAGCGACGCCTCGCCCGAGCGTACCTTCCTCACCAGACGGCCGAAGGCCCCGTGGCGGAAGGGGTTCTCCACGAAGCGGTACGACAGCGCGGCGCAGCCGAACACGGCCGCCAGCTGCAGCAGGTAGAGCCACCAAGGCGTGTCGCCGATGCCGCCCGGGTCCATGAGCAGCAGCAACGGGTAGTGCCACAGGTAGATGCCGTAGCTGCGCTTGCCTATCCACACGAGCGGCCTCGCGCCCGCAACGCGCCCGATGATGCTGGCCGGATGCACCATGACCGCGATGACCACGGCGGTGAGCATCGAGCACAGCACGAGCCCGCCCCGGTACAGGAAGGGCGAGAACCCGTTCGAGAACACCACCAGCAGCAGCAAGCCCGCGAGCGCCGCGGCCCCCACGCCGTCGAGCACGGAGCGCTCGCGCTTCGTCAGGCGCACGCCGCTTTTGGCGCCCAATAGGTGCGACGGCCACACGAACGCCAGCCATGCGCCGATGAGCAGCGAAAACGCCCGTGTGTCGGTGCCGTAGTACACGCGGCTCGGGTCGGCGGCGGGGTCGAACAGCAGCGCCATCTCCAGTGCGGAGAGCGCGGCCAGCACGAGCACGACGTTGCGCACCGTGCCCTTCCTCGCTCCCAGCTTCAGCGCGGCAAGCAGAGCCACGGGCCACACGAGGTAGAACTGCTCCTCGATAGCCAGCGACCAGAAGTGCGCAAGCGGCGACGGCGCGCCGAGCGCCTCGAAGTAGGACACGTCGTGGAATATCTGCCACCAGTTGTTGAAGAAGAGCAGAGACGGCAGGACGTCGGGGCGCATCTTCGTGAGCAGGGCGTGGTTGAACAGGGTGCAGAGCACGGCCGTGCAAACGACGACGAGAACGATGGCGGGCACGAGCCGACGGACGCGGCGCAGCCAGAAGCGCGGAAGGTCGATCGTGCCCGATTCGTCGTGCTCGATGAGCAGCAAGCTGGTTATAAGGTAGCCTGACAGCACGAAGAAGACGGTGACGCCCAGCAGCCCGCCGGGTGCCCAGGGCATGCGCATATGGTAGGCGATAACGGCGAGCACGGCGAAAGCTCGCAGGCCGTCGAGCGCCGGTATATAACGGGATTTCGAGCCCGACACGTGCGATCCCCCTTGTTGCGTTTGCGGTCGATGCGCGGGATGCGCAGGATCCAGTATAGCGCTCCGTCAAGCGCCGAGAACGCATTGTACCGCGCTGCGGTCGTTCTGCGTAGGCTCTTCACGTATCGTTGAGGCGGTGCGCTGCGCGGGCTCCGTTTCCTTTATACTGGCGACGAAAGAAGATGCGAAAGGATGGCAGATGGCAACGGGCGAGAGCGGCGTTCGGCGTGTGGCGCTGGGTATGAGCGGCGGTGTCGACAGCGCGGTATCCGCCGCGCTGCTCATGCGCGCAGGCTTCGAGGTGGTGGGCGTTACCTGCCGCTTCACCGATGATGCGGCAAGCGACCGCGCCGCAGCCGATGCGGCGGCGGTGTGCGCCCGGCTGGGCTTGAGTCATACGGAGCGGGACTGCACCGCGCTGTTCGATAATGCGGTGGTCCAGCCGTTCGTGGACGCGTACGCCGCGGGGCTCACGCCGAGCCCCTGCGTGGGCTGCAACGCCTGCTGCAAGCTGCCCTCCCTGCTGGCTGCCGCCGACGAGCTGGGCTGCGAGTCGGTGGCCACCGGCCACTACGCCCGCATCGCGCAGCTTGCGGATAACGGGCGCTACGTGGTGAAGTGCGCGCTCGATGCGCGCAAGGACCAGAGCTACATGCTGGCGCTACTCTCCCAGGAGCAGCTGGCGCGCCTTGTGCTGCCGCTGGGCGGCACCACGAAGGCGGAGGTGCGCGTGCTGGCTGCCGACCTGGGGCTTCCCGTTGCCGAGAAACCCGAGAGCCAGGATGTGTGCTTCATCGAGGGTGATTATCGTGCGTTCCTGCACGCGCGGGGCGTCGATGACCGGCCGGGCGCCATCGTGGATTGCGCGGGTGCCGTGCTCGGCCGGCACGACGGGCTGGCCAACTACACGGTGGGGCAGCGCAAGGGCATCGGCGTAGCCGCGCCCGAGCCGTACTACGTGGTGGCCAAGCGGCCCGAGACGTGCGAGCTGGTGGTGGGATTCGCCGACGAGGCCCGCATCTCGAGCGTGCTGACGGGTCCGGTGAGGTGGCAGGCCCTCGCATGCCTGGACGGGCCGCGTGCCGCCAGCGTGAAACTGCGGTACCGAAGCCGGGCCGTTCCGTGTATCATAGAGCCCGAACCCGAAGGGCGCGTTCGCGCAGTGTTGCGCGAGCCGCAGCCGACCACGGCGCCGGGACAGTTCGCCGTCTTCTCCGTGGGCGACACCGTGCTCGGAGGCGGCATGATCGAGGAGGTAGCATCGGTATGAAGAAGCTGTTCATCATCGGCGGCATGGGCGCCGGCAAGTCGACGGCCCGCAAGGCCCTTGTGGACGCGGGCCTGCCGTACATCGACCTCGACAAGGTGGGCCACGACGTGCTCGCTTGGGACACGGTGAGGGAAGAGCTGGTGGACACGTTCGGCGCCGACATCATGGACGGCGACGAGGTGAACCGCAAGGCGCTCGCCCACAAGGCGTTCGTGAGTCCCGCCGAGACGCGCAAGCTCAACCGCATCACCGTGCCGCGCATCGAGGACGCCTACCGCGACAAGGTGGCCGAGCTGGAGGCCGCGGGCCATCCGGCCGTGGTGGTGGAGCACTCCGTGTTCAAGAACCGTACGTCCTCGCTCGCCTACGATGCCGACGTGGTCATCGCCGTGCTGGCACCGCTGGACGTGCGCATCGAGCGCGCCGTGGCGTCGGGCTTCGACGAGGCCGACGTGCGCCGCCGCATCGCCCGCCAGATCACCGATGCCGACCGCATCGAGGCCGCCGACGTGGTGTTCAACAACGACGGCACCCCCGAGGAACTGCACAACCAGGTGATAGCCTGGTGGGGAGAGTACGAGAAAGGCCTGTAAAGACTAGACGGCGAGGATGCCCCTTGGGCGGGCCCTTCCCGAGCTTTTAGTCGCGTCCGGCGTGGGCCAGCACCATGTTCGAAAAATTATATTAGAACATCCGTTTTATAAGTACGGATGTTCTTTTTTGTGCTACCATGTGATTTGTCGAAAAGAGCCAGTGCAGGCGCCTGCCCGATGCCGCAATGCGGGAGGGCGGCCCATAGATGGCGACGGTGTTCCGCGTCCGCCCGTACCACGCTTGCAAGATCCTCTCCAGCTTTCGGAACCGGAAGAGGGGTCTGCCATGGAAACCTTCATCTGAAAAACGACGAGAGGAAGCGCGGGTCGCTCTCCGTGCCCTGCCTTCCTTGACGCTGCGCCATTTACGTTTTACAATTTCGTTTAACAAAAAGGAATAGGTGATCGCCCGATGGAAGTGCTGGTTGATTTGCACGCGCTCAAGCATGGGTTGACCGAGGAAGAGATCCTGTATGCTTGGAAGAACTACGTGAGGAAGCAACATCGTAGGGCACCGAAAGAGGATCGTGTGGTAGTGGTAGCCCTTGGGTTTTGCAGCGATGGACGCCTCGTCCAGATGGTCGGCGTCGACAAATGGTACGGTGTGCTGATATACCATGCAATGACGCCGCCGACAGCGAGCGTTTTGGCAGAGTTCGGGCTGGCAGGGAGGTAGAACGTGAAGACAGCGAAAGAGCTTGAGGAGATGTTCGGGGTCACCGCCGAGCAGCTTGATGAATGGGAGAAGGAAGCAGCGCAGGGCATCTTGCCTGGCGAGCAGGTGGGCGAGATCATTGTGGGGCGACCCCTCAAATTCGGGGAGCCGTTGCAGTTCGTCGGGTTCAAGGACACGCCGCAGAAGGTTGCGGCTATGGACGAGAGGGCGTCGAAGCTGGGCATGAGCCGGTCGGATTACCTGCGCAGCTTGGTTCGCAAGGATTTGGCAAGCGCCTAGGCAGCTCGACATCATCTCGAAAGATGGGGAAGATAACGGTTGAATCACGAACATATGTTCATTTTGCTTCTGCTGTGCTAGACTGAGTGGTCGATGAACCCTCTCGTCGGTGTCCTTCGGCATGCGGCGTTCTCTTCGGGAAGGAGCTTACGTGGCGCATCTTTCGAATATCGAAGGCCTCGAGATGGAGGGCAAGCTGCCGGAGGTGCGGCTGGCAACGACGCCTCTCAAGGTGGTGTCGCCCTACGAGCCGTCGGGCGACCAGCCGCAGGCCATCGAGAAGCTGGCCCGCGGGGTCGAGGACGGCCTGCGCTACCAGACGCTCCTGGGCGTGACGGGCTCGGGCAAGACGTTCACCATGGCCAAGACCATCGAGGCCGTGCAGAAGCCCACGCTGGTCATGGCGCCGAACAAGACGCTCGCGGCCCAGCTGGCCAGCGAGCTGAAGGAGTTCTTCCCGAACAACTCCGTGGTGTACTTCGTGTCGTATTACGACTACTACCAGCCCGAGGCCTACGTGCCCTCGTCCGACACGTTCATCGAGAAGGACGCCTCCATCAACGAGGAAGTGGAGAAGCTGCGCCATGCGGCCACTTCGGCCCTGCTTTCGCGGCGCGACTGCATCGTGGTGGCCTCGGTGTCGTGCATCTACGGCATCGGCTCGCCCATGGACTATGCCGGCATGGCGGTGTTCGTGGACAAGCAGAAGGAGATGGACCGCGACGACGTCATCCACGAGCTCATCGACATCCAGTACGACCGCAACGACTACGAGCTGAAGCGCGGCACGTTCCGCGTGCGCGGCGACAACCTGGACGTGTTCCCGCCCTATGCGGACAACCCGTTGCGCATCGAGTTCTGGGGCGACGAGATAGAGCGCATCGCGGAAGTGGACAACGTCACGGGCGAGGTGGTGAACGAGTTCGAGGCGCTGCCCATCTGGCCCGCGTCGCACTACGTGGCCACGCGCCCGAAGATGGACCGCGCGCTCGGCACCATCCGCGACGAGCTGCGCGAGCGCCTGCAGCAGTTCAAGGAGGAGGGCAAGCTGCTCGAGGCGCAGCGTTTGGAGATGCGCACGAACTACGATCTGGAGATGATGGAGACGATGGGCTTCTGCTCCGGCATCGAGAACTACTCGCGCCACATCGACGGGCGCTCGCCGGGCGAGCCGCCCTACACGCTCATCGACTACTTCCCGAAGGACTTCCTCTGCATCATCGACGAGAGCCACGTGACGGTGCCGCAGATCCGCGGCATGCACGAGGGCGACCGCTCGCGCAAGATCACGCTGGCCGAGCACGGGTTCCGCCTGCCCAGCTGCCTGGACAACCGCCCCTTGCGCTTCGACGAGTTCGAAGAGCGCATTCCGCAGTTCGTGTACGTGTCGGCCACGCCGGGCGACTACGAGCAGAAGGTGTCGCAGCAGCAGGTGGAGCAGATCATCCGCCCGACCGGCCTGCTGGACCCCGAGATCATCGTGCGCGGGAGCGCCTCCCAGATCGACGACATCATCGACGAGTCCAAGGACCGCGCCGCCCGCGACGAGCGCGTGCTCATTACCACCCTCACGAAGAAGATGGCGGAGGATCTGACCGACCACTTGCTTGACCAGGGCGTGAAGGCGCGTTACATGCACTCGGACATCGCCACGCTCGAACGCGTGGAGATCCTGCGCGAGCTGCGCCAGGGCAAGTTCGACGTGCTCGTGGGCATCAACCTGCTGCGCGAGGGCCTGGACTTGCCCGAGGTCTCGCTCGTGGCCATCCTCGATGCCGACAAGGAGGGGTTCCTGCGCAACCACCGCTCGCTCATCCAGACCATCGGCCGCGCCGCCCGCAACGTGTCGGGCCAGGTCATCATGTACGCCGACAAGATGACCGACTCCATGGCGCTTGCCATCGACGAGACGAAGCGCCGCCGTTCCATACAGATGCAGTACAACGAGGACCACGGCATAGAGCCGCAGACCATCCGCAAGGCCATCAACGACATCATGGACTACGTGACCGACGAGGTGGGCAACACCACGGCCGAGCAGGTGAACGCCGAGCTGGCCGCGCTCTCGCGCGAGGAGGTGCTGCGCATCATAGCCTCCATGGAGGACGAGATGGCCTCGGCGTCCCAGAGCATGGATTACGAGGAGGCGGCCCGCCTGCGCGACCAAGTGGTGAAGCTGCGCGCGAGCGTGGAAGGCGCGAGCGAGGAGGACGTGCTGAAGGACTTGAAGAAAGGCGCCCGCAAGGGCAGCGCCTTCGGCAACCGCAAGAACGCCGCCTACGGGTCGAGCCGCCGCTCGTAGGCGCGGGACCGGCGACGGATGCGGGGGCATCGAAGGCCGGCGAGGAAAGGGGCAGGGGAAATGGGCGGGATATCGGTCATGGTCATGCTGTCGGTGATGGGCGCCGTGGCGTTCGTCATCTTGGGCGTGGTGGCGCTTGCGCTGGCGATGTTCGTGGCGGCAACCGTGGTGAGCATCGTGTTCGCGTGCCGCGCGAAGGCACGGCGCGAGCAGGGCAAGCGGCTCAAAGGCCTTGTGGCCGTGCCCATCGTGCTGTACGCGGTGAGCGTCCCCGTGCTCATATGGTTCGCAGTCGTGTGGGTGGTGCCGCTCTCCACCGATAGAGAGGGTGACGAATTCGTCGACTTCTCCCAAGCCGTCACGCGGCACGATCCGGAGGCGTTGCAGGCATGCTTTGACGCCGATGCGTTCGCGTTCCCGGAGGAGGGCCCCGAGTCGCTTGCGGCTCTGCTGAAGATCGCGCGCGACTACGAGGACGAGGAATGCGCGTCCATCGTCATGCGCGAGGCAAGGGCAGAAGGCGTGTTCCTGGCGCATGACGGCCCGGTTTCCCTTGGTCTGCCGGAGGGGTCCGGGCCTGGGCAGGCGCCCGAAAGGGGATCATCGGATGCGGCCTGACCTAGCACCTGGACCGAACCGGGCGATGGGCTCCGCCTGCCCGGGCGCGCGCGGCACCAGGGCAGGCAAGCGCCGCGCTAGGCCTCGGCTTCCGCCGTTTGCCCACCGGCCGTTTCCGGCTGGACGGCTGGCGCATGGTCGAGGGCGCGCACGCTCTTCGGCAGGTACACCACGAGGCCCAACACCAGGCAGATGGCGCCGTCTACCACGAAGAACGGGGCAACTCCGATGCTCTCCGCCAACATGCCGCCGAGCGCGATGCCGATGGGTGAGGCCAGGCCCATAGCCGCCATGGACAGTCCCAGCGCACGACCCGTCTTCTCCTCGGCCACGTTGCGCTGGATGAGCGTGATGAGCGGCCCGTTGAACCAGGCGCAGGCGATCGCCATGACGGCGCAGAGCGCAACGAACGCCCAAAACATGCTTGGTGCAAGGAAACCGCAGGCCATGGTGGTGGCGCCTACGATAAGGGCCGCCACGCCGATGAGCAGCGCGAGTCTCTTGCCGCCGCCCCAGGCCATGAGCACGATAGATCCGCACACCATGCCGATGCCGAACGCGGCCTCCACGAGCGAGGCTGCGTAGCCGTCGCCGCCGAAGTGGTCGAACGTCATGAGCGGGAAGATGGCGCCCAGAGGCGCGAACGCCACCATGCCCACCGTCACGCCGGCTATGAGGATAACCAGGCCGCGGTTTGCCGACAGCGCGCGCCAGCCGTCGCGCAGGTTCGCCAGCACGTGCTGGTTCTCGGCCGCCTTGTCGATGACGGTGGGTATCTTCGCCAGGGCGAGGCCCGCCACGGCTGCGAGCGCGCCGAAGAAGTCCAGGAACATGACGGTATGGAAGCCGAGGGTGGTGTACAGGAAGATGCCGAACGCCGGAGCGCCGATGGATGCCACGCTCATGAGCAGCTGGTCGAGCGTGTTGATGCGCAGCAGATGCTTCTCGGGCACGAGCAGCGGCATGGCGGCCATCATGGCCGGCCCGTGGAACGCCTGGCCGATGCTGCGCACGACAACCAGTATCATGAGCAGGGCGAACGATACCTGACCCAGGAGGATGGCCACGCCCAGGCCGAGCGACACCAAGCCGACTCCCAGGTCGGCCACGATCATGACGGTCTTGCGGTTGTGCTTGTCGGCGATGACGCCGCCGAACGGCGAGAGCAGGCCTTGCGGCAGATATGCGCAGATGGCGGCGGCAGACAGCATGAGGGCGCTGCCGGTGGTCTCGGTAATGTACCAGACCACCGCGTAGCCTGCGGCGTAGCTGGTTATCATGGACACGGCCTGGCCGATCCAGATGGTGGCGATGACGGCGAGCCAGCGTTTGGGAAGCGGATGGCCCGCGGCGCTCAGGGTCATGGCAGATTCGGTCATGGGAGAGAGCTCCTTCAAGGTCGATGTATTCGTCGGCCGCGCAACGGGTGTTGGGCGGTGTGCATTTCAGTGTGGGGTTGCGAACGCGGCCGCGCCAGCCATTTCGGTTGGCAAAAGGGGTGCAACGGGAAGTTGCGACGAGGTTCGGCGCGCGTGAGCGTGCCGACTACCGAAATACGTAATACATCGAAACAGAGCTCCTTGGTTGGTTCCAGTCCGCACAGTCTACTGGCGCGTCTGGGCCCTGTCAAGTACGAATGTGCGGTTTTGGGGTTCGAAGCCGCGCTCGGCGAGGGCTGCAACCGATCGTTGCGGCTGGGATACGGCCGGCAGGTTTCGGGCGATGCGGCGTCAGCCTGCGGCGGCGAAGCGGATGTTCAGGTCCACACGGGTGGATATGCCGGCCACCGTTCCAGTGCTCGTGTACTGCCACATGACGAAGTCGAACTGCCCGGTGGGCACGGCCATGTCGTACTCGGCGAACCACACCGGACGGCCGTCGAGGTCATCGCCGCCGAACCGGGCGATGTCGCGCTTGTTGCCGTACACGAGCGTCTCGTAGCCCGCTTGCTCTATGCGCTCGCAGAACGCGCGGGCGCAGGCGGCCAGCTCGGGGCCCGTGAGGTGGTTCGCGCGTCCGGCGTTGTCGGAGACGGGTTCGTGGTCGAAGGCGACGGGCAGGTCGAGGGGGCGGCCGGCCAGGAGCTCGAGCACGAAGTCGGCCTCCTCGCGGGCTTCGTCGGGCGTGACGGCCTGCGAGAAGAAGTAGACGCCCGTGGCCAGACCTGCCGCCTTGGCGCCATCGACGTTCTCCGCGAAGCGCTCGTCGGCGTACAGCGCGCCCTCGGTGTAGCCGCGGTTGCCTGCACGCACGATGGCGAAGTCCACGCCATCGGCCGCCACGGCCGGCCAGTCGATGGCGCCCTGATGGCTGGAAACGTCCACGCCAAGGTCAGAACGCAGCGCGCCGTCCTCGTAGTAGGCGAGCCGGTCGCCGTTGCGCTCGAGGCCCGTCCAGTCGTAGGGGCTCACGTATGCGGCCGGCGCCGCGGCGTGCGGGGTGCCGGCGCACCGCCCGGCCAAAAGGCCCGCTGCGAGGGCGAGCAGAGCCAGGGCGAACAGTCCGACGAGGACGCGCCGCGACGACGCACGTCTCTGCACCGGCCGCGGCCGGTGTGCATGCGCCCGCGCGGTGTCGCGGCGCGATGGTTTTGTTCGTGTTCATGCCGCCATCCTAGCAAACCGCTGCGCGCTGCCGCCCCCGCCCCCGCGCTTCCCATGCGAATACCAGAAGTCCCCGATTCCCGTCTTGGCGGGGACGCTCGCCGCCTCCCTACGCCCCCGCGCCCTGCGCGCCGATGCGGCGGGCGTCGGCCTCGTCGAGGTAGTCGTAGGCCACGAGCTTCTTCAGCACCTGGTATTGCCGCTGGCGGGCGAGGTCGGAGTTCTCGGAGAGCGCGTAGGCGCTCGGCGCGTTTGGTATGCCGGCCAGCAGCGTGCACTCGCCCGCATCGAGTTCCTGCGGCTCCTTGCCGAAGTAGCCTGCGCTGGCATTGCCGATGCCCTCGTAGCCGTCGCCGAAGTAGATGGAGTTCACGTAAAGCTCCAGTATCTCCCGCTTCGTGAAATGCTGTTCCATGGTCAGCGCCATGAACACCTCGGCCACCTTGCGCTCGATGGTCTGCTCCTGCGTGAAGTACTGGTTCTTCGCCAACTGCTGAGTGATGGTGCTGCCGCCCTCTACGATTGATCCGGCTTTGAGGTCGTTCACGAGAGCGCGGCCGGTGGCGATGGCATCGAAGCCCGGGTGGGCGTAGAACCGATGGTCTTCCACGGCCACGACCGCCTGCAGATACAGGTCGGGCAGCTCCTGGATGGGCGTGAAGCCGGATGCGCTCTCTATGCGCTGCTCCATCTCGTCCAGCGGGAGTGCGGCCAGAGCCTCGCGGTACTGATTGAAGCCCCGTGCCACGAAGAACGTGACGGCGAGCGCCACCAGGATGATAGCGAAGATAAGCAGGCTCCCGACAAGCCGTGCGACCGGCCGGTCCGGGGTGGTGCGCTGCGTGCTCGGTGCCATGGCGGTGCCTTTCCCTAACCTTGTTTCCCTATGCTCTCTGTTATACCGAGCCTTCCTTAACGCAACCTTACCGACCGCTTGCCCGGGCCTTACATTCCTGAAAGGAAGATCGGCGAGGATATGCTACCGATGCGCTATACTTACGGCGGTTGAGCGGCTGTCCTCAGGAGGAGACGGGCGCGACGGAGCGGTGAGGATGGTGGCGGACATGATGATTTCGACGAAGGGGCGCTACGCCCTGCGGCTCATGATCGATATTGCCAGCCGCGAGCAGGATGGTTCCCCCGTGACCATGCGCCAGGCGGCCGCGCGCGAGGACTTGTCCGTGAAGTACCTCGAGCAGCTGGGCGGCGCCCTGGTGAAGGCCGGCATCCTGAAGAGCATCAGGGGGGTGAGCGGCGGCTACCTGCTTGCCAAGCCCGCCGAGGACATCACTGCCGGCGACGTGCTGCGCGCCACCGAGGGCAGCTGCGCCCCCGTGGCCTGCCTCGAGGACGGCGCCGAGGCCTGTCCGCGTCGCGGCGAGTGCGTGGCCGTGAACTTCTGGCGCGGCCTGGACCGCACCATCGAAGGCTACGTTGACGGCGTCACCCTGGCCGACCTTGTGAAGATGGGCTGACACCCGTCCGCTCGCGGCAACGGGCCTCGGAAGTCCCGCTTTTCGCTCAGGCGAAAGGCGAGCCAGGCGGATACCGCGTAGAGCACCCATTAGCGGAATCCGACCAAGACGGCAGCCGAGGGCGCGTAGAACGTCTTGCCTTGCATGGGTGCCTTCTTCCTTGAGGCAGGGCTTTGGGACCGGCGGCTTCGGCTAGAAGTCG
>OLND01001363.1_pt1 | contig 25545 bp, 29 predicted proteins | sample 1672031 | NCBI WGS metagenome assembly OLND01 (sample SAMEA3136638, study PRJEB25190) | human gut metagenome | biome: human gut; feature: human-associated habitat; material: faeces | place: Austria | collected 2013 | reverse complement strand
CACCATCCTGATCATGTGTATATGTAGCACCAGCCGCATAAGCTGTACCATTTCCATCTGCCTGAGTATTCCATCCTAAGAATGTATAACCATTTCTAGTAGGAGCATCAGAACTTAATGTGATATCAACGTTTGCTGTTTTACTTTGAGATGCTGGAATTCCTTTTACAGAAGTATCATTTTTTGCATTTGCATCATATCTTACTGTGTGTTTCCAAGGTTTCCATTGTGCTGTTAATGTGAAGTTACCTTCACCCATTGTTCCTTCTGCTTCTGTACCAATACCTTCAACTCCTGTTGTAGTATCAACAATACCAAATTCATACGTCAGAAGAAGTCTTGTTGCTTTTGCTCCTGATGGAATTTCTACACTGATTTCAAAAGTTGCATCATCGATATCAGATTTTGGAGTAATCTCAAATGATGGTCTACACGAAGTATCATTTGATGAAATTTTCGTACAATCGCTTTCATTTACTTTTTGATTACTGTTCGAACGTAATCTTAAATTAACATTTGCTGCGATACTATTTCCAGAAGAATCTGTTAATCCTCTAACTCTAAGTCCTCCCATTACTTTATACGTATGTCCAGCTTTTAATTTCATTTTTCCAGATTGCACCGTATTGTATTTTGATGTAGAACTTGTATTTTGAACATTGTTCCAAATAGCTCCATCAACATATAATGCTTGAGAACTATTTTGATCATATCCACTTTCATAGGTTCCGGTTTGTTCTTTATGTTTTGAAGTTACCATTGCTCCTGATTTATTTGCTGTAAAATCTGTTGGAGCATCACCATTTAAAGCATGTGGTGTCCATCCTAAGAAATTATTTTTTTCTTTAGTAGGAATTCCGATATTAAATTTATCTCCTGCATATTTTACGATGCTGAAATCTTTTAAAGAATTATATGTTCCATCATTTAATGTACCACCATTAAGTTTTACATTGATATTATATTTTGCTTTTTCCCATTGAGCGTATAAAGTAGCATTTCCACCATCCTGATTCACATCATAAAGATCACCAGGCTGATATGTCTTTCCACTTCCATCCTCTTTTGTATTCCATCCTAAGAATTTACATCCTTTTTTGACTGGTTCTGAAGAATTGATGTAGACTGCACTATCGGTATATTTTTCTCTAGATGGATAATTTGATTGTATTGAACTTACTAATTTGAATCTTTCATTACTTGCTTCATTCCACTCATTTAGCTGAATTATAACATTATCACCATCATTTCCATTTGGAATTTCAAGCACATTATTCGACTCTTTATTGACAATATATACTTGTTCGTCATCTTCAGCTTCATAGCTCAAATACCAAAGAAATCTGTCATCTGCAGTAATCTGTGATGACATTTCAACATCTCTTCCGCTTCCTGCTGCTTTCAACGCTTTTCCATTATATTTATTAATGATATAGTAGTAAGGCGTATTCTTATATCGTTCAAAGGTCCAGATCGATTGTTTTGCATCAGCTCCGTATCCTTGGAAAGTGCAGACTTTTGCTCCATTTTCTGTAGAACAATCATAATCATGCAGATATCTGGATGGATTTAATCCTGACTGAATAAAATATTCTCCATTATCAATGATCTTATACTCGTTTGGATTATAAGATGTAACATTCGCTAAAGAACCACCCTGTGCATCATAAGATAATTTGTGATGTAATGGAATCCAACGTGCTGTTAAGGTAACATCATCATCTGCCATTTGGACTTTTGTCATAGGAATGTCATTTCCTGTTGTTGTATCAGTAATTTTTAGGTTTTGCAGCCAGAAGCTTACATTTCCTGTCAATCCTTTTAGATCACTTGTCCAAATTTCAAATCTTGCATCACTGGTCGTTGTATCAAAAGTACGTTTCATACTAAATTTGACCCATTTACCAGTCCATCCTTCTGATATTCCCCACATACAATGTTTCCAATCATTGGAAGAATCTCCATGATAAAAGTTCAAACTAAAATCTCCGCCACTAGGTCTTTCAGAAATCCAAACTTCTCCGCTAATTTCATAAGTATGTCCTGCTTCTGCTGTATATGTTGGAAATGAAATTAAATTATAATTGTCTGTTGCCGAGTCAATTCCTGTCCACATATGCCATGTGCGATATCCACCGCCTTCAGGTTTTTCATTTCGATCAACATCATCATAATAATTTCTTGAATAGCTTCCGACATTTTCTCCATGACTATAAGTTAAACCATTGTTGGAGCCAAACCATGTAGCTGATCCATCAATTTTATATCCCGCAAATTTATATCCTGGTCTAGTTGGGGCATCAATTGTCCACAATGATCCAGGGGCTGCATTATTGATTGTTGAAATTCCAGTACTTCCTTTATATGTTCCACCATTTGGATTGATCGAAATAGTAGATCCAGAAGTATATTGTAATACAACACTTGATGTACTTGAACCGATCGTCCCAGAAAGTCCTGGTGTGATTCCTCGGTATTTCTTTCCACTTGCGGTTTTAATATCTCTGATCTCCCATTTCGTGCCTGCTGGATATTTCGTCCAGAAATCGGTGATATCATCTCCTACACAAGTACCATTCACATAGACATCACAAGATCCAAGCCCCTTTAAGTTTCCCTGCCACGTTCCATCTAATTCTCCATTCACGTCAAGATATTGGTAACTCGTATCCTCTTCCCATTGTGCATACAGCGTTGTATCTGCATCTGGATAAAATTGTTGTCCAGGACTATAAGATGTTCCACTTCCATTTGCTTGTGTATTCCATCCTTTAAAAACATACTGAGACCTGCTTGGAGTTGTAGAACTCAGCCATAAGTCAACACCCATTGTTTTTGTCTGATTTCCTGGAGCACCATATCCACCGTTTGCGTCATATCGGATTGTGTGTGTTTCTCTAGTATAATTAATTGTTACACGTCCTCCTCTATAACGATAGTGATTAAATGTTCGTGTTCCAGTATGTCCAGTATTGATCTGAATATTTGCAGTTACTGGTTTATCATAACTAGTATATCCTCTTTCAATACTGTTTCCATCATCACCTGTATTATTCAAAGTGTAGTTTTTAGTATTGAAACGTATATCCTTATCATTTTTATCATAACTACAACCTTTATTATAATAATATGGATGTCTTGTATATGAAATTTTAAAATTCATAACAAACCATGCGTATTGACCATCGGTTCCTTTAAATTTATCTTGTTTTGTAGTCACAGTGTTATGAGTTAAACTTAAATTATGATTATTGGCCCCATTAATAGTCATAGAACAATCCCATGTTGTTTGATTTTTCAACATATGTTGATACAACTTTTTATCCTTGTTTCCATACTTGCTTGACTTTCCAGTGATGTTAATGGTCGCATTTGTATCATTTCCACCTTTATCATGGATTGTTACATAAAAATAATTATTCGTGCTATATCCATAGTCGCCACCTTGGTTATAAGACTCTTCTGTTCCTTTTAATGAGTCTAAATGATCTTTGATCGTAAATGACCCATCTTTATTATTTGTTGCCCAGTCTTCCAGCTCTTTTTCATCTGTTTCTTCATCGACTTCTTCCAAATCTAAAGCCTTACGAATAACGTTTTTATCTCTTTCATCACTTTTTGTATAAATATAAGTTGAAATTGCGTCAACATACTTCGCGCCATCTTCTTTGGAAACATTTTCAAAATCCTGCATATCATTTACATAAAAATCATTTATATTTTCATAATATTGTGATTCCTCTTTTATATAAAACTGATTGATATCTTTTAACACCTGATCTTGAATTTGCTTTTTGACATCTTTTGATAATTCTTCGTCACATTGATCAATAAGTTTGAAATAACTAAATAAACTTAAATAAAATTTCTTTGGACTTAAACTATTGTAATCATAGTAATTTACAGATTTTAATTTTAAAATTTCAAGAATTTCGTATTTTTCCTCTGTTTTACCACTCATCAAGAATTTAATATCATCTGATGTCAGGGATGAATAAAATGAAAAATCGTCAATTTCAAAGATTCTTTGTAAGATGACTTCATAAGAGTATTTCTTATCTTCAATGATTTTTTTCAGATCTTTCTGAGCCTCTTCACTGGATAGCTTTCGCCCCGGCTCTTTCGTATCTGGTTTTTCATACGTAACTTCTGGTTGATCTTCCGAACTTCCATTTGTTGTGACCTTTACATCGTCATTTCCAGTATCCTGATCATTTTTTACTTCCTCTTTCGTACTATTCTCATTCAACTGTAACGTTGAAGATTCTGTACTACTAAATTCTTCTTCCTTTTTCCGCTTTGCAGCTGCTGTTGTTACTTCTTCAGCATAAACTGGCACTGCATAAGAAAATCCGGAAGAAGCAGTCATAAAGAGTGCCAGAACACCAGTCGTAACGCGTTTAAAATACGTTAATTGTATTTTATCAAACATCGCGATCACTTCTCCTTTCTTTATTTAATTTTCAAGGTTCGCGGACTGGATCACGCTGCAGATCGGACTCAGCGGCTCCGCAACAACGTAATCTTTATCGTCCAATATAAATATGAGAGATTTAGAAAAAAATAATTGCATGAAAACACAATTTCTTCAAATTTCTCTCGATTTAAATATGAGTTTTTTAATTTTTTTTAATTTTCACATATAAAAAAACAGCAGCCATATTTCATGGCTACCATCTATGATTATTCTTTGCTTTGATTTTTAATCCATTTTTTCAATTCTTCTTTCATCCCATCTTTTTCTTCTTCAATGATTTCTTCAACAACTGGTGTTACAACATCGTCAAAAATTTTATTACAAATTTTTCTTTTTAGTAAAATAAGTTTACAAACAATTAAAATCATAAGTCCAATTATATCTAATAAAACAAGCAATAATGCCTCAGAAATATAATCACAGACATAATCAATAATCGTCTTCTTGCTTTCATTCTTTTCATTCTCATTCTTCGCATACTGCGATGGGTCAATTAAATATTCTCGTACAATATTAATATTGAAAGATATTGTTATCGGTTCCTTTTCTGATGCAGTAGAACATGTATTACATTCTTTAGCATTTTGAAATACCCTTCTTCTGCAAATACGCTCAGTAGTTGCATCATTTGCTGTTACACAAACATAGTTGTTGTTATATACTGGAAATCCAGTTAATATTCCTCCAGCTATTGTCAACAGACTAAATATAAACCACCAGATTTTTTTTAAAAACTTCTTAATTTTCGTATTCATAATGAATTTCTCCTTTCGTCTATCAGCTACAGTTAAAATATGGTATTTCAAGCAATTCATATTTTTTTCTTTTTTATTCCTCCTCTCAACAACAAAAAAAGCCCCTAGATTTCTCCAGAAGCTCTGACTAATTATATCTTTAGATACAAAAAAAAGAAGAACTGCTACAATTCTTCTTTTACAATATTCATCTTATCAATGTATCACGAAAAAGTCAACCAGAAACACGTCATATTTGCCTTTTGTCATATACCTAGTGGCAACTATGCGATATGAGAAAATTAATATGATGATATTGCATTTTCAACAGTTTGCAACAAAAAAGGCTCAGAATTAATTCCAAGTCTATTTTTTTATGCCTCTTCAAGCATTATTTCTTTTTTTGTTCTTTCAACAATTCATTACACATCCATTCACGAGGTGTAAAATTATGTAAAAGATTCATCTTTGCATCGAAATTTAGAATTACATAAATTTCAATGAGCAGATACAATTGCGAACGAATAGGGATCCAATCAATGAGGAAACTTTTTATTCTTGAAATGGCATCTTTATATAATTTACAGCCGTAAAACCACATACCTTTAGGTGTGTGGATACACGGCGTCCACTTACATCTTATCCCTGATTTTGGATATACCTTTCAATCGTTTCCTGTGATACCTGTCCAATACTGCAGGCAAAATATCCATCCGACCATAAGATCTTCTTTTTCCAGTACTGCTTCTTCAAATATTTTTCATGGGTCTTCCACATCTGATATGTGCTGTCCTGCTTTAACTGCCGGACCATTTCCGAGACAGCAACATTTGGCTGATATCCGATCAATAGATGTACATGATCCTGATCTGTTTCCATCTGAACGATCTTGCATTGTCGCTGCTTTGCAGCATCGTACAGAAACTGTTTGACGTCATCTGCGTATCTCTGTGACCGGAATAACTTTTTCCGATATTTTGTCACAAAGATCAGATACCCCTTCATACTATATTTAGAGTAACCTTCTCGCCCATAACCATCCATGTTGATCTCGCCTGTATCCTTTCCATCCGTTCCAGTTTCGGTGTTTTGAATCCCCATGGCATGTCTGAAAATTTCACAGTATCTCCATTGACATCCATCAGGACCGCATATCCCGTGGACATTCTACCTTTGATAAAGTAATATTTTCCAAAATACCGGACTTTGTCATACTTTCGGAAGCCCATGATCTTTCCTGTCGTCTGTCTAATCTCAGAGCGTTCCCCATGATACTGCTGAAAGTCTCCGGCAGAAACACATTTTTTCCGATAAAGAAGACTGTTGATCGTAAATGGTCTGCCTTCCGTTGCGATCACGCATGCATCGATATAATGTTCTTTTGGAAGATCCATTGCCAGACGATTTGCTTTCGTGATATATCCATAGGTCTCAACGGCTTCCGAATATCTTCTCAATAGCTGTTTTCGGATCGAGTTCATCTGTGTCGCATACTTTAATGTTCCTTTTCCCATTCCTTCCAGATCCAGATGGATCTTTCCTTTATGCAATGCCTGATGACAGGTATGACAGAGTGTGATCAGGTTTTTTGCATCATCGGAGCCACCCTGACTGCGAAATACGATATGATGGACTTCTAAATGGCGATCCTTTCGTTTTCCATGACAGCATTGACACTGATGGTTGTCACGATCGAGGACCATAGCTCTGGTATTTTCATATCCATAGTTCGGACCTTTCTGATAGCCCCAGTGTCGAACATTTGGATCAGCCAGCGCCGGATTCTTCATCCGATGAGGATCAAACTGTCCCGTTTCCAGGATGATCCTTGTGATCGGAAGGATACTTTGAATGTATTCAATTTCTTTCACATGGCTATGAATCTTGCTCTGCATCGTTGGACTAAACCGGTCTTTTCGCTTTGAATTCCTTCGATTATCAAACCTTGGTTTCCGATAACGAGTTTTACGATGTCTCCGACTTCTGCGTTTTGTCCTTCGTTCGGTCATCTTGCTCGTGATATCATTCCGGACAGCGACTTCTGAAAGATAGACGATCTCATTCTGTTCGGTTCTTACTGCGGTCGCAAATTTTCCACTTCCAGTATCAACTCCAAGTTCCAGATCCTGTCGATATTCTGTTGTTTCATACAACAACTGGATCGTAAACGGATCTCTTCGCTTTACTTTTGCTTTCTCCTGTTTTAAGAGCAGCCGGGCGATCACCGGTGTACACGGCATCAGCGGCTGTTTGTCTTTTGTTACTACATAAACTAACATAAGTTACTCCTTATAAATACTCTGCCAAATGGCAGGTTGTGCGTACTACACCGTACTATTACCATACGACTGTTCCGACGTTAACTTGACAATGATAGAAAGGTTTTTTACATGTATGTCACAAGGCTGTTCTTACTCTGACCTAACTTAATACCATACACGACAGAGCGGGGGTCTGTTACGTCAACCAAGGGTGTCATGACCTAACTATCGTAGGATCCGTTTCTGAATCCTGAGTCTGGTGCACTATTTAACAGAAGCCACAGATCTTTATGATCTGTGGTAGTTCACTCAGTTTTCAAAGTTCGCGGACTGGATCACGCTGCAGATCGGACTCAGCGGCTCCGCAACAGCATAATCTTTATACATCCAATATAAATATGAGTTTTTTCTTTTTTCGTAAAAATCACATATAAAAAAACAGCAGCCATATTTCAGACTGCCATTTCGATTACTTTCTTTTTGACTTTTTGTGTTTTTTCTTTCTTTTCTTTTTGATCTTATCTACTTCTTCATCTACAAACAAGTCCGTGATTTTTTCAACAAACTTATCACAAAGTTTTTTCTGCATCGCAAAAAGATAGGTAAGCACAGCAATTGTGATCTCCTTTACTTCTTTTAAGACAAACTGGACTCCATCTAAGATATGATCAGAGATTGTTTTCTTTTCTGATTCTTTTGAAGCATATTTTTCAGGATCCTGCAAATATTCTTGTACAGTAGTACTTGTATTGGAATCCATTGTCTTTGAGCTTTCTTCCTTCATGGTAGAGTTTTGATGTTCATTGTTGTTTAAACTTCCTTCTCTATAAACATATGCTGCTGGCGTTTCATTTGCAGATACTAAGTAATTGTTATTACTATATAATGATACATTACCAAATGCAGCTCCAACGAATGCAAGCGCTCCCATTCCAAAATAACTAGCTTTTTTCAAAAACTTCTTAATTTTTGTTTTCATAATGATTCTCTCCTTTTTTTTAAATTTAAATTTTTCTCCAGACGAAAATAATCCTACTTCCTCTCTTCGTCATTAAGTTACACTGTAAGTATGATAGTTTTGATTAAGCGTAACTGATCTGTACACGAAATAGACGTAACTTTTACTTTCAAAAACGTCATATTTTTTTTTGAATCTCTCATATTTATAGTGAAACAATAAAAGTCCGAACGATTCCTTAAATAAGAACGTCCGGATGCTTGTTATTAGATTGTTTCCTTACTGATCTTTTTCAGGATCAGTGCATTCATGAAAATGGAAGTTGCCATTCACATTGTCATGAATATCTATTTTTTTACTGATTTCTGAAAGGTTTTTATTGTGGCTTTCAGAAATATTATCTTGAGCCGATGTCTGGGAAGCATTGGCTCTTTCTTTTATTCTGCATACATCTGTTTTGCCTTTTGTCATATATCTCGTGGCAGCAACGGTAACAACAAAGCTGATGATCCCATTATTTGTCATATCGATTAGTTCCATAATTACTTTTACTATGAATTCTTTCATCGCGAATTCTCCTTTCTTAGGAGCATCCGGATTTTATCTCTCACATCAAATAAGCGATATGAGAAAATTAATATGACGATATTGCATTTTCAGCGAATTTCTGCATAAAAAAAAAGACTCAGAGTTGATTCCAAGTCTATTTCTTCATATGAAATTACGTTTTTTTTAACACATAAAATGTTCAAATGTTTGTGGATGCGGAGTTAATACTTCTGCTACATATACACCATTCTTTGAATAGTCTTGAATTAGAGGCGTTATGACGATTGCGTTTTCAATATTATGCTCTTCCTTATTGGTCCAAATTGTATGTCTATGTCCAATCATACCATCATTTTCATGCTCATAATAGCTTTCAAATTGAAATGTTGCTGCATCGAAATTGAAACGAAATCCAAGATTGCATACAGGTTTTTCCTCTGTAAGCTTTATAATCACAGGAAAACCAAGTTGTACTGTTTTGTAGTCCTTTATTCCAACTTCAATTTCAAGTATGAAGAAATATTCATCATTAAGATCTACAAAAACTGGGTACCCAATCCTACTCACCCTTCTCCCCATTTTTTTAGAGATTGTCACATAGTCTCTATTAGGATACCGATGATTATATTTATAAGGTTCCAACTCCTCTTCTCCAAGTTTAAATTTGAATTCCAAACAATCTTGATTTGCATATGGAAAGTAGCATGAAAAATCTAATACGATGCATCCTTTTCCATTTGTTATTTCTTTCCCAAGTTCGTTGACGATTTCTTCACGCATTGTTTTTCTCCTTTGTTTTATGCTCTTCCAATAATTTTCTACATCCCCATTCGCGAATTGAAAGATTATCAAATAATTTTAATTTCACATCTAAGTTCAAAATTATAAAAATTCCAACAACCATGTACAACTGTGAGTAAATAGGAATCCAACCCATGAAAAAATTTTTAATTCCTGAAATAATACCCTTGTGTGTTTCTTTGTATATAATTTCTTTCATATCTGGATCATCATAATCATAGTTAAGCAATATTTTGTTTCCATAATAATTTAGCAAAATATTAAAAATAACCGTAAACACCTGCACTGATAAAACGAAACTCACAATATCCATACTCTCATTCCTCCTCAATATCTTCTTTCATCATTTGAACAATCATTTCCCGAATGGACATATTATCTTCTTCATTATCCCCATAAGAACCTTTGATATGTTCCCGATCATCTAAGAAAATAATGGTAAATGAAAGAGACAACGCATATAATTGTCCAATGATTGGAAGAACACTTAAGATCATTGTAATCCCTGCAACCACAAAAGATCTCTTTTCAAAGAAACGTATCACATCTTCTTTCGTGTCAGGATCATCAATTAATAATCGTTGTAAATATGATTCTGTTAAAGAGGTGTAGAATACCGTTCCCATGATGACAAGATTCATGATATATATAATTTTTTCTATCACAATAACTATCCTCCACTACTTCATAACCTTTCTTGTCTTAGGCTTCTTTGTCGCATCTGATAAAGACTTTTTGCTGACTACCTCAATATGATCTTCCATATTTTTTACAACCAGCCAGTTCTCAGGAACCAGTCCTGCTTCTTTTAGCATCATTTTCTGTTCTCTTGTTGGTTTCTTTCCATGTTTCATATGAAAACTCCTTTCAAATTTCTTCTATAGTAAATATGCAAGATTTCCCGAAAGATATTTTTCACATATAAGATTTTAGAGCCGATCCTGGCATATTCATTCATAGACAGTCTTGGCAGTGATTCCATGTTAGCTTTTTTTTGATAAATTTTTATATATGAAAAATATTTATTTTTAAATCTCTCATATTTAAAGTGTAGAAGAAAAAAATAAAAATCCGAACATCCTCCTAAACGAGAACATCCGGATGCTAGGCTTAAGTTGTTTTTCTTCTGACTACTGATCTTTTTCAGGATCAGTGTATATGTTTACTTGGATATCACAATTGGTATTATCGTGAATATCCGCATATTTTAGAACATCTGAAAGATTTTCATCAGATCTTTCAGAAATATTGTCTTGAGTCGGTGTCTTGTCCACATCGGCTCTTTTCTTGTTTTTATATTTTTCGATGATACAGTTAACTGCAAGTGCAACTGCACAACTGATCACGCCACTGATTAACATTTCCGCTATTTTTTCTGCTGTTATGAATTCTTTCATCGCGAATTCTCCTTTCTGTGGAGCATCCGGACTTTTATTTTCTCAATTCAAATATGCGATTTGAGAAAAATAATCTGACAGTGTTATGTTTTCAAAAGATTTCTACACAAAAAAAAGACTTAGAATTATTTCCAAGTCTAATTTTTCATATGAAATTACACTACTTACAAACTCGTGACTTATTCTTCTACAACGCCTGTTTTCTCACATGAAACAGTTCTTGTTTTTCCACTTGGGATCTTATATGTTTCAACAACTTTGACTGAAAGAACTCCTTTCGTATGATCGCATTCTGTGACCTCAACTTTCAGTTTGCTATCTGCTGTCATCTGATTTTTTAAATGCTGCTGGAATCCTTTTGCCATTGCATCATCTGTAGAATATTTGTTGTTTCTGCAACTTTGGATCGTTGCGTCAACTGCATTGCTTGTATTTGTTGTCAACTCATCCTGACGGACGGATGTTGCAGTTGTTGCCTGCATGATGTAAACAGAAAACACCATGATCAGGCACACGATAAATCCTGTGATCGCACCTTTCATAATTTTATATCTCCTTTCTGAAATGTGTTTCTTTCTATTATAAATATGAGAGATTTGGCATTTTTTATGGGAAAGAAAAAAGCACCATAACTTCTGCTATGATGCTCTTCTATATTTACAGACTTTTTGAGGTGTACCAAAACAGTTTTTGTAAATGGTTACTGTCTGTATTTTTATTACATGATTAGTTTGCCTGCTGTAGCTCCTGATCTTGTGAAGAATGTGCTTAATGTATCAGTTAAAGCTTTCTGGAACTGTGGTGTAAATGTTGCAGCCACAAATGTTGCTAATGCTAATACAATGATTACTGAAACGATGATTCTACCGTAATTGTCTAAAAATTCTCCCATGATTTATATTTCCTTTCTTATGTTTAAAATTCTTTTTGTTCTTTGTTTTACTGCTGTTTTCTTACATGATCAGAGATCCTGCAGCTCCTGACTTTGTGAAGAAAGTCTTAAGTGTATTTGTGATCGCTGTCTGGAACTGTGGTGTAAATGTCGCAGCCACAAATCCTGCTAAAGCTAACACGATAATGACGGATACAATGATTCGTCCATAATTGTCTAGAAACTCACCCATAATTTGGCTACCTCCTTTTTATTTTTTTAGGGACCATTTCTGGTCTTTGAAAAAACTTCTAAAGTCTTTGAATTAGAAGACTTTTCAAAAAGCAGAAACCTTATTTTTCTATATTTGTTGTTTATTTACATTTAAAGATCAAAAAATATATGATTTTTTCCATACCTTTTTAATTTTCATTCATTACAAATATGAGATTTTTCAAGAAAGATAACTGTCGCTTTTCTCTTACACTTTAAATATGAGAGATTTGAAAAAAAATCTGACGCACTTCTTTTGAGAAAGAACTTGTTTTACAAACAACCTTGCATTTTTCTTTTTCTTTTCAAGGAAACAAGTCATTTCAAAAGAATCACTATTTTTCTTCTCACTTTAAATATGATAGATTTGAGAAAAAAAATGACGTTGTAGTTTTTCATCAAATTTTGTTTTACCAAGAACTGCAAACACTCATAATGAGAACTTTTCACGATGAAATTACTACTTTTATCTCTTACACTTTAAATATGAGAGATTTGAAAAAAAATCTGACGCACTTCTCTGCTTTCAACTCCATTTTTCCCTTCATTTTAAATATGAGATTTTTGAGAAAAAAAATGACACTGTAAAATGGAATGAGAAAAACAGCCACCATTTCTGATGACTGCTTCTTCTTAATCATTATTGACTTCTGCTGCCTGCTTGATCTGATATTCTCTTTCAAACTGGAATAAAGGCACTTTCACCTTATATGTTAAAACTGTTGTGTAAGTTGTTGTATCTCCGCTTGCTGCAGATGTAACTGTTAATCGATATCCTGATGCTGTTGCATCACTTTTACATCGATCAACTACTTCGTTTGCAAATTCTGCGCTTTCCATGCGATTGATCGCAGAAGAACAAAACTGTTTTGCATTTCCAGTATTCATGTCTACTTGTTGGTTAAACATACCAAGCAACACCAAAAGAGAAATCAAAATTGCGCATACGAAGGTTTCTATTGCTAATCTCATAAAATCCCTCCCCTTTACAAAGCATAGCCTTCTAAAGCATGTGTTTGATCGATTCCAAGGATCATTACTTTAGAATGATATGTTAATGTTACTTTGTATCTGGAAGAATTTTCATAAAAACCATCGTTTGAGATTTTCAATGTATATCCCTTTTTTGTTGCATCACTAATACAATGACTGATAACATCAGAATCAAAGTTACTAGCTTCTATTTGATGAATCACTTCTTCATGATATTCTCTGGCATTTTTTGTTGTTAAACTTGCCACAGAATAATTCATCCCGATAAAAAAAGCAAACATGATAATGATAATACTGACCGCTAGGTTCATTGGTGATTTCAAATTGATCGCTCCTTTCTTATATGATCACAGCAGCAAGGATATATGATAACATTGTTGCCATGAAATTATTTCCAATATGTAGCATGCATCCATATCGAATGTCTTTTTTCTTATAATAAATAAAACCAAAGACCATTCCTGTGATAAATGCGGAAACCTTTTGTGCCGGAATCGGATGTAATATTCCAAAAAATATACTTGTAAGAATGATCGTGATCACCTGCCATACTTTATGATCAGATAGTCCTGACAATCCCTCTTGAAAAAGTCCACGGAATAAAAATTCTTCTGTTAATGGTCCAAGGATCACTGCGATCGGAACATACAACCATGGCGACATTGCATCCTGTCCATTTAACATTGCCGGCATTGTCCACCCAAATAACGCCTCTATGAATGTTAAAAGAAGCGTCATAAGAATACTTTGTACTGCCCATAATCCAATTCCACAAAAGAAAAATTTTATATATGAAAATTTATGCTTGATCAGATCCCTTAAGCTTTCATCGAGCAGAAAATATCCTACAATCATTGCAATGCACAGGATCGCTTTCGAAACGCCTAATGGCATAAAAGTGATCGATCTTGGTAAATATTTGTATAATAAGATGCCAACAGTTCCAATTAAAATCTTCTTCATATTTTCTCCATTCCAAAACTAAGCTGTACGCCCAGTTACTAATAATTTCATTCTTTTTTCTGCTTTATAGCCTCGACTGTTTGTAACTTTATAAATAATGTTGTAATAACGATAATTTGCATTGACTGATATTGTGTTTCCTGTAGTTCCTAATTTAGAAATCGTTGTTCTTCCATTTCTATCTACTTGTTCCACTTTGATATTAACTTTGTTGGATGCGATTGTTCCATCTTTTCTATCTGTCACAGTTACATTGTTTCGTGCATTATAAGTTGTCCCAGGTTTCATTTTAACAGTCTTATTTCCACTTTTTAATGTAATGGTTGGTAAAGGTGATTTTGCCTGAAACTCCTGATTTCCTGATAAATGACCAGTATCCTTATAAATACCATTACTTTTCCAGGTATTAAATAAAAATCCACTCAGTAGTCCAATGATAAAAATTCCAACCACAGCAGTGATTACAATCTTCCCGTATTCTTCCATAAGATTATGCATTCTTCAAGTCCTCCTTTCTTATGCCAATGAATTAATAAACTCTGGACCGTATTCTACAAAATACTGTACGATCATTCCGAATAATCCCATAACGATCAACCCAAAGATCACATAAAGGATGACCATTCCATATTCATCTAAAAATTCACCCATAATATTTTTCCCTTTAGATCATCCCTATGACTTTGATGAATGCAGCACAGATTCCAATTCCCAAAATAACAAGAACTACGATCTCTCCATATTCTTCGATCAAATCACCCATAGCAATGTCCCCTTTCTTTTAAAATTTGAAGTAGAAAAACTCCTCATTTTAAATATGAGAGTTAAGAAAAAAAATATGGAACTGTATATTATGTTGTAAAAAGGGGTAATTGCCCCGCCCATAAAGGGGCGTGGTTTCAACCACGAAAAGCATAGGACCAGTACGATTGATGTATTTTGTCCGTATTGGTCTTTTATTTTTTTTATATGTGAGAAATATTGCTTTTCAAATCTCTCATATTTATAGTGAGAACAAAAAAAATCCGAACGATCCCTGAAATGAGAACGTCCGGATGTTTGTTCAATTGTTACTTTTGTAATCGGTCTTTATTTATGGCTGATCACAATGATTATGATCATTTGTTTTTGGGTTGAAATGATCATTATAATTTCATATGAATGATTTTCCTGACGGTATTCATTCATAAAACTTAGAGTCTGTGTTCATGCACAGGCTCTTTTCCTTTGTCTGAAATTTATCCATTTCTTTCATGTTTTCTGCAGCTTGTTTTTTAACATCTGCCATAATTTTCTACCGATTTTCAGTAGTTTATTACACAAAAAAAAGACTCAGAATCTTTTCCAAGTCTAATTTTTTTCAAAAATATGCTATTCTTAAATGCATATCTACTGCAATTTTCCCATCATCTGGAACAGGAACATGATAAGTAATCCCATATCCAAAAAGATCTTTGCGGTAGAAGTTAACATTGGAAGCCATGTGATCTGTTTTACCAATTTTACCTTATCTGCATCTTTCAGGCGCTCTGCTTTTTCAATTAAAGCATTGTTTCTTACGATCAGACTGTTGATCTGTGTTTCTGCATCATCACTTCCTACTTCGTTTAAAGAATATAACATCTTAACAATGGAATGAATATCTGGTACTTCCAGATCTTCTAGGAAATGTTGATATGGTAAAATTCCAGTTGGATCTTTTTCAATCTCATCCAGTAGTTTGTAAATTTCATTACGAAATACATATGGAGCATTTGGTGCAGAATTTCTTAAAGACATATAGACATTGTCTGTCTGTAGGTCTAATGCAATTCCACGAATCCATCCCGGAAATTCTTTTTCGCATTCTTTGATCAAACGCTTCTTTGCAGCATTTCCATTTCCTGTTGGAACAAAGAAGATGACAATCGCTAAAACAATTCCACCGATGATAAAGATCTTGCTTGACTGCCATAAACCAAAGATAATAACTGGTCCACTACATATAAGTGTGGCAAAAACACTCTGCATGATCTCTTTTCCTACATTTCGTTCTTTACGGAAATTTTTCCAGTCTTTGTCAATCTGTTTTTCATTTGTATCATGAATATCTTCCAGCCAACTACCAGTTAATTTCTTCTGTACAAAAGCAAACAGCAGTATCATAACTCCTAAGACCAAAAAGGAACCGATCTGATATGCTTCCATCTTAAGAATCGGAGACATGGATTTATTTCGAGAGAACAAAATCACTGTTGTTGCTGTGATCATAACTCCCATAACCAGAGAAATGATGATACTGTTTTTTACTACTTTACGATCTTTCTGGAAAGAATATGTACGTTCTGTCCAACTATGGATATCATCTAAGATAATATTCAATGTAGACTGATATTTTCCACCTTGACGTTCTACTTTGATCAGAAAGTCATGTAAAATTTTCATTCTTTCACATCCATATTCGTTTTCGATCGGTAGTAAAGCATCTTCATAAGAGTCTCCACGATTGATTGCTTCGATTGCCTGATTTAAGCATTCAGCCATTTTTCCATCAGATAACGATAATACATCTCGCAAGCTTTCTAAGATCTTTGGTTTTCTTTTAAAAGAATAAATCATCTGTTCCATATAGTCTACAGACTGTCGAAAGCGCTTCTGTTCATACAAGAATCGAAACTGATCGACAATGATCACAGGCAAAGAAAAACAAAAGATCACGATCAGAATCGCCATATATTTTGGTGTCAGCTGAAAGAATCTGCAAACTGCAACAACGACAGCCAAACTCAGGAATAAAGTGATCAGATAAGATTTCAGAGAATACTGATAACCATACCCAATGATCTCTGTTTCCATTTCTTTTGGATTCAAGTATTGTAAAAAACCTTTTTGTTTTTTATGTTTTTTAGGCTTTTCACCTTTTGTACGGCGTGATTTTGATTGATTATTTTGCGCTTTTATCTCTTGCCCCTGCCTCTGTTGATCCTTTTTTTTACGCATATAATGTTTTCTCCTTTCACAAAAAATTTGATGTATAAAAAAAATACTTCCATTGTAAATATGAGAGATTTCATAAAAAAAATGGACGATGGAAAAAATCTGGTAAGGACATTCATGTCCCTACCAAAACATTTTCTAACTGTATGGGACTCCATACGGTTTACAACCTGGTTACGAAACTATTTTTTATTGACCATTCGTTCCAACAATTTCTTTCCTTTGATCTCTCCAGCTGCTTCTTCTCTGATCTGATACTTTGATTTTCCACAATCAGAATATTTCTGGTGATACCAGGTCATATATCGGATCATAAATGCTGCGATCCACTGCTGATCATTTTCATCATGACCATCTAAGCAAATATCCATGCCTAAGAGTTTTTTCCAATCCATGAATTTTACAGGTAGCATTTCTCCATCTTTCATAAAGTCACCCTCATCCATATCAAAAGTGATCATTTCTCCTGAGAGAACCGGATCTAATCTTAAGATCGCAGCGATCAGTTTTTTGTATTTCTTTTGAAGCTGCTTTTCTGCCTTTCTCCTGGATGCACGAGTGTTCACAATATCATATGGCAACTCTGTTAACTGAATAGATCTTTCAATCAGAATACTTTCTTTTGTCTGTTCTAATAAATCTTTTACTAACATCTTTTTCTCCTTTACTTACATTATTTTTAGCAAAATTCCCGTCATGATCACAACAATTGTAAACAAAGACATCCAAAAGATTAATAATGTAATATTTTCGATCTTCCTTCGATGATCCACATCTACATTGTTCTTGTTTTTCCATCTGGCTATGAAACAACCTATGATGATAAACAATTCAATGATCAAAACAGCAATGATTAATGATACATATTTCATTTTTTACCCTTTTCTTTTTTCTCTTTTTTATGTTTCCTTTTAAAAAACAAATATGATAAAAAGAGGATCGTTACAACAAAAATGGATACAATGATATACAATTGAGTTATCGGCATCTTTGTTAATCTCATATACAATTGTGTTATTGACATTTTTACTTCTCTCCCATCTTGTATATTCTTTGTCCCCTTCCATACTGATTCACTATATTTTCCAAAATAGCAGCAGCATCCTCCTGACTTTCAAATCTTCCGAGCACTTTCTGATTGCATCCACTAACAGCTTGATTTAGAGTACAAATTAAGTCATATTCACATTTTTTATTGTCATATCGGATGAATATCTCGCTGATACATTGTGTATTAATGACTCTATCTTCGTCTTTCAACAGAATTAACATTCTTTTCATCTCCTTTCGTTTTTTTCTTTTGGTGTAATTTGTTTTACTTCTCTCATCTCCAAAGCTCCTACACAAACCAAGAACACATATACACAAAATCCAGCACACTTGAGAAAATATAAAAACATGTAGGAATCTCGCTTTTCTTATATTTCTTAAAGAAAAAGTAAAAAAAATTGACAATCAGCATAATTCCATACAAAATTTCTTTATGAATATCAGGAGCAAACGTTACAGCATACCAAATATTTTCGATCAATACGAAAGAACAAATGATAATACAAATGGCATACCATTTTTCAAGTTCTTTTCTTTTCATGATACATTCCTTTCTTATCTCCAAAACATAGCAAAGATGAAGATTCCTATGATCCATAATCCCATGGAGATGATCTTTCCACTCTTATATTTCATCTCCCGAATATCTGGAATATTTCCAATGATTTCTGCTGAGATCATAAAAGCCCATCCAATTCCACTAAAAAGATTACGTTCCTGAATCATTAATCCAAACAAGACTCCATAAAACACGATACGTAGTACGGTATCCATGATTTTTGAGACTTTTTTCATTTTCCGATTTTGGTATTTAAAATCTCCGACTGTCATTTTTGACATAACCTTTCTCCTTTCTACAGTTCGATATATGTGTAATCACTTAATCGGTACAAATTATCAGAAACCACGTATTTTGCATTTCGTACAATTTTTCCTCGTTGGATGATTCTTACCCAAGTTCCTTCATTCGTCTGGACTTCGTAAAAATGAAAACCAAGAAGGATCAGCATTGGATGAAAATACATCATTTCTGTTTGATACAGCAAAACAAAAAATGCTGCAAAATTCATCCAAAATAGGATTTGTGTATCTGTACTACAAGCGATCAAAGAAATCCAACATATCACCAATACGCATTTTCGATCCACACATTGAATCTCAGAACACCCATTGATACAATCATGACTTAGATGTTTTGCAAAGAATATTGCGATCAATGGAGATACTACAACGAAAAATCCTACAAGAATGCAAGCAATTTCGAATCCAGTTGATTGAATATTTTTCAATATGTATAGAAATAGCATCCAAGACATGATTGACATTGTCCAAAAAAGCCGATATATAAACTTCATTTTCATACTCCTTTCCATAAAAAAATCTTCTAATATAAATATGAAAGATTTTAATTCGATGATTTTTCACATATAAGATTTTTATGAAACATGCAAAAAAAGACATGGAAGACACCATGCCTTAATTGTTTTTCGACTTCTTTGTATTTTTTATAGAAACAGTGCGTCATCGATCATCTTTTTCGGAATCAAAATGCCTGCCTGTCTACCAATTTCAATCTGTAAAGAGCGTACATCATGAAAGATTCCTTCAGTGATCAAAGTAGTGATACATTCCATGATCTCATCCTCTTCCATGATCTCGTCTTTTTCAATTTGAAAATATTTTCTTAAAAAAGCTGTTAATAACTTTCTGTCTCTCTTTGTCATTTTAATTTTCGGTCCTCAAAGTCAACGACCATCTGATTCCCATCTGGCAAGTATTTCTCTTTCACTTTTAAGATCTCAGAGATAGGAACTTTGATCTCAATCTCATCTAAGATGATCGTTTGATATTCTAATTTTTTCACGGTTGCTTCTTTTTTAATTTCAAAAGATTCATAAGAAAGGTCTTTTTTCTCCATAAGATCATCAAAAATTGTTTTTCCTGAGGTATCATCTCCAAAGATCTGATCACTAACTGTAGGGATACTAAATTTTCCATCATCCTGATACATATTCCAAAGTTGTAAACGAATGTTTAACTGATCTTCTAATTTTTTTTCTTTTGTTGCTTTTAAGATTGCCTGCATCATATATCCAAAACTTTTTTTGGAACTTAATCCGGTTGTGATCTTTAAGAACATTTCAGATAGATAAAAGATCTTTTCTCCAGATAGCATCTCATATTTTTTCTGCTGCAGAACACCTTTCAATGTATCAATATTTACGATAAAAGCTTCCTTACATGTATTAGTCATAACCTGTTTTGTGACAACCTCTGTGCTTCCTTTCTGATGTCCATAGAATGGTTTATAATCCATTTTTAACATTCCAAAATAATCAGTTCCTTCACTAGTAAAAGTAAGGAATACTAAATCTGCATCTGGGATTTTGACACTATCACAACAGATATCATAGAGTTCTTCTCCTAATTTGGCTGTATTTTTTTCAAAATTATCCAAATTAATGGTAATTGCAGCATGATTCAGATCGATTTTTACAGCATCATCAGATTCTGTCATCTTTTCTATCTGCTTCTTTAAAAATTCCGTAAAATCTGTTCCCAAGTCAATACATTCTTCGGATGCATTATATTTTCCAATGGATGGCTGAGCCACATGAACGATTACTTTTTTTAAAATAATATTATCTTGTAACATATATACTCTCCTTTTTTTGCCTGTGTTGTTTTTTTTCATAATAAATATGAGAGAAATTTTAAGAAAGAATTTTCACATATAAAAAAATACATCCTATGTTATTATTCAACCATCTTTTTGTTGTGTTTGTCTTACGAAATTTCATATTTCAATACATCCCATGTTATTATTCAACCAAAACCTCCTTCCTATATTAATATCAACTTAAATAATTTCAATACATCCCATGTTATTATTCAACAGAGAAAAATTATTTTAAAAAAGAGTGAAGAACAAATTTCAATACATCCTATGTTATTATTCAACTAAGATCAAAAAAAATTTCAATCGGATTTTCTATAATTTCAATACATCCTATGTTATTATTCAACCAACCTACTCGAAGCAGAAATTGTACAAAAAATCTTATTTCAATACATCCTATGTTATTATTCAACCAACGAAAAACCGTCATTCTTGCATCTTACTGATCTCTATAAATCACGATCTTAAGCCATTTTCCAACATTTTACCAACCATTCCATTGAAAATCAGCTATTCGTAAGAAACCACGTATTTACGCCATTTGACAGACTTTTTCAAAAAATCACTTGGTAAGAATCTTCCTTCTATTATAAATATGAGAGATTTTCATCAGAAAAAAAATCACATATAAAAAAAGACAGACCATTTCATTGAGTTTGCCAAAATGGTCAAAAAAAAAGAAGAACTGGCATTTATACCTGTTCCTCTTTTATGATTCTTATCTTTTTGATGGATTTGTTTGAAACATTTTTACAACACTATTATACATTGCTTTTCCATATTTGCCTGTGTTTGCTTTCATAGATGTTGCTTCTGCTTTGTTTGTGATAAATCCAAATTCTGTTAAAGTAGAAGCTGTTCTTGTATGTCTTAAAACAGCTAATCCTGTTCGGTTTACCAGTCCTCTGTTTGTGAATCCTGTTGCTGCTTTTGTAAAATTGTGTACATTTGCAGCCCATTTGTAAGAAGTCACTCCATTCGTTGCTTTGTATCCCTGAGAGTTATATAAAGTTTCGGATCCTTTAGCTGTTGCACCTGCAGAATTAATGTGACAGCTTAAGAAATAATCAGCTCCAACGTCATTTGCTAATTGACTTCTTGCTGTCAGCGATGGATAAGTATCTGTCGTTCTTGTATAATAAACAGCATAATTCTTGTCCTCATCAAAATATTTCTTTGCACCAAGCACGATACTTAATGTCAGATCTTTTTCTCTTAACCCATTTCCTACAGCCCCAGAATCAGTTCCACCATGCCCTGCATCGATCACAACGATATTTTTATACATTGCTTTTGGAGTTCCCCATTTTACATAAGCATATCCATTATCAAATGTAACGGAATATCCACGATAAGAACTAGATGGTTTGATATAAACATAAGTTCTTTCTTTATCAGAATTATATTTTACTGTAAAATCAGACATCGTGCTCTTTGCAGAACGATTCGCTGATTTATTAAAGTGAGAAACATAATTTCCTGCACAAGACATAAATAATTGTCTGCTTGTATACTTATCTTCCAGATAATACTTTGTGACTTTCTCAGGAAGCTTAATCCGGAGATCATAATTGCTCTTTGAAGCTTTGACTCTGCTGTTTGGTAATGCGCCTGTAACTGTATATTTGACTATTGTTGGCTGTTTTACTGCTGTTGTAGTCGTTGTGGTTGGTTTCGCTGTCGTTGTCGTTGGTTTTGTAACTGTTGTAGTTGTTGTCTCTGGTTCTTTTGCAAAAGATGGGCGGTCATATACAAATGCATTGGAGCATCCATCATAAACGTCTTTCATCTCATGCATTTTGTTTCCAATCTCTTCTGCATAAGAAGGATTTGTGGAATATTGATGCCAGAGGTTATCTTTTTTCTGATTGTATCTCATCTTAAATAATGTATTCTGTTGATAAGACGTATTGTGAATGTAATTCTCTGATACATATTTCGCTGCCCCATTGATCGCTTTATCTACACTTGTCCATCCCATGTAGTATGCATAGGAAGAACCGCATAATTGTGGATCATTGTCATATGCTTTGATCCCATACAGATTATAAACAGTCGTTGATGAAATTTTCTTTGTGATGTATTTTCCATTTACTTTGAGAAATCCGATCACGTTTCCATTTGCACCTTTTTTTAAGCTGTCTCCAGTGATCACCTCAGTAATTGTTTTTTTACTTAGATCACTGGTTCCATATGCAGATTCATTCAATGTTTGGGAAAGCAGATATACAGGATCGATCTTTTCTTTTTTTGCTGCTGTGATAATTACATTTGCCTTTCCTTTTAAGACACTGTTTGCCTTATTTTTTAGCATCTCTTCCATTTTCTGTGCATATAAAGATTCATTCACATTATGATATGTATCAATCTGCAGATATTGCTCTTCGTTAACTTCGGACATAATTTTTTTCTGATATGCAGCTTGATCATAAGTCTGATGATCATATTTCGGAACAGCCTTACTTTGTTCTTTTGCATAATCAGATGCTGTCATATCATAAGATGTTGTTACATTTTTTCTTGTAACCTCAGGTTTCTCAGGTTTTGTTGAAGTTGTTGGCTTCGTTTCAGTAGTGGTTGTTGTCGGTTTACTTGCTGTTGTAGTTGCCGGTTTCGATGTCGTAGTCGTCGTGTTTCCAGAATTTCCAGACTGAGTTGCAGCACTCATGCATCCTGCTCGTTTTGTTCCATCCCACTTATAATGAATCCCAAGCTGTTTTGCTGTCCACGCTCCTGGGACCATGATATAATTCGTGTCATTCTTATAATTGTATACTTTACGAGCTGGAGTAGCCATTGTAACCTTTTTGCCATTTACATATGCATATTTGCTGTTAACAGTCATTTTAACTGTTGTGCTGTAACGACTCAGTGTAAATGTATCTCCAGAATTTTTATAAAGAACCTTTGGTCCTTCGGATTGGCCAAAAATCCAATAAGCGGAATACATCGCATTATCATCTTCATCAATGTATCCTGGCATTTTTGTGCCTAATACTTTGCCATTCCACCTTGCATCCACTGCTTTTTTCGTGAAAATCTTATTGTTATGCGTGTATTTGATCTTAAAGCTGTCTCCTGCTTTAAAAGTATTCGCTGCATAAACAATACTATAATTTCCAATACTTCCTGCTACCATAAGAAGACCCATCACGGCAGCAGAACATTTTGTTATCAAACTTTTTTTCTTTCTCATAATACCCTCCTAATTCACTTTTATGATCTGCTTGTTTGCCTGTCCTACTTTTGCTTTATAAGAAATCGTGATCTTTGAACCGATATCCATAGAATCAAGCTTTTTGATCAATGCATCATCCGTAACAAGCATTACTTCAAAACTTCCATCTTCTTTCTGAACTTCAACGCAGTTTCCATCTGCAAATCCGTTATAGACGACTGTTTCTGTCTTTGCAGATTTCTTTTCATCCTTTTTTGTTGCGATTGGAACTTCTGTCGTTGTTGCTTCTGTAACATTCTGTTTTGCTTGTGTAGAAGCATCTTGTTTTTTGTCCTGTTTCTGATCTATTGTTACTTCTGGATTTTCTTTTTCCTGAGAAGTATTGATCGGACGTTTGATGTCTTTTGTTCTTTGAGTTGTTGTTTCTTTTTGCTGCTTTTGATCTGTTTGTTTTGAGCACGCAGTAAATGCAAACATGCATCCTAAAGCGATCATAGGAATGACTATTTTCCTTGATAATTTCACAATTTTCACCTCCTTTCTTCACAAATTAAATATGAGAGATAGCTTAAAAGATAAAAAAACAGACAAGGAATTCCTTGCCTGTCTGCGAAATATTATATGTCTTGTAACGTTTGTGCGATATAATTATATGTTTTAGGAAATTTGTTTTTCAATGTATACGGATACTTACAGTACATCATGAAAGCATCAGCAAAATATTCTTTCGAATCCTTTCGAGAATAACTTAGTGAATCTATTGTTTTTGATTCTGATTGATAAATTTGTATAAATTCCTGTGATAAGCTTCCAAAATTATTTTTTAGATCTACATAATGACCCATTTCATGTAATAATACTTTCTGATCGCTTTGGTATTCTCTTAAAATCACAGCCTTTTTTCTTGCGGAAAACACTCCCAAATTTACTGTATCTTTAAACAATTTACTTCCTGGATCCTGTATCACATGATATTTTTCATTTTTAAAGTCCTGATAAACTTTATCAGGAAGATACCATTTTACATCTTCGATCACAGGTTTCCTTTTTGAATACTGATATTTCTTTTTTGTCTTTTTTACTTTTTTTGTTGTTGTGACCGTTTTAGTATGCTTATAAAAAACTGTTTTTACTTTTTTTGTCTTTTTAATAACAGTTCGCTCTTTATGTTTTGCATAATATAATATTTCCCCATAATTTGTTGTAGCACTTGTCTGAATTTTCACTTTTCGACTTTTATAATATTTCTTCGTATGATACTTTTTTGTTGCTGCTTGAACAGAAGAATTATGATAGCTCATACAACATGCAAAAGTCAAAAAACATATCCTGACTGAACCCACGGGCAAGCCCATGGGGTTCTACTGACGGGATTCTAGTACCA